>AR_comb_assmDRAFT_10165929_pt1 | contig 19751 bp, 18 predicted proteins | sample ArasoioldDNA_FD_10543 | JGI IMG/M metagenome (IMG submission 10543) | reverse complement strand
TTCTGAAGCCAACTCATACCAGAATTCCATCTTGTAGTGTCCCTGCGGTACACCTTTTATCTGGAAGCTTCCGTCGCTCGAAGTCACCGCGAAATAGGGTGTGGATAGAGCCACTACCGCAGCGCTCATTTCCGGATGAATGTTGCAAAAGATGTACGATACTCCCGGCTGAGAGAAACGGACCTTCCGGCTGGAACCGCTCTCGTACAGCCCTAAATCAAACGGCTTTCCACGATAAATCGAGAACACGTCATGGAAGAATGGGTCCTGATTCGGAAATTCGATCTCAGTTCCCACCTGCACTGCAACCAGGTGGGGCGAGAATCGCTTGTCCCGCTGCGTCAGGCGCGCCGTCGACGTTGTCGTGGCGGCTGGGACAATAGAGCTTCCAGTGAGCCAGACCACGACTTCAGAGCTGCCCGCCTTTCGGTTAGATCGATGCACGACATCGACGCGTCCTCGAAATGTGACCTCCTGCGAACTCAAGCAGCAGGCGGTCGCGACAATGAATGTGATGAGCTTTGTGCGTGACATTAGAAGCGCACCCCCGCAGCAAGGTTCAGGTGGTCGCCACTACTCGTCCAGCCGCTCTCTCCTACAGTGAAGAGGTGACGATACTCGAACGCAAAGAGAAGATTCGCGTTGGGTTTGTAGACAAAATTCACCAGCTCGGTGCGGTTCTTCTTCATCGGCGGGAAACCCTCCGCCGTAAATGAGAATGGAAAGAATCGCAGATCTCGTCCAAAATTTTCGTCCTGGCCGAATGCAGCATTGATTTCAGTACGGGCGCTTGGAATCACCTTCATTTGACCCCATCCTCCCACCGAGCGAAGTGGATGAATCGCGGTGTTGGGAGCCGCCGGTTCGGGAAAAACCACGCTGGTCCAAATTCCGCCTCCCAGTCCACCCACCGCCTGTCCTTCGTACCATTCCCCTGAGAGCTCGATATGTTTGCCGAGACCCGCCTTAATGTCGGAGTTCAATGTCCAACTGGCGATATCGGCGAAAGTCTGATACCGCTGCTCTGCGCGGTAGCCGCCGAACCCGATCGTTACGGGGAATTGCGTATCTTTCACGCGCTCGTAAGCAATGCGCCCGGCGATCCCCGGTGCGCGTGTCACTTCGCCGGCGGTCGAGTTCCGGCCCTGAAACACAGGAGTCTCTTCGGTTAAGGGGTCAAGAATTCCACCCTGCAGTACAAGTGACGACTGGCTGCCCACGTCAACTCGTTGCGTAACTGTAACTCCCGGAGTCCAGACCCAGAGATTTCCCGACCATGACATGGCAGGCTCAAGCACGGTGGCATAGGACGTCGGTGACAATGGCGAGAAGAGAGGAGCCTCCTGCCCAAATGTAAGTGATGTGTGTGCCCAGTCGAGATTGATCCTTGCCGTGCGGAGACGCAGAAGTCCCGCCGTCACACCAAATGCAGTAGTAGGACTACCTCCGGCGAAGTCAATCTCAACTCCACCTGAACTCTGCGCTCCAAAAAACTTGGGCCCGGTCACATCCACACCGAGCATCGTTTGCCGGAAGGTTGCGCCCACACTCGGAACCGGAGCCCCTGGAAAGCTCGGCAACGCAAAGCTGGGAAGATCCTGAATATCGAGAACACCTTTATTCCAGTAAGAATTGAACAGGATCAGGCCCGAGAGCTTGACCGGATATTTGCTGGCGCTTTCCACCTTGTCCTGGTGCATCTCGGCGACCTTCGCAGCCAGGAATCCAACATCCTGATCCGCGGTCGCTACGGTCGGCTCCACAGTTGCAGCCGGCACTGTTTCTGCGGTGCGCCCTAACCCCACTTGCTTACGCAGTTCCTCGACGCTTTTCCGCAGTTCTTCGATTTCCCGCTTCGAGTCCGCCAATTCAGCGCGCGTTGCCCGCAGATCCTGGCTAAGTTGTGCTACATCCGCAGAGCGAGCCGCGTCATCCTGCGCCAGAGCATGACCCGCGCTGACACACACGAATATTCCGATGACCTTGAAAAACGACGATATGGACACTTCTTCGCATTCTCCGCATTGGTGGGAAATCCCATCAAGGTTACGAGTACGAATGTTGGTTACCAAAGTGTCTGGCAGCCAGATAGGGCCTCCCTTAGTCTTGGGGGAATTGTGCCCATTCGGCCATTCAAACACCTGCGGACGAAGCTCCTCGTCTCCATGCTGGCGGTTGTCTTTCTTCTGACCGCGTCGGTGCTGGTCCTCGTCCAGGCGCGAATGCGAAAACAATTGAAGGCCGATCTGGCCGCGACACTGCAGATGGAATCGCACCTGTACGGTGAGATGGAAAGCATGCGCCGCGAACAGTCACGGCACAGCACGGAAGTCATCGCAAGTCAGCCGATCGTCAAGGCACTCGTTTCCACGAACGATCGTTTGACGGTTCAGGATGGTTCGCAGTCCATTCTGGAAACCAGCCATGCAGACCTGCTGATTCTCGAAAATCTGAATGGGGACATTCTTGGGTTGCGCTTGAAGTCTGGGCACGGCTCCGTAGAGCTGGATGCGGCAACTGTGCAGCCTCTCTTGCGCAGCACCGACGCAGAGGAAGACTGGTGGTTCGTGAACGCCCGCCTGTACGATGTCCATTTCGCGCAGATCGTTTCCGGTGCGGGCTCCGAAGAGCGGGCGCTGGGCCGCATCGCTTTGGGACGGGAGATTCAGCGGGATACCATCCTCAGCACCTTCGGCAAAACGGCATTTGCCTTTGAACGAAATGGACATGTGCTACTCAGTTCGTTGCCGCCAGACAACTGGAGCGAGTTGGAAGTAGCTCTGTCAAAGGAGTCGGGTAAGGCGGAGACGGCGCGTCAGATCAAGTCGCGTGGTGACCTGTACCTCGCGAGCTTCGTGCAGCTCGCCGGAGATCACCCTGTCCGGCTTTACTGTTTGCAGTCGTACGAGCAAGCTACGAGCTTCCTGCACTCTCTAAATCGCGTGCTGGCGATCCTCGGTGCGATTGCCATATTCGCCGGCGCGACGATCGCTTTTCTGCTGTCGCGCCAGATCACGCGTCCTCTGGAGCAACTCCTTGTGGGGACTCAACAGCTCAAGAAGGGTGACTTCGAATTTCAGATCCCCATCACAGGAAACGACGAGGTCGCGGATCTCGGCCGTGCGTTCGATGAAATGCGCGAAAGCTTGAAGAGGTCACGCGAGAATATGCTGCGTTCTGCGCGGCTTGAGGCCGTGGGTCGCCTGGCTGGGGGAGTCGCCCATGATTTCAACAATCTGGTGATGATCATCAAGGGCTATAGCGATATGCTTCTCGATTCCGCATCACCCGAATCCCGCGGGCATCTGGAAGAAATCAAGCGCGCCGGAGACCGGGCCAGTGGCCTGACCCGCCAGCTGTTGGCGTTCAGCCGCAAGCAAGTCCTCGAACCCCAGGTTCTCGATCCGAATCAGACCGTTCGCAATATGGTGAAGATGCTGCGTGTGCTGATCGGCGAAGACATCGAACTTGTAACTAACTTGTCCGATCAGATCGGACGCGTACAGGCTGATCCCGGACAGCTCGAACAGGTCGTTATGAATCTTGCCGTCAACGCTCGCGACGCAATGCCGGGCGGCGGAAAACTCATCATTGAAACCCAGCCCGCACAGCTGGATGAAGCCTATGCTGCAGCGAACAGCGACGCAAAAGCGGGAGATTACGTTCTAATCGCCGTAACCGATAACGGTTCCGGCATGAGTAAAGAGACGATGGCCCAAATTTTCGAGCCCTTTTTTACCACCAAAGAGCAGGGAAAAGGGACTGGCTTGGGACTCGCAACGGTGTATGGGATAGTAAAGCAAAGCAGGGGACACATCTCGGTTTACAGCGAACTGGGGCTGGGAACCACATTTAAGGTCTACTTACCGGCCTTAGCATCTGCAGCATCAATATCTGCCGCACAGAAGACGCCAATCGCGATTAAAGGAAACGGAACAGTCCTGCTCGTCGAGGACGAACCGGCACTACGGCTTCTCGCGGCAGCCGCGTTGAAGAAACTGGGCTACGTTGTGCTCGAAGCGGCAAACGGCGTGGAGGCTTTAGCCGCGGCGGAGAGCTGCCTGGCAACGATCGACATCGTTGTTGCCGACGTTGTCATGCCACATATGGGAGGGCCGGAGCTTGTGGCCAAACTTCGCGCCAAACGAGGAACCCTGCCCGTCATCTTCATGTCCGGATATACCGAAGCCGCGGCGCTTGAACATGTGAAACTTGGTGCCGACGCCGCGCTGCTCAACAAGCCCTTCTCGGCGGAAGCTTTGGCGGCGAAAATTCAGGACATTCGGGGCAGGAACGATACTTTGTCGGCCAAGGCTACGGCCAGTTCTTAGTGATCTGGACCGGTTCACGGATAAGCGAACATCTACAGGAACAAGAATCCCGGCCAGCCGAACATCAAAAATCCGCTGACCGGGGCGATTACTCTGACTCTCGCTTATTGTTCCTGAGCCGGCGGAGGTCCGGGCGCGTGCACTCTGATTCGAATCGGGCCATCCTTGTCGTCAACAACCTTGTAATCAGCCGGCACCGCGAACAAAGACGCCTCCGGCTCGCCGTTGCTCACATTCTTGAACTCCGTCTTCAACTCTCCTGACCAGGGATCGTTGTGCTTCGTCATGACCGTGGCTTTCAATTCTGGTGAGTACCAGCGTTCCGACGTCACCGTGATCGGCTTTTCGTTTCCCATCTTTCCGGCCGGGATGGTGCTGGTCACACGCGTGCCGACAGTATGAATACCCTCGATCGTCTGGTCGCCGAGATTTTCCTTATTGGCGTCGGACTCAGGCGCATCCGGGCCGCCCTTCTTCACGACAACGTCATTGAAGAAGACGTTCGCTCCCGGCCCCGGCCCGCCAGAGCGCTGGTAAATCATGACCTCACGATTTTGCTGAGCGTGCGCAGGGCCCGGTCCCTCCGGACCGCCCTCGGGCATCATGGGCATCTTCTGCGCAATCTTGTTTTCGGTATCGAGAAGATAACGTACTCCGGCGACCGGATCCGTGATTGTGATCAGCTTGGGAGCCGACGCTTGCGGACTGGCTCCCAGCAGGTTCAGTCCGGCCTCACGGCGCGTCCGGCCCTCACCATCACGACACAACATGGAACTGTCGGTTGTGTGGATGCGATTGCCGTCGGCTAGCGACTGGGTGTGCTCAGTAACCACCGTCGCGCAGAATGGCGCCCCTTTGACGGGAGCGGCATCCATGCTGTCGATTCGCATGGTCATACCGGCTTTGGCCTGCCATGCGAACCCCGGGCCGCCCATGAAGGCGGATTCTGGTGACATCTGGGCAACTGCAGCCGCTGTCAGCACTGTCGACAATAATAATCCATTGATCGATCGCATTCTTTCTTCCTCCTAAGTCTGGGTAAGATTTCAAAACTCGATTTCTTCAAAGCGAATACCGCGAGCAACCCCGTCCGGACCTACGATTACGTCCGCCGTGACCGAACCACTTGTCTGGACAAAACCAGACCCTTGCCCGGGCATAACGATCGACGGCAACTGCACACGGATCATGTCCATGCCCTCGCCGCAACTCAGCGCGTCGCAGTACATCAAGCTGCGGAATCCGTCGGGAAGTGATCTCGCTGCACGCACGGGCAGCGGTCTACTCGTATCCTCGAAAGATGCTGTGGCAAGTCGCGATGCCTTAGTCGGACGCCGTTTCGTTTCTGTGATTGCAGGTTTCGACGGAATTGGAGCCGTAAATCTTGCGACTGAAGGTGTTTCCGCCGGTTGGACGTTCGCAGGCGGAGTATTCACAGTGGCCGGTTTCCTTGCCGAAAGGACCCATACCACTCCGACCAGAAAAACGGCCGCAGTTGCGGCCCAAGCCCAACCCAGAGCTGGACGCAGCCATCGACGCTGCGCGGGCATCCATGGACTCGGCCGCTCCGAGACGTGCTGGCGATAGTTCCGGAGTACCGCTGCATCCAGAGCTTTCGGGGCTACACCTGCTGATTCGCGGACCATCTGCAGGGCGCGTGCGAGCTCTCTCTGGTCCTCGGTGAAACGGGCGCAATCCGCACAGGCAGTGGTGTGCTCCGTGATCACGTCTGTTTCAAACCCAAGCCCCTTATCGCGCGAATGTTCTTCCAGGTACAAACGCAGCTCTTCACAATTCATATCAGGCATCCTTCGGTCCCTGTTGCTTCGATATCGGGTTCGCGGCTTTGCAGGGGCTTCAGCTTCTGAGTTAGCAGGGCGTGTGCCCGATGAACTCGCGAACGGACCGTTCCCACTGCGCACCCCAACCGCTGGGCAGCCTCTTCATACGACAACTCGCAGAGATCACACAGGACGACTGCCTGGCGATAGTGATCGGGAAGCGAAGCGATCGCAGCCTGCACACGAGCCGCGACTTCGTTTCGCATCATCTGGCCTGCAAGCGTCTCTGGCTCCGACGTCAGGCCGCGCAGATTTCCCAGCGATTCGTCTGAGGGAATAGACTCGTAAGGCCGCTCACGACGTTCGATCCTGCGTACGAAGTTACGCGCGATTCCAAATGCGAAGGCGCCCACTTCACCCCGCTCCTCCCGATAGCCGCCACCGTCGTTCAGCAACTGGATGAATACTTCTTGTACAACCTCTTCGGCCACCATTCTTGAATTCGTCATGTAAAACGCGTAACGGAAGATGCCGCCCTTCAACCTCTCGTACATACGAAGGAACGCATCTTCCTCCCCGGCGAGAGCGCGCCTCAGCAGGACTGCATCCGAACAATTGTCGAAGTTCTCCACGAGGCCTTGTACCGTTTTAGGTTTGACGGTGATGTCTCACCTTGTCTTCACGTCAGCACCGGGAAAAGTTCCACTAAATTGTGACCGTTTTGGTTGGCGGAAGTCTGGGGTCTGCCGGGTCGGTCAGCCCACCTCAACCAGCCCATAAGTATGCTGCCAGCGCGACCTCATCTGTACCAGCGCACGGCTGATTTCTTCGGAGGATATCTCCGCGTTCGGCCCGGCCAGTACGAATGCTGCTTCTCTTTTGGCAACTTCGAGGAGTTGGGCGTCGCGGATGATGTTCGCCACCCGGAAGCTCGGCAGTCCAGCTTGGCGCGTTCCAAAGAATTCTCCTGGACCGCGCTGTTCCAGATCTAATTCGGCGATCTTGAAGCCATCATTCGTGTCCACCATGGCTTGCAGTCGGCGCTGGCCTTCCTCGGTGATCTTGCCGCCAGTCATCAGGATGCAATATGACTTCGCCGGCCCCCGCCCAATGCGTCCCCGTAACTGATGAAGTTGCGCCAGCCCGAACCGCTCGGCATGCTCAATCACCATGACGCTGGCGTTTGGCACATCCACGCCCACCTCGATGACCGTGGTCGCCACCAGGATTTGCAGCTCGCCTCGCTGAAACATGCGCATGACCTGATCCTTCAACTCAGAGTCAAGACGCCCGTGTAAAAGCCCAACCTTCAGATCGGCGAAGACCTTTCCACTGAGCTCGCGGTACATCTTGATGGCGGCCTTCAGTTCGCTCTCTTCATTCTCGGCAATCACGGGATAGACGACGTAGGCCTGGAGTCCGGTCGATACCTGCTTGCGGAGAAAATCCCAAACCTTGGGCGATTGGTCGTCGGTCACCTGCTTGGTGACGATCGGCGTTCGCCCCGGCGGCAATTCGTCAAGCACGCTGAGGTCAAGGTCGCCATACAGGGTGAGGGCAAGCGTGCGCGGAATCGGCGTGGCCGTCATGACCAGAACATCCGGCTCAGCGACCGAATCCGAGACGGTGCGACCCTCGTCGGATTCGCTATTTCCACCGGCCGGAGGTCGTCCCTCGTCCCCCGACTTTTTCATCAGCTTCAGCCGTTGCATCACACCGAATCGATGTTGCTCATCGACAATGACCAGACCCAGCTTCGCGAACTCAACCTTCTCCTCCAGCAAAGCATGTGTCCCGATAACAAGCTGCGCGTTCCCCTGAGCAATATGCCGCCGGATTTCGCGTTTTCGATCAGCTTCAAGCGAGCCGGTCAGAAGCACCATGCGGTACCCGGCATTTTCCAGAATTCTCCGCGCGGAGAAATAGTGCTGCTGTGCCAAAATCTCAGTCGGCGCCATCAACGCTACCTGGCATCCATTCTCGATCGCAATAATGGCGGCCTCGAAGCTAACGATCGTCTTGCCGGACCCGACATCTCCTTGCAGCAAACGCCGCATGGGATAAGGCTTTTCCATATCGGCAGCGATTTCTTTCAGGACCTGCTTTTGCGCCTTCGTCGGATGAAAGGGGAGAATCTTTTTGATCGCCGCTCGGACGCGATCGTCCAGTTGAAACGCAATCCCGGTTTGCGCCTTTTGTTGGCGCCGTTTTAACTCGAGCCCGAGTTCCACAAAGAAAAGTTCGTCAAAGATCATCCGAATGTGGGCCGGTGTGCGCGAGGATTGCAGATCGGCGAGGCTCTCGCCAGGCTCGGGCCAGTGCACATTCCATAACGCCGCCCGTGGCGCTACCAGTCCCAGGTGCGAGCGCACAGCGGCCGGAATCGCATCCGGCAAGTCCGGAGTCAGGTTATCCAGAGCGGTCCGAATGATGCGGCGAAACCATTTCGAGGTCAGTCGTCCCGTCCCCTCGTAGATTGGGACAATGCGTCCGATTTCGAGCGAGTCCGCGGCCTTCCTCTCAACGGCATCTTCGCTGGTATCCGCAGGGTCGCCAAGGATCTCAAACTGCGGTTGGATGATCTGCAGCTCGCGCGTCCGTTGATCTTCTTCTACCTTCCCGTACAGCGCGATCAACTGGCCTGGAATGAACTTGTCTTGCAAGTACGTTGCGTTAAACCAGAGGCACCGTAATCGTGCCCGCCCTTGCCCGACGGTCAACTGGAAAATCGGTGCCTTGCGCGTCCGGAAAAGCCCGGAGTTCCGCACCTCGCCGACAACACTCGCCATCTCACCGGCCCGCAGTTCGGAGATCCCCCGAGGGTTTAACCGATCTTCATAACGGAAAGGAAGATAATGGAGCAGGTCGCGTACGGTGTGAATCCCCTTGCCGGCCAATAGTTCGGCAATTCGCGGGCCGACGCCTTTCACGTACTGGACTGGGGTGGAAAGTTCAAGCATGAGGCCAAAGTCGATGGACCCGTTCACTCTTCTCCCCGAAGAGGAGGTTCCGACAGCATGGTAGCAGGTGCCTATGACGGCTGGTTTTTGGGCTGAAGGATCAGATTTCGACGGAAACCGCCAGGAGCCCCAAGGTGTCTAAATCACCAGTGCTTGTGAATCTAGTTCAAGCCCTGGTCGCGATCCTACTCGGCAATGTCATTTACTTTGCTCTGATGCCGTCCCTGCCCCCAGCCGTCCAGCATCACCGGTTCCAGGTCGATTTGGGCACAGCTGTTGACTTCTGGTTCTGCCTGGTCGCCTACGGTGTGATCCGCACCGCAAGACGCTGGCGATAGCCTGCAGTTACTTTCGGCACCTCGGCTGTTATTACCCGCGACAGTAGAATCCTTTGGAATGCCCAAGATCGCGGTCCTGTACGACGCGGGTCAGGCCGTTCTCTCGACGTTTGACCTCGATGAGGTCTTGCAGAGAATCCTGACCATCGCGCGCGACTATTTTCATCTGCCGAACGTCGCAATTCTCCTGCTCGATAAGGAGACGCAGCAGCTCTGTGTTCGCTCACAGATCGGCTGGGATTTTGGCAAAGACGTCGTTCGCCTGGCGGCGCACGAGGGGATCACCGGCGCTGCGGCATCCAAGAAACACCCGGTATATGCTCCGGATGTTTCCCAGGATTCGCGTTACATTTGTGCCGCGCAGTCCACGCGCTGCGAGCTCGCGATTCCGCTAATGGTCCGCGATGAAGTCGCCGGGGTCCTCGATTGCCAAAGCGATCAGTTGAACGCCTTCGACAACGAGACCATCGAACTGCTGACGCTTTTTTCGACCCAGGCTTCCATCGCTCTTGAGAACGCGCGGCTGTACTCCCTGGAGCGTCAGCGTGCCCGGCAGCTCGAGGCGATCAACACGATCGCCCAGCAGAGCACAGCGGTCATGGAACTTGAAGATCTCCTGATGCGCGTCTGCTCCATCATCCAGCACGCATTCCAGGTTCCGCACGTCTCTTTGCTTCTTCGCGATGAAGGCGACCTCGTGATGAGGGCCCACCATGGAGAACTGACGCCCTGCTTCCCGCCTGCTGGTCGATTACCGGTTACCCAGAATCCGTGGGCGCAAGTAATTGCGACGAACGGCACGGTGATCGAGAAGGATCTGAGTGCCGCCTCGGATGCGTTCCGCCTGTTTAAGGAATCGTCATCCCGGTTGAGCATCCCTTTGATTTCGTTCGGTCAAACGCTCGGTGTACTCACGCTGCACAGTTCACAGCGCAATGCCTTCCGCGAAAGCGAACTGCAGTCGCTGGAATCGGTAGCCGATATTTGCGCCAATTCGATCCAGAATGCGCATTACGTAGAACGAGTCAAACAGCTCGCCTATCTCGATGGATTGACGGGCATCTTCAACCGCCGCTTCTTCGAACTGCGCATCATGGAAGAGCTGGAGCGCGCACGTCGCTTTGGCACCGGCATGGCAGTCATCATGGCCGACATTGACCAGTTCAAGCGCCTGAACGACGAGTTCGGCCATCTGCTTGGGGACGAGGTTCTCCGGCAGGTCTCATCGATCTTTCACCAGCAGGTGCGGAAAATTGATGTGGTGTGCCGCTATGGAGGAGAAGAATTCGCCGTGCTATTGAGCCAAACGAACGCTCAACAGGCAGAGGCAGTCGCTGAGAAGCTACGGCGTCTGGTTGAAGCCTGGCAGTTCCCAGGAGTGCCGCGCACCATCACGATTAGCGCTGGCGTGGCAGCATTTCCTGTTCACGGCAGGACCCGCGATGAAATGGTTCGTGCGGCAGATTGTGGCCTCTATGCGGCCAAGCAAGCGGGACGCAATCGCGTCTGTGTTGCCACTGTGGCTTTGGCAGCCACCCGATCCAACTAAGGCCTATATCAGCTCTTCTTGCATCTGAAGAAGCTGTAGCCGCAAGCGTTCCAGATCCTTTTCGACCCGTTTCTTTTCTCTTGCTGCCTGCCTCAGGACTTCCCTACGTTTCGGGCAGGGTTCCTGCCGGAGTTCTTGCGCCGACCTGCGCGAATCCTCGACAGCGAGCTCCATCAATGGCTGTAATTTGGCGAGCTCATCTGTCAGCTCGCTCAATTCGAGGCCGGACTCGGCATTGATCAATGGCTCGACATCAAAGCTTGATTCGTCCAGAAGGTCGCCTGATTCCTTGCGTGGCGGCAGCGTGAGATTCAGGTTCTGCTCTTTCTTGTCCCGAACCACGCCGACGCTGACCGAATCAGCATTGCGCGACTTCACCGCGTGCTGAAAGTCGCTCGTGTCATGGATCGCTTCGCTATTGACTTTGACAATCACGTCTCCCGCGCGGAACCCGGCTTTTTCAGCACGACTGCCTTTTTCCACTGCCCGGACCAGCACGCCGTTGCCATTCTTCACGCCGAAGAAATCCCCCAACTGCTGGGTGATGTTCTCCACCGTCAATCCGCTGCGCGCCGACGAGGTCACCATGATCATGTGCATCGCCGGGATGTCGACGTCCGGGACGTGGATCTCGGGCATGTTGATGTGCACATCTGGCCTGGGGGTGGCGAAGGGAGGAAACGCTTTGTGTTTGTCCGCCAACTGCAGCTTCAATTCAACTGGTTGGCCGTCGCGGCTCAATCCCAAAGTCACGGTGCGCCCGGGAGGTGTTTCGTGAATTATGCGGCGAAGCTGTGCGCCGCTCTCGATTGCAGTGCCATTCATCATCAGGATGACGTCGTGCTCCTTGATGCCTGCCTTGCCGGCGGGAGCATCTTGATCCACCATCGTCACTTCGACGCCCTTTTCTTCCTTGAGCTTCAGAGCGCTTAGCCGTTCGGTGGTGACGTCGGCGATGTCGACGCCGAGATACGAACTCGTACCGCCTTCTTCGCCGCCGTACACCCAGGGAGCGGATTGGTCGATTGACGTACTCTGGTCGGCATAAGAAAGCCCGAGGAGGAACGGCAACAACACGAGGCTGCTCACGACGTATTTCCGCATGGTTATCCCCTCACTCAGTAGTGTCTCTGATTCGCGACTCGGGTCCGTTGATTTCGCCTTCCGACGAAGTCACGAACGACTGATCATTCGTTTCTCACTTGCTCGCCCGCTTGATGCAAATATCGCCGGTCGACGTGTGCACCTTCAGCAACGGTCCGCCGCCATTGAGGGTGCCTTCCGCGGTCAGCGACTTTGGGCCCCATTGCGAGCCCTCGCTGCTGACATGAATGTCGGAGAAATCCGACTTGATCTGGTGTCCGCTACCCATGTCCACATAGGCGCGAACATTAACGGCAACGTCTGACGCGATGTACACAGTGATGTCACCGGCGCCCGTCTCCAGATAAGAGTCGCGCCGCTCTCCACCCGTGTTTACCAGCTTCACGGTGATCCCGCCAGCGCCGGTTTCGGCGGACGCCGAAGGCACTCCGTACAGTTCGATGCCGCCGCCGCCGGTTTCCGCGTGAACGTGTCCTTTAGCTGACGTGAGCTTGATGCCGCCGCCACCGGTTTCAATTACTACAGGCCCGCCGATGTCGCTCAGATCAACGCTGCCACCACCCGTCGTGGCCTTCACCGCACCGTTGCAATGGCGAACCGTAATGCTGCTACCACCGGTCTCGATCACCGCACCTTGTGCGCACGACTGAATTTCAATGCTGCCCCCGCCGGTTTCGGCAGACAGTTTTCCATTTGCTTGCCGCACTTCGATGGAACCGCCGCCAGTCTGAAGCCCAAGATCGCCGGTCACTGTTCCGACTTCAATCGAGCCACCGCCGGTTTCCGCGCTGACGCCCGCGCCGATGTCATCCACGCGAATGCTGCCGCCCCCGGTTTCTGCCTCAACACGTCCGGCTACTCCCGTGGCGTCCACATTTCCACCCTGGGTTTCCAGCTTCACCAGCGATATCTCACGAGGGACCATGACCGAAAACTCGCCCGAAAAATGACGCGGATGATGCCCGCCTTGCCAGTCCCCAACAATCCAGGCTGTATCGCCCTTCACGTAAGCGGATACTTTGTACATTTCAAATTGCTTGCGGGCTTCCTGTTCAGAAGAATTGCCAAAACGTGAATGAAAAGCGTAATTAATCCCTTGCTGTTGCCCGCCACGTACCACTACGGAGCCCATGTCTACCTTGATTCGCAAATTCTTTACCGCAGCCAGCGATCCTGTGACTTCCTGTGACCAGGATCCGCCATCTTTGATCACGCGCGTTTCCTGCGCCGTGGCCAGCGACGCAAGTAAGGTCAGCACTCCGGCCAACCGAATGACTAGTAGCGCTCTCTTCAAATGAACCACCTCTTTTCCAGGAATGCAGAACGAAGAATTAAGAATGGAGAAGTGTCTTGTTTTCCTTCTGCATTCTCACTTCTGCCTTCTGCTTCTAACTCGCCTTAATCAATCTCCGGCAACTGCGCCAACATGGTCCGAGCCTGCGACTTGATGTACTGGCTCGAATCCTTTGCGGCCAATGCCATGAGTACGCCACGCACGCTGCCATCGGCTTTCACCGGCTCGATCAAGCGCAGCGCTTCGATGCGCACGCCCGAATTGTCATCATTCACCAACGCTCGTAGCACAGCGTCGCGCACGTTTGTGTCACTCTTCACGTAATTGCCAAGCGCATCGATCGACTTCAGCCGGACTCCCGGATTTGTGTCGTTCTGCAGCGCATAGATCAGCGCGTCCCGCACTTGCAGATCGCTACTGCGTTGCGCGAGCAATCCAACCGAGTCGACACGCACGCCGGAGTTGTTATATCGGGCCGCATACAGCAGCAGCTCCTGGATCTTCTGATCGTTCAGCGTGCCCTGAGTTTCCTGCGTGGAAACAGTGTTGTACTTGATGGCGACTTGGTCGGTGCCTGGGACAGGGGTTACGGAATCAATACCAGCGATGGAAGCTGCTTGAGGCGGCGTCACTCCTCCATCGATGATCGGCTGGTGTCCTGTGTTGAAAAACTTGTAGCTCGTTCCTATACCACCAGCGAATCCTAAGATCAAAATGGCTGACGCCAGCGCCGGAGAGAACCGCACCTGCCGCAGCCAATTTGCCGGATCAAATGCCAGCCGGTGCCACCATGCACCCTGCTCGGCGGTTTCGAGCGCTTCCTGCAGCCGCATGCGCGAAGACGCCAGCAGATTCGGCGTCGGATCTTCGGCACGATCCTTCGAGAGCAGCTCATGGAAATTCTGCTCGGCCCTCAGTTCCAGCGCACAGTCGGCGCACCGGGCGACGTGCTGCTCCAGCTCGTGGCGGGCATCATCGGCCAGTTCGCCATAAACGTGGAGCGCAATGTTTTCTCGAACCCATTCGCACTTCATAATTTCACCTTCGCTAGTCCTAAGTCCCGAGTCGTGAGTCCTGAGTTGCGTCTTGCTCGCGACTCACGACTCCGGACTCACGACTACTCACCTCATATCCGCCAGAGCCCCGCGCAACTTCTGCGTGGCCCGGAAGAGCGTATTCTTTGCGGTCTCTTCCGTCGTATGCAAAATCTCTCCAACCGTCCTCAACTTCAGCCCGTGATAATGTTTCAACTCGAACACCATGCGCTCACGCGGAGTCAGTTTTTCCAGCGCCCCGGCGATCCGCGCGCCCAACTGCCGCCGCATCAGATCGCGCTCCGGATTCGCTCCCGCTCTTCCGTCCGCGACTTGGTCGAGCAGGTCATACTCACCGCCATCTGAGTCTTTCGCGACCGGCGCGTCTTCCTTGCGCACGCTCTTCTTGCGCAGATGATCGAGACACAGATTCGTTACGATCCGGTAAATCCATGTGTAGAAGGAACACTCGAACCGGAAACTGCCAATGTTCTTGTAGGCCTTGAGGAAGGCGTCCTGATACACGTCCTGTGCGTCGTGTTCAGTTCCGGTGAGATGAAGAGCTAATCGCAGCACCGCCTGATCGTAATGACGTACGAGTTCCTCGAAGGCGGCGCGATTCCCTCGCTGCGCCTCGCGGATCAACATCGTGTCGTCGATACGACGATCCTGGTTTTGGCGTTCTAGCCCAGCCATGCAACCCCGCGGGGGGTCGGTTCTGCTGACTTTCTCTCTCGACTCACTCGCATTCGAGTGGGCCCGTACGCCAACCGCAAGTGATACTGCCCAAACACCGGCCGGCATGTCGCCTATGTCCTCTACCTACCCGGCTTTAATGTCCTCCGGGCTTGCACAGGAATAGACGGAGTGTCAGGCGAACCGTGAGCAGAAATTATAGGCCCTACAGAGAATTTGTGGGGTACCTAGATTGTTCAGGAGCAATGATTTAGGGATGAAACAGAACAACGGAACACAGCTATGCAGCCCGATTTGGCATGGAAAGTGCCCTGATTGTTGGGCAACAGTCCGTCCTAAGGTTTTACACCTCGGGCGAGTGTGGAAGGTACCTAGGAGCAACAGGAATTTCGTTGTTGCTCCTTGAAAGCTGCTTTACGCCTCCGCCGCTTCCTTCTCGATCACAACCTTCAAGTGTGCGGTCACGTCCTTGTGCAGCTTCACCGGCACGGTGAACTCGCCCAAAGTCTTCAGCGGCTCGTGCAACTGGATCTTGCGACGGTCGACGTTGAATCCCTTCTTCGCCAGCGCCTCACCCAGATCGCTCGACGTGACCGAACCGAACAACTGATCGCTCTCGCCCGACTTGCGGGTAAATGACACCGACACGCCTTCGAACTGCTTCGCCAGTTCCTCGGCCTGCGCCTTCTCCTTGGCCGAGCGGCGCACGGCGGCTGCCTTCATCTGCGTGATGACGGCTTTGTTCCCGTCGTTGGCCTCGATGGCCAGCTTGCGCGGCAGAAGAAAATTCCGCCCATATCCCTCGGCGACCTTCACCACATCGCCGCGCGACCCCAACTTCGCTACGTCTTCTTTAAGAATGACTTCCATGATGGCTCCAGTCAGAAATCGAATTCGTTTGGCCGCGGATCAACACGGATAAACCAAACCATTTTCAAAAAGCTCTATCCGTGTAAATCCGCGCAAATCCGTGGCAAATGGTTTTAGCTTGCTCTTCCTGCAAACGGCAGCAGCGCGATATTCCGCGCCTGCTTGATCGCCGACGACAGCCGGTGCTGATGCGGTGCGCACACGCCGGTCAGGCGGCGCGGCACGATCTTGCCGCTCTCGGCCACGAACTGTCCGAGCAGCCGGTAGTCCTTGTAGTTGATGTCTTCAATCTTCTCGACGCAGAACTTGCACACCTTCTTGCGCCGGAAGAACTTGCGGCCGCCAGGACCGCCTTCACGCCCCGGACCGCCGGGTCCGCGCCCTCCGCCAAACCGCGGACGATCTCCGCCGGGTCTTCCGCCTTCACTCCGCGGCCGCTCGCTCGGCGCCGCTTGTTGCTCTGGTGCTTTCGTCTCGTCTGCCATTGCTGTAGTTCTCCTTGATGTCGTTGCGACCCACGTAAGGGGTCAGGGATCAGAGGTCAGGGGTCAGCAAGAAACTTCACAGGAGACGGGATCGACTGACCCCTGGCCCCTAGCCCCGCTTTACGCGCTCGCGGGGGTCTCCGCCGCCGGAGCTGCCGCCGTGCTCTCTTCCGCACTGGCAGCAGGCTGCGCGCTCACTTTCTTCTTCGCGTCGCGCAGCGCCTTGATCTTGGCGAGGCGTTTCTGCTCCTCGTCCACCCGAACAGTAAGAAACTTGATCACCGGCTCGGTCACGCGCAGTCGGCGCTCAAGTTCGTGGATCGCTGGACCACCGCCCTCCACGATCATCAGCACGTAGATGCCGTCGTAGAAGCGTCGTACTGAATACGCCAGCCGCCGCTTGCCCATCTTCTCGACCTTCAACACGTTGCCGCCTGAAGCGGGCACCACCGACTGCAGTGTCGAAATCAGTTTGTCCAAATCCTCATCCGTCATATCCGGCCGGACGATGAACATCAATTCATAGGTACGATTCATTCTGTTCTCCAAACCCAGTGGTCACTGACACGTGGTCAGTAACCAGCCAAAAGTCTCGTCTTCAAAACTGGCCACTGATCACTGGCCACTATCTTTATCTTCCTTCCGGTTAAAGCGGTTCATCGCCGCTGCCGGACCATCTTTCAAAATCACCTTCACAGCTTCTGCTGCGGTGTCGAGCATGCCGTCGACTATTTCCAACTCTTTCTTCTTCATCGGAGCCAGCAAGTACTCGGTGCCGTCTCCAACCTTGCGCTCGGGCGCAACGCCGATCCGGATCCGCAGGAAATCCTGCGTATTCAACGCTCCGATGATCGACTCGATGCCGTTGTGCCCCGCCGAACTCCGCCGCGTATGAATCCGCAACGTAGCCAGCGGAAAATCCAGCTCGTCCTGAATCACCACCAGATCCGATTCCGGAGTTGCCTCGTACTCCCGCAACAGCTCCCGTACCGCCAGCCCGCTCAAGTTCATGAACGTCTCAGGCTTGGCCAGCAGCACCATCTGGTCGGCGATCACGGTTCGCGCCGTCAAAGCCCGGCATTGCCGGTTTCTCACTTCCACTCCCAGGCTTCCCGCGATTCGATCAATCGCGAGAAATCCCAGGTTATGCGGCGTGAACTGATACTCGATTCCGGGATTGCCGAGACCTACAATCAGTTTCACGCCACCATCCGTACCCGCGTAGAGACAGCCGCCTCGGCCGTCCGGCAAGCGCGAAGCGCAAGCCGTATGGCACAAGGTCCGGCCAAGAGGCTACTTCTTCTCTTTCTTCTCACCCTTCTCCGGAGCAGCCTCAGCTCCCTCTTCATCTGTCTCCTGCTTACCCTTCTTAATGACCTCAGGTTCGGCCGGAGCAGCCGTCGCTTCCGCAGCCGCCGCTTCAGGCGTAGCCACCACCTCTTCCTTCACTGAGGTGACGTGCGCCACAGGCTGATTCGCATCCGTCAGAAATTTCAGCTTCTCGGAATGCGGAAGGTCCGACACGCGCAGCACCTTGCCAAAAGTCAGGTGCGCCACGTCTGCATCGATGTGGCTCGGAATGTCAGCCGGCAGGCACTCGATCTCGACTTCGCGCAACATCTGCTCGAGAATGCCGCCTTCCTGCTTCACACCCGCCGCTTCGCCAATCAGGAAGATCGGCACGCTGACTTTCAGTACCTTGTCCAGCGCAATGCGCTTCAGGTCGATGTGCAGCAGCTTGCCCTTGATCGGCTCATATTGCCAGTCGACGATCATCGCTTTCGTCTTATCGCCATTGAGCGTGAGATCGAAAATGGTGTTGTGCCCGGTTTCCGAATTCAGAATTCGAGTCACCACGCGTGGATCCACGCTGATCGAAACCGAGTCCTTGCCGGCTCCGTACACCACAGCCGGGATTTTCCCATCGCGCCGCACGCGTCGAGCGTCATTCTTCGTTCCCGGCTCCCGTGTCTGCGCTTCCAAAACGTTCGTTTCCAATGCAGTCGCCATAAATGTCTATTCCTATCTAAGAATCTGCTGCAAGCCTCAAACCGCAAGCGAAATATTCTTGCTCGCGACTCAGGACTCGGGACTCGCAACTCACATAAACAACTTACTAACCGAAGTCTCTTCGTGATTGGCCTGAATTGCCCGGCCAATCAATCCCGCAATCGAGAGGACGTGAATCTTTCCACCCTTCTCAGTTCGTGCCGCGTCGGCCTCGGTGTTGAGCGGGATCGTGTTCGTCACCACCACTTCCTTGATCACCGAATTCCGGATGTTCTCCACAGCCGGACCCGACAACACCGCATGCGAAGCACAGGCATACACGCACGTCGCCCCGTTATCCATCAGAGCCGAAGCGGTCTTCACCAGCGTTCCGGCCGTGTCAATCAAGTCGTCGATGATCAAGCACGTCCGCCCGTGAACATCGCCGATCACGTTCATGATTTCGGCCACATTCATTTCCACGCGCCGCTTGTCGACGATGGCCAGCGCTGCGTCCACCTTCTTCGCGAAAAATCTCGCGCGCTCCACGCCGCCGGCATCCGGCGAAACCACCGTCAAGTTCGGCAACTGCAGCTTGCGGAAGTGATCCACCAGCACCGGTGACGCGAACAAATGATCCACCGGGATGTTGAAAAATCCCTGCAACTGCGGCGTATGCAAATCCACAATCAGCGCCCGGTTCGCCCCGGCCGTCGTTAACAGATCCGCGACCAGCTTCGACGAGATCGGGCTCCGCGGCTTGTCTTTCCGGTCCTGGCGCGCGTAGCCAAAGTATGGAATCACCGCCGTGATGCGCCGCGCCGACGCGCGCTTCAGCGCGTCAATCATCAGCATCAACTCCATGAGGTGCTCGTCCACCGGACGGCACGTAGGCTGCATCACGAAAACATCCGCCCCGCGCACGTTCTCCTGGACCTGCACATAACACTCGCCATCGGCAAAGCGCGTCACTTGCGCCTGCCCTCGCTGCATCCCGAGAAAGTGGCAGACTTCATCGGCTAGCGGCTCATTGGCCGTGCCGCTGAAAATCTTGAACTTGTCGTCGGTCCGCGGCCGCGGCTTCCGCTCCAGCTTCTCATCGGTCACCGGTGGACTCTTCTTCTCAACCTTCTCGCTCTTCCCGGTCGGCGTGACTAAAGTAGCCATAGTTAGCTCTCAGCTGTCACCTTTCAGCCGTCAGCCAGGGCTCCATGCGTCGCTATCGTTACGAACTGAGAGCTGATAGCTGACGGCTGACAACTGGTTTTCTGGCTGGGCCGCTAGGATTCGAACCTAGACAAAGTGCTCCAAAGGCACTTG
>AR_comb_assmDRAFT_10045845_pt1 | contig 19756 bp, 20 predicted proteins | sample ArasoioldDNA_FD_10543 | JGI IMG/M metagenome (IMG submission 10543) | reverse complement strand
ACGGACATTTCAGAAGGAATGGTCAAGAAAGGAAGAGAACTTGCAGAACAAAAAAATTATCGAAACGTACGATTTGAACGAATGGATGCCGAAGAGTTAACGGTTACAGACGGGGAATTCGATGTGGCATTGTGCGCCCTCGGCCTGATGTACTTTCCTGATCCCCTTAAAGGCCTGAAAGAAATGTATCGCGCTCTAAAACCGGGAGGTCGTGCCTCAGCAGCTGTTTGGGGCCAGCGAGATAATTGCGGCTGGTCCGAAGTATTCGAGATCGTTGACAAGCGAGTTAGTTCGGAGGTTTGTCCTATGTTCTTTAACCTGGGCAACCGCGACGTGCTGAAAAGAAGTTTCGAAGCAGCTGGGTTTCGCAATGTCACCCATGAACGGATACAAACACATTTGATTTATTATTCAGATGATGAGGCATGCGGAGCAGCGTTTGCCGGAGGACCTGTTGCATTAGCGTACCATAAATTTCCACAACAAACAAGAGAGGAAGCACATTCCGAATATTTAGAGTCAATAAAAATGTATAAGCGGGAAAATGGATATGCTGTGCCGGGCGAGTTTGTTGTTGCAGTTGGTTACAAATAGCTTCCCCTCGTGCCTTGCACAAAGAGATGTAACCGACATTGTTGTTGGTGTGGGTTTTCTCGGGGTTAATTTCAAATTATAAATTGCTAACATGGGTATAATAAATCACCATGGAGAAATTTCGTTCGAATTCTTTTAATCGTACTTTGCGAGTAAACTGACTCTCGTGAAGCTGCGTACCATTAAACTTTTGTCTTCAACGCTTTCGTTCATCCTCGTTCTTGCTTCATGTCAAAAGGAAATTAACTTCGTGCTCCCAAACGCCAGTGCAATTCCAGATAACAATATAGCTGGCGATTATGATTTTCTGGGATTGACTGCGCACACCGAAAGCTCTGTAACAGTAACGGAACAGGGACAAACTATCAAAACGGTGACTGTCGGTGATTATGTGACCAAAAACAATGTGGGAACCGCGAAAATCACTTTAAGCCAATTCATCGGTAATGGTATCGGGTATTCAATCGATACGACCGTAACTGTAACAAAATATGTCAATAATGTCGCGACCGAACGAATGGAGGTCGCTTTTGTTGGGACATTACCTCCAACCAATACTATTTCGCCATACATACAAATCACCGCAGACTCCGTGACAGTCACGGGGGATTTTGGAGTACTACCAGATCCTTCAGGTAATACACCCACTGGTCCGGTTGGATTAAAGCTTAGCTGGTCGGGCGATACCCTATTGCTCAAGGAAAACTCAACTTTTACGCAAACCGTAACACAGAATGGTGTGCCGGGTGTGGTGACAAGCACGGCGATTGGGGTCACGAAATTGAAAAAGCGGTAACCCTAAGCAGTGTCAAGTATTCGAAGCATTTTAGTATTTTGCAACAAACCAAGCTTTATGAGAATGCGTACCGGTAAACTTTTTCTTCTCGCCCTCATTGTTAGTCTTGTTTCCTGCGAAAAGGAAATTAATCTACAACCCGGTGTCGGTTCCGGCGCGGGATCTGGCGGTGCCGGAAACCCCAGTAGCATCATTGGTGATTATGATTTCGTAGGTATGGTGGCCCATACACAGAGCACAGTCACAGTTTCTGACCAAGGGCAACAACTGAAGGCCGTCACGGTGAGCGATTATGTAACGAAGAACAACGTTGGGACAGCAAAATTTACTTCGAGTGATTTCATTGGGACTGGCATTGGTTATTCCATCGATACGATGGTGAACTTAAAAACGTATATCGACAATGTGTTGTTCGATGATTCGGACATTCCGTTCGTAGTAACAACACCTCCGACCAACAGCACATCGCCATACGTGCGTGTAACAGCAGATTCAATAACGATTACTGGCGCTTTCGGGGCATCGACTGGCCCTTCCGGATCGACACCTACGGGTCCGGTCGGTGCAAAGCTTAGTTGGTCAGGGGATACCCTATTGATGAAGATTAATAGCACATTTACCCAAAATGTTACTCAGAACGGCGTGCCGGGAGTGCTAACAGGCACCGTGATTGGCGTCACTAAATTGAAGAAACGGTAGCCATCGATGATAGCATTTTCGATGTTATCGGAGTCTCATGCTTTCTTGCCCTGATGGATCGCTATTAAGCATTTCTTTGGCGATCTCGCATTTCAATCCGCAAAGTTTTTATTTGCTGCGGCCTGTTTATAGCTACGGGAAGATAACGGCGTTCCGTAATGTAAGAGAACCCTGTAAAATATTGCCGCTCTTTCCCATGAGCTGCAGCGGTCAAGGAATCATGTTTGACAATGTTGAGTAGAATTCCAGGACGTAGAAGGGAGTGACACAACGAACGCTGACAGTAGTACTACAGCCGGTTTACAAAAAACTCTGTCCGCCCAGCGAACACCATGCAACTTTGATTAAGACAACCGAACACTTTTCGTTTGGCTGTATCCGCACTTCGAAGGGGATTTTCTGCGCCACACCTCCATAAATTTTTTTGGTGCTCGTCTGCGATGGATTTTGCACACGCTTTCGACGATCGGAATGGACTCCATACCGATTGCAACAATCATAATTCAACTAATTAAAAAAAGCAATGAAACACTATGTAGAAACACAATGGAAAGGTAAGATGCAGTTTGATGCTCTTGTAAATGGTCATACGTTAATTATGGACGGGCCAGAAAAATTAGGTGGACAAAACAATGGACCTGTTCCCAAACCTTTTGTGTTAACGGCGCTTACTGGATGTACTGGCATGGACGTAGTGGCTTTATTACGCCGCGCCGGGAAAGAGGTAACGGATTTTGTTGTGAAGGCGGAAGGTGACACAACGGATCGGACACCGATTGAATACATCAGGATCCACCTGGTATATGAGTTCAAAGGTGACCAGCGTTTGAAGCAGGACGTTCTGCACGCTGTTACTATCTCGCAAGAAAAGTTCTGCGGTGTTAGCAAAATGCTCAAAAAAATTCTACCAGTTAGCTGGGAAGTTATCTATAATGGTGAAAGAATTTTTACCAACAGAGATGCCTGTGTCTTCGGGTGTAAGGTTTATTAATTCCTTAAAGCGATTACCTGCGAGTGAATCGAAAAAGTTCTCAAATTTAGGCCGCACTATTTGTTACAGCCTTTTTATAATCCGCGGATAGATTACAGCATTGCAGTGCTTTTTATATCTTTAATTTCACTAGGGATAATTATGGCAACAGCTCAGCACCTGGCTAAACGCGTAGATGAAGCACGACAAGCTTTCCTTCGACAGGCAAATCTTTTTTCGGAGCGTACATCTGGCAATCGATTCATCCAAGTGTTCTGACGCCTCAAGACACATATCCGACGTTGGATGGCAAAAAATTTTATTTCGGCTTTTCGCGCTTCATTTTGCGTTGAAATAGTCAAATCAACATTTGAAAATTCAGGCATTATGCAAGCAAATTTTTTTCAGCTGCCGAAGAGAGAAATATTCGGTTGCAAAGCCATAATTTTATGACGATGCACAGAGACACTTACCTTCTGCTTAGCCTTGTTTTCTTGCCTGAGTTTTCAATTGCACAAAAAGTGCTGAAGGAACCAATTCCCTCAACGCAACCAAGCGCGTACCAATTATCCCAGATAAAAAGAAAATACGGGATGTTCATTCACTTTGGCATCAACACATTTCATGACCAGGAATGGACTGATGGCAGTAAGTCACCAGCAACATACAAACCACGCACCGTGGACGCTGACCAATGGATACATGTTGCAAAACAAGCAGGAATGAAGTACGTGATACTGGTGACCAAACATGTCGACGGTTTCTGCCTTTGGGACAGTAAGTTCACTGATTATGATGTAGGTTCTTCTCCCAATAAAACGAACGTGGTTGAGCAAGTTGCAAAAACTTGCAAAAAATATGGCGTAGGCATGGGAATTTATTATTCATTGTGGGACCGACATCAGAATGCCAATGTGCGCGACACTTCGCTAGACAGCGCATATAATAATTACATGCTTTCTCAAATAGAGGAGTTGCTCCATATCATTAACAACTATACAAGACCTGTTGAACTGTGGCTTGATGCTGGATGGGAAAAAGAAAGATCACGCTGGCCCATTGCGAAAATCTATCAATTGGTGAAGAGAATGGCCCCTCAATGCCAGGTGGGCGTCAACTGGTCAATAGGGCTTCCTGACAATCCTGATCCTGATTCTTCGTTTGTATTACCCACTATGCAAAAAGAAGGCTATCCCATTCGCTATTTTCCAAGTGATTTCCGGATGGGAGATCCTTATTTACCCGCTCATCCCGATCCAAAACTATTTTCTCATGACGGTAAGCTTTACTACATGCCATGGGAAACAACGGTATGTGTTAGTCAAAAGTGGTTTTACAACACCACCGATACTGTCTACAAAACACCCAAGGAACTCTTGCAATTGTATATGACAGCAACAGCGCAGGATAACATTCTGATTCTTGATCTTCCCCCTGATCGCAGTGGAAAGCTTCGTAAGAAAGACATCGATTTGGTACTGGCTTTAAGAAAGTTAATACTGGAAGAAGGCGATGACTAAAAAAAGCGATTTGCTTACGAAGACAGGTAATCATGTTGTACCAATTCCTGCACCCCGCATTTGAATTAAGAAATAGATGGCCAGAAACGATAGTAAAGCGGTACTGATCCAGGCGACAGGGGAAGCCTGTATCGACCAGACATTATGGGTCACGGGCAGTCTTGATGGAACAATCTCCGTGGTATTGTTAACTGCTGAATGCATAAACATTACCAGTAACAAACTTCCTCTCGTGCGCCAATACAGCCAGGCTATCGCCACGCAAAGAGCGACCACGCTAACGAGATAGACGGGAAATGATTGGCCAAATTTGTCGGCACCCTCAAAAAAGAAAAACGGCAAATGCCATACCGCCCAAATCAGTCCGAGAATGATACTCGCAAGGGGTAGACCAAATTGATTGGATAAACGAGGTAATGCAAAACCTCTCCATCCTAGTTCTTCGCCCGCTTGAAACGGCGTGGAAAAAATTACGGCCGCGGCAATCACCACAAACGACTCGTGCCCGAACACCGGCCATTCACCGGCAATTACCCGATAGATGAGAGCTGCCATGATCTTAACCACCAGGAAGTAGCCAATTGCAAAAAGATACCATACAAAATGTGAAGGCACCCTCAGCATTTGGGACAGCAAAGCCTTCACTCCCGCCCTTCTTTGTTCTCGCCAGGAAAGTAATACAGCAACAAGTGCTGGAGTAAAAACACCGATCAGATACATCCCGTAACCCAATGTTGAAAATATTGAGCCGTAGTGCGCAGTTCCGGAAACGCTAACTGCAGCAATAAATAAGCTCCAGCTCGCGAGAAAGGTCAATAAAAAGAAAATTACAACGGTGCGCATGCAGACTGAAATTACGAAAGCACCGAGACTCCCAGGACTTGTATATTTATCATATGGATTCAGTCTCAAAATTGATCGCTGAAAAAACAGGTTACACAAACCTGGTCGCCGAACTTGCTGATCTGCCCGGATCATCGTTAAATAGCTTACTGCTTGAACTGTTTCGAATAAAAGCAAGAAAGCTAAAGCCGGCCGCGCTATTGAATGAATTTGCAAAGAACAGGTTCGTTGCTCCATCTACCGTTGATCCAATTGCGTTTCGGGAACTTGAAATAAGATGCCTGCAGTTAGCAAAGGCTCGGGGCTTTATACCAATTACTTTGTCACCGCTGACTGTTTTTGGCACATGTGCATCGGTAGGTTTGGTGGATCAAAACAACGTATTGACTGCACTGCGGGGAACAGAAGTGGTATCGGATGCCACCAATGTATTTGCATTGCTGATGGCAACAGAATTTAAGAAGAGAGGCAATCGGTCAATAATTAAATACGCTGCAACACAGAGGCACGTGCGAACGCAAACCCTTACCAACCCAGCATTCACTGCGCATTTTAGCATTTTTTGTATGGCAACGGGTGGAATGGATACAGGTAATTTCTCTTTTGAGGTGGAGCAATTTTTAGATCATATCAATGCGCACTACTCAGTTTTCACAGAAGATTTTGACAAAGACAAATTGCTTGTCCGGATCTATCTTAAACAAGACAACACTGCATTTGAAGAAAAGCTGAGGAAGGGACTAGAGAGTTTTAACCAGCAACTCCCCATCAAAATTGAGAACCAGGCTGACGTTGGGGATTACTATCAAATGCTTCGGTTCAGGTTCTTTCTGCGTCACAAAGGAGACGAGATCAATTTATCCGATGGTGGGTTTGTCGATTGGACACAAAAATTAATTCAAAATAAAAAACACCGGCTGATCATAAGCGGCGTGGGAACTGAACTAATTTATAAAATAAAACAGCACCAAATTTAAACTGGTGCTGCCTGGAGCGGTAGACTAGCCTTAGTGCTTGAATCGAGTTAGATATTTTACCGTTTGCCCCTGCGAATTCTGATCTTCATAATAGAGTTCGAGGATGTTATCATCCAACTTGCTTATCATCTGAGTAAATGAAAGAATTGTCAACTGGGTCTGATCGCTTGAAAAGGACCAGGTAAAATTGGTGTTTACGTCATCTGGGGCGCATTGAACGTCGCCGCTCGCATAAAGCCCGGTACCATTCGAAGAAAACGTATACACGTCATCTAATTGACAATCGGGCATGTCGTTTTCAGCTTGATCAATGACGCCGTTATTGTTTTCGTCCAGGCCGTGAAGATCATACTTCCAGGCCTTTTGAGTCAGCAATTCCGTTCTTGATTTAAGAACCGCCGTGTTGGAACCTTTTTTACAAGAGGTCATGGCCATGACCGATAGTGTGCAGAACGCTAAAAGAGCGATAGTGGTTTTTTTCATAGAGGATTGGTTTTTAAAAACAGGGTTGGGATTCAAAGTGCCTAATAGATCAGGAAAACCGTGCCAACAGCTCTGAAACCATTCTCAAAAGGGGTTTATTTTTACTGCGTAACATTGCGAATTTGCCATCGTAATTTTAGAAGAATTTTATTTTACCGGCTGAATTGCAGTCGTTAGCTTGCTGGATCATTAAGCATAACTATGAAAAAAATTCTCTTCATCACTCTTCTCGGCGTCATAACGACATCCACATCCTCTGCTTGTACTACTTTTTTCATCACCAAGAACGGGGAGATGGTATTTGGCAGAAACTATGACTGGATTACAGCCACCGGGATGGTCTGTACCAATTTGCGCGGCTTGCAAAAGACGTCGATGGCAACGCAAGATGGGAAAACTATAACCTGGGCTTCCGTATATGGCAGTATAACTTTTAACCAATACGGAAAGGAATTTCCAAACGGAGGAATGAATGAAAAAGGTTTGGTAGTCGAGCTGATGTGGCTGGATGGAACAAAATATCCAGAAGCCGACAATCGTCCGGCGGTGAATGTTCTACAGTGGATCCAGTACCAGCTTGACCGAAGCGCAACAGTCGATGATGTTATTGGCAGTGACAAAATTGTTCGCATCACTGGCAAAGGCACACCGTTACATTATCTTGTCGCTGATGCAGGAGGACATGTGGCAACCATCGAATTCCTGGATGGTAAGATGGTCGTACATCGCGGAAAGGAACTCCCGTTTGCGGTTCTTACTAACAGCACCTATGATGCGTCCATTGCGCAAACAAAGGGAAGCGACAACAACCGCGCCTTTGCGGATAATTCCATCGACCGTTTTGCCAAAACGTGCAATATGGTTCAGCAATACGAGTTACAGGATGTCAATGTACCGATGGTTGATTACGCCTTCAACATATTGAACAAGGTGTCACAAAATAATTGGACAAAATGGAATATTGTTTATGATATCACGCACAAAAAAATTAACTTCAAAAGCGACCGTTACATCGACATAAAAACGATCGCATTCACTTCATTTGACTTCGGGTGTACGTCCCCTCCAAAAATGTTTAATATCAATCAGCCGGGTAAGGGAGAGATTTCTAGTTCATTCAAGAATTTTTCCATCAATGAAAGTAGAGCGCTGGTCGAAGCGGCGGTCAATGAAAGCAAGCAAGAGATAACGATTTCAGAGGAAATGAAAACGGCAATAGTGAACTATACAAAGGAGATCAGGTGCAAATGAATAAATGAATAATGAGTAATCAGTAATGAGTGCGTACAGTCCGATACGTGCACTCATTACTCATTACTCATTATTGATTACTCATTATTGATCACTCATTATTCATTACTTCTTCTCCATCATTTTTTTGATCATGTCTTTTCCATTCTCATTGTTGGGGTTTAAGGCAAGTGATTTCTCATAGTATTCAATAGCCTTTTTAAAGTCACCTTTATCCATTAAGCCCTCGGCCATGCTATCCCACACATTGTAGCTCTTCGGATACATATCAATGTTCATTTGGAAAAATTCAAGCGCTTTCGTGGTGTCTCCACTCTGCAGCGCCTGGTAGCCCAGACTATTGACGATCTCTTCCGGAGGAAGAAACTCTGAACCCTGCTGTGTCGAAAATTTTTTATAGTGTTCTTTTATAGCTGAGGCACCCGCAGCTTCCGCGAATTTCATCTTGTACCCGTCAATTTCGAGTCTTAACGCCTTTGTGGCAATTATTTTTTTGCGATTGTTAGTGAACCTGGGCTTAAGACATTATTCGCATCCTATAAGCATTCATCGCAGTAGTCCCCAATTTTTTTATAAGCTTGTTATTGACAACGATTCCAACAGGGGCTCCAATTGCAGGGATTAGCTGCGCCATCTTCGCTATGTCGATGTAATCGCGGTATTCCTGCTGAAAATTTCTCCAGTCGAACTGGTGTATGTCTTTAGGAAGGTGCTTGCTCTTCTCATTCCAATCCGTCATTTTGAGATACACATTTCGTCTATGCTCGTGACTCGAAAAGGCTAATTCAAAAATGTGTAAAATATATACTCGTTCTTTGTAATCGTTAACGTCGAACCCATACAATGTGGCAATATCAAACAACAACTTTATTTTGATACCGATCAGGATGGGAAAATCGGCAAGCCCGAGCAAGAACCCTCCTGCACCGGTAATGCCGCCTTCGATAGCCGCCGTGTGCCGGTAAACATCGATTTTTCTTATCACTAATTCTTCGGTATGCCGGAATGACGTATCCTTTAATGGCTTTGCGGTTGTGTGCCGGGCGCCAAACAAAACACCCCGTATCATTTGTTTAATAGCGACAGTAATGGCATTGTGGATCTTCTCGGGTATCCAGCTATTGATCTTTGTTTGAACTCTTTTAGAGAGGTTGTTGAAAAAAGAGGGACGCTTAAGCATTTGCTTCTGCCACGCATGTAACTCTGACGACATCAGTTGCTGATACCTTTCCACCATGCAAAGTTACCAACGTGCCGTTACGCCATTATCCCGCCTGCGAGATAATTCAACACCCAACAACCAAGAACCAATAAATTTCAAATTTGAAATTCAAACGCCTTAGGAAACGGACACAACTAATGATTACCGTGGAATGCTCACAGATCCAAAAAGACTGCTGAAGAGTGTACCCACCGACGAATACACCCCTTAACTGCTAAGGGCTGATAGCTCGCGTGGCGCCAATTACATCGAGGCAAATGAACCAATCGGAGATAAAATTTCAAAAATGAAAATAAGAACTTGAAGGAGAGAATCAAAAGAGTCTCGCTATGCGTTTAGATTAGTCCTTACAAAGGCAAGTCAGAATTGGAAAACGAACATGCCGCGGTAGTGCAGGAAGCCAAGGAGTTCGTCCTTATTTTCTCAGCAACGTGACAAGAATGACAGCTTTAAATTTTTGTATTTAGGTTTATTTGGTTCTTGGTCTCGATAGCTATCGGGATTGGTTCTTGGAATTTGATCACGCATCAAACCCAGCTAAAGCCTTCGTTTCGGATCGGCAAAGTTCGAGGACGATTCCCGGCAGCGGCTAAAGCATTGCACAAAGCAGGCGCAACCGTTGGTAGTCCCACTTCTCCTACTCCGCCTGGTTTTTCTTTGCTGTCAATCACGTACACTTCAACGGCCGGCATTTCATCGAAGCGTAGTAGCTCGTAGCTGAAAAAGCCATCCTCTACAACACGGCTGTTTGTCACGGTGATCTCTCCTTTCAATGCCTGGGTGAGCGCGAAAGCTAATCCACCTTCCATCTGATTTAGCAAGCCATCCGGGTTTACAACAACACCGCAATCAATCGCCGCTACCACTCTAGTAATTCTAAATTTCTTAGGGGCAATTAATTCTATTTCTATTGCATGAGCAGCGTACGACTTCGCAAATATGAAAGAATGCGTGGCGAGGCCAATATAGTGATTGGGTTTTCTTTTTTCCTTCCAGCCAATTTTATCTGCCACCATCTTCAACACGCCGGCAACTCGCGACGGTGACTGAACCATTGAACCTGGGCTATCGCCGGTCTTAAAGTCGGGCCTGTTTTCCAACATTGACAATCGAAATTGCAGTGGATCTTTTTTTAATTTTTGTGCTATCTCGTCAATAAAACTTTCAACGGGAAAAGTATTTACACAAATATCAACGGAGCGCAGCCAGCCGCGATTAATGTTGAAATCAACCGGGGTATAACCGGTGTATACATTGGGCACATCGTAAACAAAACCACGGTCTGCGCCGTCCATCTCCGGCGCATTCTTTGGGTCAGGACCATCGGTCATAAAAGAAACAGGCGTTCCAAGCACGTGATGTTGCCACGCTACCACATTACTCATGCTGTCTGTGTTTGCTTTTAGGGCATGGTAATTTGCAGGTCGGTACGGTTCAAAACGAATATCGTCAGTACGATCCCAAACCAGCTGGACGGGCTTATCAATCTGTTGCGCAATTTTCACGGCTTCAATTGCAAAATCGAAATGCAGTCTTCTTCCGAATGCGCCGCCCATTAAGGAAAGATTGACCTTAATATTTTCTTTTTTGAGTCCGCAATCTTTCACAATGGTATTCACAGCCCAATCAGGCAATTGCAATCCGCCCCACAATTCACATTTGCCTGCATTAACAGCTGCAATGAAATTGACGGGTTCCATTGTCGCATGAGCCAGGAATGGTTCAGCATAATTGGCAGTGACCTCATTTTGTCCGGCAAATTTTGTTACATCACCCTTATTATAAACATCGATTTGCGGTTTTGTTTTTGCTTTCAATTCGAACGTTTTGTAAAGCTCCTGGGTGCTTTCGTTATTTTTCTGACCCTCATCCCAGGTAACATTTAGCAATTTTTTTGCTTTCATAGCTGCCCAGGTGTTGGTTGCGATCACAGCCACGCCGGCCCTCACATGCATTGGAATTCCTGTGCCTTTATAACTCACTACTTTTAACACACCAGGAACTTTTTTCGCTGCAGCATCATCAAAGCTCACCAATGTGCCATCCATTACGGGGCATCTTTCAACGACAGCATACACCATTCCGTCAACCTTCAAATCAAGCCCATATTTTGCTTTACCGGTGAGAATATCCTTTAGATTCGAACGCTTTTCTGATTTGCCGATCAGTTTAAAATCTTTTGGACTTTTCAGTACTACTTCTGTTGGGATGGGCAGAGCAGCAGCCTCACACACTAATTCGCCGTATTTAATTCTCTTCATTGAAATCGTGTTCACAACCTCCCCATTGTCCGCTGCACAGGATGATTCCTTAACATTCCACACTTTTGCTGCCGCACTAATTAACATCGCTTTTGCCACGGCACCGGCCTTGCGAAGTTTAGTGTACATGTCGACGATACTTTGGCTGCCACCTGTGTCATGTTCGCCTTCCTTCAAAGTGCCGAATGGCGCTATTTCGGATTTTACATCTTTGAAGTCAACGTCTAGCTCCTCCGCAACGATCATAGGCAACGCGGTATCGACGCCTTGTCCCGATTCTTGCTTGGCGACAAATACGGTAACCTTTCCTTGTTTGTCAATTTTCAAATACGCGTTGGGTTGAAAAAACTCGCAATCAAACGGCGAGATTAAAGCGGGCAAACCGGGAACCATAAAGCCAATGGCTAAGCTTCCGGAGGCAAGGGAGGTGATTTTTATAAAATGCCGGCGATCTATTTTTACTTTTTTCATAAGCAGTTCAGAAAGATTTTTTGTTTACTTCTTCGATTGCAAATTGAATGGCTTGTTTGATCCGATGATACGTTCCACATCGACACAGATTATTACTCATCACTGTGTTGATCATCTCATCACTCGGCTTTTTATTTTTTTCAAGCATGACAGCCGCCGCCATCATCTGGCCAGGCTGGCAATAGCCACACTGCGGCACACCCGCTTTTTGCCAGGCTTTTTGTACAGGATGGGAACCATCTTCTGACAAACCCTCGATCGTAATTATTTTCTTATTGACGCAGGTGCCAACGGGTCGCTGGCACGATAACACAGCATTTCCATCCATCATAACAGTGCACGCTCCGCAGCTTGCAACGCCACATCCATACTTTGTCCCGGTGAGATCAAGCAGATCCCGGAGCACCCACAACAACGGCATGTCCGCTTCCGCTTCTACAGTGTACTGTTTATTGTTTACGGTGAGTAAAAAGGTAGGCATGAGAAATTTTTTTAGAGGTAGAGAGACCTTCAAACCAAGCGATCATAATCCAAAAATCCTTATCATCTACGAAAATCCGCGATTTAAAGTACAAAAAAAACATTCGCTGTAACTTGATTTTGGTCACATGCGCATTTAATTGACAAACCTGTTCACGCTCCCCATGACGGGTTTCCGCTTTTTTTGCCGGTCATGTGTACAAACGCCTCCGCAGCTTTTACACCCATTTCTCTTCCGCGAAAATCTTCCATGGAGGCGTGACCACAACTGTAAATGCTATCGGGGTCCTGGCTAATGTGACAAAACACCGCCTTGCGTTTTTGTCCCTGCACATCGGTAATATCGACATAGTCGGTAGGACGAAACACCAGTGTTTGTTGCCCCGCACATACTTCAAAAAAATATAGCTCGAATTTTTCTTTTGACTGCATCCATGCTTGAATCGTCAGTAAGCTTGCCGCCTGGTGATCTTTGTGCGAGTCAATCGGCCAATGCGTCAAGACAATGTCGGGTTTTTCAGCGGCAATCAATTGTTGCATCTTGATTATCCATTCAGTGTTGACAACAGTGTCGCCATCAATCTGACCGGCAAAAACCGCCTTCACATTTAAGACCTTACATGCAGCGAGAGCTTCCTGGCTTCTTATTGCGGCTGCTTCGTCATGAGACTTGCCCGTGATCCCGGCTTCACCCCGTGTTAAATAAATGATGGTAACGTCATTATTCAACGCCGATAATTTTGCCAGTGTGCCACCGCAACCACTTTCTGGATCGTCAGGATGGCCACCCACACAAACTATTTTCATTTTCTTCAACGGAATACCGGATGCTTGCAAACTCGCCGGCATTGTGAGAAACCCTAAACCGGTCAATGAAGTATGTAAGAATTTGCGTCGTGACGAGTGTTTCATGAGCAGCTTCGTTTGATTTGCGACCAAAAATCTCAGCTTTAATTAAAATTAACTCTTCCATCCCTATTGCTACAGAAATAACAACTAATTGTATCTTCCTGCAATGAAATTCGTGTTTCCCCTAAAAAAAATCCGCCTTACAATTTTTTACTTTCCACTACTGCCCTTCTCTTTATTTGCGCAACAAGATACCGCCATGCAGAATCTAAAGCAGAAGATAGCCGATGAATTGTCTCAACAGAAAGGAACATTTGCCGTTGCCTTTAAGAATATTTCTACGAGAAAAGAATTATTGATGAACGAAAAAGAAGTGTATCATGCAGCCAGCACGATGAAAACGCCGGTGATGATCGAAGTGTTCCGGCAGGCTTCAAAGAAGAAATTTTCGCTGAACGACTCAATAACTCTTAAAAATGAATTTAGATCGATAGTGGACAGCAGCTCATTTGCACTGGATTCGGCGGATGACAGTGAATTCGAATTATACAAACATCTCGGTGAGCCAAGAAGCATCCACGACCTCGTTTATCAAATGATCATTTTAAGCAGCAACCTGGCCACCAATCTTATCATTGAAAAGGTGGGTGCAAAGAATGTTACGCGAACGATGCGCAAATATGGTGCGAAAGATATCCAAGTACTTCGCGGCGTTGAGGACCAAAAGGCGTATAACAAAGGATTGAACAACACAACGACCGCATATGACCTCATGCTGATTTTTGAAAAAATCGCAACAGGAAAAGCTGTGAATAAAAAAGCTTGCCAGGCCATGATCGACATTTTATTCGATCAGAAATTCAATACCATTATTCCCGCACAGCTACCCCACGACGTAAAAGTGGCTCACAAGACCGGTTTTATTACCGGTATTCACCATGATTCAGGCATTGTGTTTTTGCCGGACGGGAGAAAGTACGTGTTGGTACTTATGTCAAAGAATGTAGAAGACGAGGAGAAAGCAATCAAGGCAATGGCATCGGTGTCGGAAATGATCTATCAATACGTGACAACATCAAACAGGAAATCGTTATGAAAAGTGTGCTTTATGTTTCTGGTTTTTTGCTGATCGTCGTCTTGCTGGCCTTCTCAAGAGAGCCGGCAAAGAAACGAAAACCCGTTATCATTGGCTATGTGGGCGGCTACCGGGGATTGATCTCAACGGATTCCATAGACGTTTGGCGCCTTTCGCATATCAACTACGCTTTTGTGGACATCAAAGACAACCGCGCCTGGTTGCATAACGAGGCCACCGACACAATCAACCTCAGGAAGCTGAGCGAACTAAAAAGAAAGAATTCAGAATTAAAAGTGTTGATCTCTATCGGCGGATGGACCTGGAGCAAAAATTTTTCTGACGCGGTATTAACAGACACGTCGACCCAAAACTTTGCCTCCAGTGCCGTTGCGATTGTTTCAAAATATAACCTGGATGGTGTCGATATCGATTGGGAATACCCGGGAATGATAGGCGACAGCAACACGTATCGACCGGAAGATAAGCAGGGCTACACAAATCTTTTCAGACATCTTCGTGAGGACCTGGATAGCCTGGCCAATATTACTCACCTGCAATACTATGTTACCACGGCTGTTGGCGGCTCGCAGCGGTATATCGATCATACAGAAATGGAGAAAGTGCAGCGGTACACGGATTATATCAACGTAATGAGCTATGATTACGCAGACGGATCAGATAGTTTATCAAATCACCACACCAACTTATATGTTTCATCAGGAGACAGCAGCCAGTACTCGGCTCACAGATCCGTCCAGGCGTTCTTAGCCGCTGGCGTACCGTCGTCTAAAATTGTAATCGGGATTGCTTTCTATGGCAAGGGTTGGCAAATGGCTTCGAGTGTCAACAACGGTTTGTATCAACCCGCAGCAAAACGTGCAAGAGGTGGAGGATTTACATTTTTAAAAGACAGTGTTATCGACAAGAACGGTTTCAAGCGCCATTGGGATGATCAGGCAAAAGCCCCTTATCTGTTTAATTTGGACAAAAAAATTTTCATCTCCTACGACGATGAGGAGTCAGTGGCGGAGAAATGTAAATACGTAAAAAAACATCATCTCGCTGGCGCCATGTTTTGGGAGTATTTTTCCGACCGGAAAGAATATCTTCTTAAAGTGATCGCCCATAATTTTAAGTACAAGGGCAAGTAAGTTGGTAAGAGCCTAATTTTGTACGCTAATTCAAAGGACTATAAATGCTCAAAGAAAAAATAAAATCACTGGCTAAGGAATATGCGCCTGACTTCATAAATATTCGTCACCATCTTCATGCTAATCCCGAATTGAGCTACCAGGAATTTGAAACATCAAAATTTGTACAGCAAAAACTAAATGAGCTCAAGATTCCTTTTGAAATAAAGGCGACTACCGGCGTTGTGGGATTGATCAAAGGGAAAAATCCCGATAAGAAAATCGTCGCACTTCGTGCAGACATGGATGCACTTCCAATCAAAGAAGAGAACACTGTGGACTATAGATCGAAGCGCGATGGCATCATGCACGCCTGCGGGCACGATGTTCACACCACCTGCCTGTTGGGTGCGGCAAAGATCCTAAGCGAATTAAAAAATGAATGGGAAGGAACCATCAAATTGATTTTTCAACCCGGTGAAGAAAAAAATCCTGGCGGGGCAAGCATCATGATCAAGGACCGTGTTCTTGAGAATCCAAAACCCCAGGCAATTTTCGCTTTGCATGTCAACCCGCAGTTGGAAACGGGCAAGTTAAGTTTTCGAAGCGGGCAGGTGATGGCAAGCGCTGACGAATTATATTTTACAATAAAAGGTAAAGGCGGCCACGCTGCATCTCCTCACATGACCATTGATCCCATACTCATTGCGTCGCACCTGATCATTGGCTTGCAGCAGGTGATTAGTCGGAATAAAAATCCTTTTGATTCCTCGGTGCTGTCGATAACATCAATCAATGGTGGCACTACGACCAATGTGATCCCTGATGAGGTGAAGTTGATGGGCACATTCAGAGCAATGAATGAAGAATGGAGAACGAAAGCTCATGGGCTCATCGAGCGCACTGCTAAGGATTTAGTGAGTTCCATGGGGGGTGATGTGGATGTGCATATAGACAAAGGGTATCCCGTTGTGTTCAATGATGAAAAACTAAATGCAAATGCGCGGTTATTGGCCGAAGAGTTTATGGGAAAAGAGAATATTCAAGAAACGGAAATGCGTATGGGCGCTGAAGATTTTGGTTACTATTCTCAATTGATCCCCGGCTGTTTCTATCGTTTGGGAACGGGCAATAAAGAAAAGGGCATCACCGCAGGCGTGCATACTCCGCGTTTTAATATCGATGAAAATGCTATTGAAGTTGGAGTAGGAATGATGGCGTGGTTGGGAAGTTCCGCAGGCTAACGCCCGCGATATCGAACAACGAAAAAGGAATGACAAATGATGAATTCTATCTGAGTTCAACATTCATCATTCCTTGTTTGTTATTCTACAGGTTTTGTACATTGCACCCAACTGGATCATAAAAAACTAAACAATAGTTTTGTATTTCTTGCCGAATTGAATTGATGTAGTACAAGAGTGCGACGCAACAGGCGATGAGGAAAGGTCGGAACGGTGACTACATAATTAACAAACTGTCATGCAAAAAGACCTACGCAAACAACAGGCCCTGGAATACCACGCGAAAGGAAGGCCTGGAAAAATCGAAGTTATACCTACAAAAGAAGCGAAAACTCAACGCGACCTCTCACTGGCCTATTCGCCGGGAGTAGCTGAGCCGTGTAAAGAAATTCATGCGCACCCCGAAGCCGTTTACAAATACACAGCAAAGGGTAACCTGGTAGCAGTGATTAGTAACGGAACTGCAGTGTTAGGCTTGGGAGATATCGGCCCTGAAGCAGGCAAGCCTGTGATGGAAGGTAAGGGTGTGCTGTTCAAAATCTTCGCCGATATCGATGTGTTCGATATTGAGATCAATGAAAAGGACCCCGAAAAATTTGTGCAGATTGTAAAAGCATTGGAGCCAACCTTTGGTGGTATTAACCTGGAAGACATCAAGGCACCCGAGTGTTTTTACATCGAAAGAAAATTGAAGGAACAATTGAACATTCCTGTGATGCACGATGATCAGCATGGCACCGCCATCATCAGTGCCGCTGCATTACTGAATGCGTTGGAATTACAAAAAAAGAAAATTGAAAAAGCGAAATTTGTTGTCAATGGCGCGGGCGCGGCGGCGATGGCGTGCATCCAGCTGTATGAGGCCTTGGGCGCGAAGCATGACAACTTTTTAGTGTTCGACAGGAAAGGCGTGTTACACAAAGGAAGAACGGACCTGGAAGACATGAAATTGAAATTCGCCAACGCAAAGAATGAAATGACATTGATGGAAGCGCTGAAGGATGCTGATGTTTTTATTGGTCTCAGTGTTGGCAATGTAGTAACGCCTGAAATGCTAAAGGGAATGGCAAAAAATCCCATCGTGTTTGCAATGGCAAATCCGGATCCGGAAATTTCCTGGGAGGATGCCATCCTTGCCAGGAAAGATGTGATTGTTGCCACGGGCCGCAGCGACTATCCAAACCAGGTAAATAATGTGTTGGGATTTCCGTACATTTTTCGCGGTGCATTGGATGTACGCGCCAGGCAAATTAACGAAGCCATGAAACTAGCGGCAGTAAAAGCGTTGGCAGAATTAACAAAGTCGCCCGTTCCCGATATAGTAAACCTTGCATACGGAGAGAAAACAATTTCGTTTGGGCCAGCATACATCATTCCAAAGCCCCTTGACCCACGACTACTATCTACGGTTGCGCCCGCGGTTGCGAAAGCTGCTATCGAAAGCGGAGTTGCGCAGCATCCTATCACCGATTGGAATGCATACGCAACTGATCTCGACAAGAGACTTGGCCTGGATAACCAGGTATTGCGAGTGATTGGCAATAAAGCGCGACGCAACCCGAAGCGAATTGTCTTTGCGGAAGCCGATAATATAAAAATTTTGAAAGCTGCGCAAATCGTGTTTGATGAGGGAATTGGTTATCCCATTCTGCTCGGCGATGAAACGACGATAAAGACTATCGCTGCCGAGAACAGCGTTGACGTAGAGAGCTTCCCTATCCTTGATCCAAGAAGTGACGCCACCGCTGAAAAGAGACAGCAGTACGCGCAAATTTTTTTTGAGAAAAGAGGTCGCAAGGGTTTTAATGCCTATGAAGCAAACAAGGTGATGCGAGACCGCAATCATTTTGGCTGCATGATGGTTGAATGTGGTGATGCTGATGCTATGATTTCGGGTCTGACAAAAAATTATCCGGACACTATCAGGCCGGCTTTGCACACGATCGGTACCGAAGAAGGCGTAAATAAAATTGCCGGCATGTATTTGATGCTGACAAAAAAAGGGCCGCTTTTCCTCGGCGATACAACTGTAAACTTCAATCCAACCGCCGAAGAAATAGCAGATATCACGTTGATGGTGGCAAAGGAAGTCCGCAATTTCAACATTCAGCCAAGAATTGCGCTATTGAGCTATTCCAATTTCGGAAGCAGCAACTCGCCCGAGGCAAAATTGATGGCTGACGCGAGGAAAATTGTAAAACAAAGAATGCCTTCGCTAATCGTTGATGGCGAGATGCAGGCAAGTGTTGCTTTTAACAATGAGCTGATGAAGGAAAATTATCCTTTTTGCGAGCTGGTAGATAAGGACGTAAACACATTGATTTTTCCCAACCTGGCATCAGGCAATATAGCCTACAACTTGATGAAGGAATTAGGCACCGCCGACGCAATCGGTCCAATACTTTTGGGGTTGAACAAACCCGTTCATATTTTGCAACTAGGGAGTTCCGTCCGCAGCATAGTGAACATGGCGTTCATCGCAGTTGTTGATGCGCAACTAAAATCAAAAACACAAACCGAAGAAATAGTGAAAACATCCCGCTGGTGGAAACGTTTCAGGAAACCAAGAGAAGTTGGAGCCCGGGTGGACCCATTCGCCAGTTAAATCATTTTTATATCCTCAACCAAATTCCAAACCATCCCAGCGAAATTGCTTCAGAATAAACTTTGTATTTTACAGCCCGATATTAAATGATGATCATAGGCGCAATAGGTCAGTACCTTTTGATGATAAAAGGCATGTTCTCGAAACCGGAGAGCATGAAAATGTATTGGAAAGAATTTATACACCAGTGCTCTGACATTGGAATTGGCTCGCTCGGCATCGTCATGATCATCTCCGTTTTCATGGGCGCTGTGTCCACAGTTCAAACGGCCTACCAGTTAGT
>AR_comb_assmDRAFT_10184524_pt1 | contig 19805 bp, 18 predicted proteins | sample ArasoioldDNA_FD_10543 | JGI IMG/M metagenome (IMG submission 10543) | reverse complement strand
CATTGACCTGTGACCCTCGACAGCAGGGGTTCTGGGTCTGGTCTCGCCGGGACGTCGTAACCCCAAGTCAGAAACCATTACGCATCCCCCAGTCGTTGACAATACGAAATCCTCCGCTTACTTGACGAGGGCCACCCACGTGGGGCCCGTTCCCGCATTTATCGGCGGGCCAGCGTGCGTCAAAGCTCCAGTGGCTGAATCGACGGAGAGAGTCGCCACGTCGCCCGAGCCCTCGTTTGTGACATAGGCAAAACGTCCCGAAGGGTCCAGACTCATCGCGACGGGAATCGTGCCGACTGGTACCCGGAAACGCGGCGTCAGCGCGCCAGTCACGCCATCGACAGCATAAGTGGTAACAGTGCTCTCAATGGCATTGGTCACATGCACGAACCGGCCCTGCGGGTCCACGGTGACTGAGGTCGGGCCATCCCCGGAGGGAACTGATGGCGTAAGTGGGGTTAAGCCTCCGGTGGTCTGATCGATCGACAACGTGATGATGTTATTCGAGGCCAAACTGGTCGCATAGGCGAATTTTCCAGATGGGTGTATGGCCAGCGAAGACAGACTCAAGGCAACGGGAGTTGCGCCGATCAGCCCCAACTCTCCGGAACTGCCGACTCGATAAATCGTTACATCCCCGGAATTGAAGTTGGCAACGTAGGCGAAGCGTCCCGAGGGATCGAAGCTAAGTTTGACTGGGGCATCGTCCGTTGGAACGGTGCCAGTGTTAGGCGTGAGAGTCCCGTGGTTCGGGTCAATGGAAAAGCCAGTAATGTGGTCTGAGTTCTGGTTCACCACATAGAGAACTTTTCCAGCAGGTCCGAACACGATGAACCGAGGGTCGCTGCCGGCAGGAACAGGCGCGCCCACCGCGGCCAGACTGCCCGTATCCGCATTTATCGAAAAAACGGAGATGTTGTTGGAAACGTTGTTGGCGACGTAAGCAAAGCGCCCGGAGGGCGCGATCGCGATGACACCGGAATTCGTTCCGCCGGTCGGCACCGTATCTTTAGCGGTCAATTGGCCGGTCTGGGAATCAATCGCGTAGCTCGAAATGGTGTTGTCGAACAAGTTGGAGACTAGCGCGAATCGCGCCGACGCGGTCGGAGGCGGAGTCGATGGAGAGTAGGTGGAACCTCCACAGCCCAACAGGAGCATGGGCAGAACTAAAGTCAGAATCGAGCCGGTAGTTCTTCTTACAGACATGCCAAATCCCTTTGTGTGAATTCTGAGGTCGGAACGAGTTGCGAACGTTTCACCAGGAAGGGAGCCCGCGTCACGCCGTTTTAATTCCTGGCAGGTTAATGGATTCGGAAATGGCGGGTTCGCTTCAGGAGATCGAGTAAAGTTTGTGTCAGTTTTTTGTCACCAACGGGCAATCGATGACCTCACCCACTCTTGCGGCGAACGCGAGGGGCGGGGCACGCTCGGTCTGGTGAATTTAATAAATTAAATACAAGACGAATCCGAAGCCTATTTCACAGCTTGCGTCGATAGCGGATTTCGTTGACGGTCACGCCCCACACGGTGTCGGTACGCTGTAGGCCGTCCGGCGTCCAGTGATCGTTTCGATAAAAGCGATCCGCGCGCACGTTCCCCATCAAAACCCAGAGTAGTGCATCTCCAAAGCCTTGTCCGGCCATCCGGTCGCGAGCGGCAGAGACGAGAGCTTTCCCCATCCCACAACCCCAGTAGTCGGGGTCAACATATAACGCGCCCAGTTCTCCATAGTCCGGTAAATCTGCGTCCCGCGAGGGCGCCGTGGTGGCGAACCCGCGGATCACTCCGCCTTCCAACGCTACGATGGTCTGCGGCTTCTGTAGATCGCGGGTCGCGAAGTCATACCTTTCCGCTCTGTCTTCGGGGCGAAGCTGGTCGAGGTACTCGGACGGAAGCAGACCGCGATAGGCCGCTTGCCATGAGCGAACATGCACCCGAGCCACAGACATCGCATCTGCTGATTCAGCGGCACGAAGAAGCATGCCCAAGTATGGCACGAAGGCTGGCGCTCAGAAGTAGGGGCAACGCGAACTGCTCGCACCGCTGAGGCGCTGAGACACAGAGAAAAATAGCAAGAATTCCAGAACAGCAGGTTGTTATCTCTGTGTCTCAGTGGTGAAATTAACCCGTCGTCTCCCGCCTCTGCCTCGCCGCTTCATACAGCACAATGCTTCCGGCAACGCCCGCGTTTAGCGACTCCACCTGTGGCGTGTGCGGGATGGCGACTAACTCATCAACCTGCGCCATCAACCCGCGGGGCAAGCCCGAGCCTTCGCTCCCGATAAACACCGCCGACGGCACCGTCAGACTTGCCTGATCGATCGGCGTCCCCTTGTGCGAGGAGGTTGCAATCAAGCGCACACCCTGTGTTCGGAATTTTGCCAGGATGGCCTCAAGGCCTCCCGTCGCCTTGCTGTTGACAAGCGGAATTCGGAACAACGATCCCGCCGAGGCGCGAATCACCTTCGAATTAAACGGGCTCACGGTGCCTTCGCCGAGCACGACCCCGGCGCTGCCGAACGCCTCCGCCGAGCGCAAGACTGTTCCCAGATTTCCGGGATCCTGCAATCCTGCAATCACGACCACCGGCCCGACCGACAGCCTCTCCAGGATGTCGTCGAGTGAGAACTCGCGCAAGCGCACCAACGCGGCCACGCCCTGCGGCGTCTCGCTCGGCACGGCGCCGTCGAAGATCTTGTCGGGAAGCAGAAGGGTCTCGACATGCGATCCGATTTGCGGGAGCAGTCGCTCGGCAAGATTCTGCGACGACTCCTTGAACAACACCGCCCGAAAACGCAGCCCGCTGCGGATCGCCTCTTCGACAATGCGGACGCCCTCAATCGCACAATCGCCACTCCCGGTCCGCTCTGCGCGCGAGAACGCCTGCCGCAGTTCCTTGACCAGCGCGTTGTGACGTCCTTCGATGCGTCGAAGCCGTTGCGCACCGGAAGTATGATCCGAGACCCTCGCCATCAGAATCCTCAACCACGAAGGACACTAAGGTACACGAAGAATGCCAAACCCGAGGCTTGCCTTCGTGAAACTTCGGGTCCTTCGTGGTTTAAAATTTCTTTCCTTGACGTATTATGATAGTTTCCGCCGTTTAACGAATTCATTCTTTAATGATTTAGAGAAGGAGCGCACGTGCGCGCCGAAATCGTAAAAATCAATTCCGACAGCCCCGAATCCTCTCTCGTAAAATACGCGGCCGATCAAATCCGTTCCGGCGAAGTCCTGGGTATGCCCACCGATACGTTTTACGGACTTGCCGCTGATCCCTTCAATCTTCGCGCCGTCGACAAGGTCTACGACATCAAGACTCGCTCCCGCCATAAGCCACTGTCGCTGCTGATCGAAAGCGTCGACCAAGCCGAGGAACTGGCCAAGCCTTTGCCTCAGGAATTTTATGCTCTGGCGCGCAAGTTCTGGCCCGGCCCACTGACGATCATCGTAAAGGCCGGATCACGCTTGCCTCTGAAAGTAACAGCCAACACCGGCAACGTCGCGCTGCGCGTGCCCAACGCAAAGATTCCGCTGGCCGTCGTAACCGCCGCCGCAATCCCAATCACCGCGACCTCCGCCAACTTAAGTGGTGCCTCCGAGTGCACCAGCGCCGAGCAGGTCCGCGACCAGCTTCAAGGTCGCATCAGCATTATCGTCGACGGAGGCACTTCACCTCGCGACGTGGCCTCCACCATCATCGATCTGAGCGACGAAACCGATCGGTGGCGCATCATTCGCGAAGGGGCGATTCCCGCCGACGAGATCTCGCAGTTCTTCGCGCAGGGATGAAGGCACCGGCCGCCAACCAGCACGGAGCGACGCGTTGGTGGGTTCGTCTCTTGATCTTGCTGGCTGGAGCGGCGATTCTTCTGTTTATCGCGACAGCCGCTCAGGTAATCCAGGCGTCTTCCCAGCAGGAAATACGTCCCGCCGATGCAATTGTCGTTTTCGGCGCCGCCGAGTATTCCGGCCGCCCCTCGCCTGTCCTCCGCGCCCGCCTTGACCATGCTCTCGATCTATTTCACCGCGGAGTGGCGCCCGTTGTGATCACAACCGGAGGGGCAGCGTCTGATCCGACTTACACGGAAGGTGGTGTTGGAAAGGACTACCTGATGCAGCACGGCATCCCGGAACGCAATCTGATTGCAGAGACCCAGGGCCGCGATACCTCAGAATCAGCCGTACGTGTGGGAGTGATCATGCACGCCAACGGTCTACACAGTTGTATCGCCGTCAGCGATGCCTATCACGTTTTTCGAATTCGCCGCCTTCTCGAGCACGAGGGAGTCGGTCCTGTCTACGTAGCGCCGCGTCCGGATTCACGGCCACGCAGCATCTTGCAGCGCCTCGTTGCGGTTTTGCGCGAATCAACCAGCTACTTGCTGTGGCGGGTGGGGATTACTTAGCTTGTCTGCGAGAAACCGTCCGATCAGAAGGTATCGATCCCGTTCGTCGTCCGCACTTTGAACCACTCGTAGCGCAGATTACTCATCATCAGCCCGTTGCGGACTTTCATGAAGGCGTGCTGAATGCGCACTTCAAGGTTGTTGTTCTTCACCATCTGAACTTGATCGCTGCGCGCGCCACGCATCTCGGCCATTTGCCGCGCCGCACACTGTTGGTAGTCGTGGCTCTCCTGGCAGAGTTCATAGCCATTGCTCGAGTTGGCGTCGCGGAGAACCCTCATGTCGATGTTTTCCTGGATCGCCGCCGCCAGCATTTCATCGTACCGGTCGTACCATATATGGACCGCGCGCTCGGTCTCCTGCGGCGTGTGCTTCGTCTTGTACGTCGTGATTGCAGCCACAACTTCATCGGCGTTTTCCGCACCCTCCATCTTCAAGCGCGGCAACGGTCCGGCCGTTACTTCCATGTCTTCGTCGGTGAATACCTTCTTGGCGTGAGTGGACTTTTCAATTTTGGCGCTCTTCGCTGCCGCCGCGATCGAGCCATCGGGAGCCGTAGAACTTTGCGGTGGTTGCGCCTGGCAAGAAGTTGGCGCGGTTTGAGCGACGCCGGGAAATGTGAAGAAGAACAGAATCACCGTGGTTTCGAGCAGCGTTCGAAACAGTGGTAATGCACTCATCGCGTCGATGTTACTGTCCGTTTGACGCGCGAAAAAGGTCACGGAAGTTTCGGTGAGAAGTTTCTTTGGTCTCCCAACATGGCTTGCGAGCGCGATTTGTGATTGCAATCACACGAAGTGATGTGATCTCGATCACAAACTACATCTTTGCCGGTCCGTGCACTGAGACAATCTCGTAATGTGCCGCCTTCGCGTCGTGTTTGGATAAATACTTCTGCCGTTCTTCCGGAATGATCGATGTCTCGTAATCCGGCCCGGCGACTGCCTTGATGTCGTCAATCGAATCCCACAGCAGGATTGTGATGAACTCGACCTCAGCGCCCAGGTTGCGCCGCAGCAAATAACTGCCTCGATAGCCCTTCTTCTTGCTGATGCCTGGTAGCAGTTCCGGCTTCAACATCGCCTCATAGGCGTCGGCGTGCTCCGGCTTCGTCGTACCATGCCACACTCTCGCGATCATCGTGCAGCCTCCTTCGAGGCAACGTTACCACGACATTCGCTTGCGAAGCTCCGTAATATGCGCGACGTGATGCGGGCCATGCCATGCATAGAGGGCCAGTACTTTTTCCAATGTCATTGGGCCAAGTTCCGGATGACGATAAGTCCGGTTCCACTGTTCTGGCGTTAGCGATCGCAGAAGCCGAACCCATCGATCGTGGAGTGTATCGAGCAAAACTAACGACACTTCCAGCGGTGTCGCCTTGGTGTCGGGCAACTCCGCCCAGCGGGCTTCCTCATATGTCTTGATCGTGGGGCTGTCTTCGGTGAGCGCCATTTTGAATCGCACATAGGCATTCATGTGGCTGTCAGGAACGTGATGCACAACCTGGCGGACAGTCCATCCGCCGTCACGATAAGGAGTATCGAGCTGCGTGTTTGACAGGCCTTTAATCGCTGTTCGCAGGTTTATTGGTGTCTGCGCTATGTCGTTGAGAAGCTTTTGCCGTTGCTCGTCGGAAAATGGCCCGTCGTAACTGAACTTGCCAAGCGGGAATCGAGGATCAGTCATCGCATCTCCTGGGATAGATGGGAGTGTTCTCCTCTACAGATGTGCATAGCCGCAATAAGCTTCAGAACGAGCGAGATTTTGACATTGTCGTTCTCACACAAGGCCCTTCACCCGAGGAATCCCTCTGGTAAACAACAACATCTGGTATTCGAAGTGTTTCCCCCACATCCCCTCCAGCTTTGAATTTCGGTTCACCCTGCTCCCAACATGCAACTCGTTTGGTGCATCTAAACCGGTTCTGAGCTAAACTCTCTGTGCCGTTGAGTTTAGCAGTCGTATTCTGCAACCCTCCCGAGCTGGACGTGGGCCACGCTCTTGGGAATGCCTGCGAGGGGAACTATGCCGTCCTCAGTCTGGTCTGGTCACTTGACGTTTGGACTTATCTCTATGCCCGTGCGCCTGTTCTCAGGCGCGCGAAGTTCCGGCATCTCCTTCAACATGTTGCACCGCACCGACAAGTCACGCCTGAAGCAGCAATATGTGTGCCAGGCCGACGGACAGGTGGTCGACCGCAGCGAGATCGTGAAGGGGTACGAGTTCCGCAAGGATGAATACATCATTATCGAGCCCGATGAGATCAAGAAGATCGAGCCCCAGACCGCCAAGACAATGGAGATTCTCGAATTCGTCAAGTCGAGCGAAGTCGATCCCGTCTACTTTGAGTCCTCGTACTACATGATGCCCGAAGAAGCCGGACGCCGCCCCTATGCGCTGCTCACCAAAGCGTTAGAGGAAAGTGAATACGTCGCCATCGCCAAAATCACGATGCACAATCGCGAGTACACAGTGTTCCTGCGTCCGACGCAAGGCGGCATGATGCTGCACACAATGTACTACGCCGAAGAGGTCAAAAAGGTCGAAGGCTTCGGGGCCCCGGATGTGGAACTGAAAGATGCCGAAGTCAAAGTCGCGCACCAGTTGATCGAGGCACTGGCAGACGAGTGGGATCCCGAAAAGTACAAAGACAACTTCCAGGAAAATCTGAAGAAGCTGATCGAGACGAAACTGGAAGGTGGCGAAGTTGCCGCAGTCGAGAAACCGAAGAAACTCGCACCTGTGGTCGATCTGATGGCCGCCCTGAAGCAGAGCCTTGCTCAAATGGAAGGCAAGAAGAAGCCTGCCGCTACAATTAAAGAAGAGGAACCGGCCCCAGCGGTGAAATCCCGCAGACGGTAAGCAATCGGCGCCTGCCATCCTGCGTCCGGATCTCGGATGGGCGTGCCTCGGAACTATTGCTCTATTCCCAATGCCTGTTCAGGCATCCCACCATCCAGACGAAGCATCCTTCAGCTAGAAGCTAGCAGTTGAGAACTACATCTCGCTCGCTAGCGCACAACGCTTCGCACCCGCTACAATGTTCAATTCTGTTATCCCGACAAGAATTCCTCTTCCGGAGTGTGGATGAGTCTCAGACGTGTGGGCCTGCTCGCGATCGTGGCGATCGGAACTGTGTTGTGGATTTCGTGCGGTCAGGTATACCGGCCGGTGGTCATTCCGGTCAACTCGACGCCGCCGAACCCAGCCAATTTCCATGCCGTTTTCGGCATCAGTACGAATGTCGAGTCGAACCCCGGCACCGCATTCCAGATCGACGTCTCCGGAGACTCTAAGATCGGCGCAGCGAACATGGGCATCAATCCCACCCACGGCGCGATGTTTCCCACGAATGCACGCGTCTTTGTGGCCAGCGCCGGCAGCGTAGTGCCGGGAAACGCCGACGTAGTCACGTCGTTTACGCCAGCAATCGGCGGCACGTTAGCGTCAGGCCTTGGGCCGCCAGTTACCTACACTTACCCCAACGTCGCCCCGAACGAGACGTCGGCGATCACCTCAATCAGTGAGAGTGGAACACTGGTGACGGTGAACGTGAGCTCCCCTCTCAACGATGCATTCGTGGGCGGCCCGCTCGTGATCTCAAACGTTAGCATCGGCGGGTATAACGGCAACTTCGTCATCTCCTCGGTGAACGGGGCCAGCACCACGATTCAATATACGAATTCCATCTCAGGCCTGGCGGCGACTTCCGGTGGAACTGCGGCGATTCCTCTGCCGACCTTCTGTTCCTATCAACCGGACTATGTCGAAACCAAGCTGACCTCCGCGGTCTTCGTGGCCAACTACGGATTTACGAATCGCGGGGATTGCGCACTCGCCAGCACGGATTCGGTGGCGTTTTTGAATCCGATAAACAACACCATCGCGAATATTGCATACCTTCCCGCCGGTTCCCGTCCGGTTGCCTTGGCCGAGACACCCAACGGCCAAAACCTCTACGTGCTGAACCAGGGTGATGGCGTGAGCGCTAGTACGGTGATGAATCTTTCGCCCACAGATCTTTCCCTCCAGGCGACGATTCCGGTTGGAATCAATCCCACCTGGGCGGTGGTTCGTAAAGATGGACTGCGCGTCTATGTTCTGACGCAAGGGGACGGGAAGTTGATTCCGATCGATCCGGCAACGAATACGATTCTGCCAAGCCAGACGAATCTGTCGGTCGGAGCGGGCGCAAATTTCGTCTTATACGATCAGCGCCTGAACCGCCTCTATGTCACCAATCCCACCAACGGCAACGTGTATGTGTTTTCCGCTACCGGTGGTTTGGATTTGAGCGGGAATGCGAACGATACGCCAAAACTTCTGGCGACGATTTCGATGTCAGCCGGAACGAATCCACCTTGTCCCGCGGGATGCTCCCCGGTTTCGGTCTCGGCCTTGCCCGACGGATCTCGCTTTTATGTGGCGAGCTATCAGGAGCAGGCGGCGTGCGCAGATCCGAACGTGGGTGCGGTCCCTTGTATCATTCCCACGCTGACAGTGTTTGACGCGCCGAGCATGACGGTAAAGACACCACCGTCCTCACCGCTTGCGCCGGTGCCAACTCTGGCGCTGCTGTCGTCCCCGCCGTTTGCGGCAGGCACACAATCTACTCCGGCCCAATTTGCTGTACCCACACTTGCCTCATGCACGCCGGTTGTTCCATATGCTCCCGGAGCCGCGAGATTCCGCATGTACACGACCGCGTCTGCTGACAGCAGTCACGTCTACGTGAGTATCTGCGACGCAGGAGTGATTGCCGACGTCACGACCACGACCAGTAGCAATGCCAACGGAACCAATGCTGGCGACAGGTTGGTGACCGATCTGGTGACGCCATTTAGTGCTGCGCCTCCAGGAACCAATGGCCAGCCCCCACCGCAGAACCCGGTCTTCCTGCTAACAGGACAATAAGCTTGTGGAGGGAAAGACGCCTTCGTCCGTCCCGAGAGCGAAGCGGGCGGCTGTAGGCAAGTGCTGCCGTCCACTTTCGTGCGGCACGCAGACAATGATCTAGAACAGGTTAAACCTTGGCAGGAACTTCTTCTTTGACCACATCCTTCGCCGTGTAGTGCGAATCGACGTATTCGTCGAGAATTTCGATGAACTCGGCCACAATGCGGTCGCCCTTCAGCGTGGTGAACAGGCGTCCATCCACGTAAACGGGCGCCTTGGGTTCCTCAAACGTTCCCGGTAGCGAGATGCCAATGTTAGCGTGCTTGGATTCGCCAGGACCGTTGACGACGCAGCCCATCACAGCAAGCTTCATCTCTTCCACGCCCACATACCGGCCCTTCCAGGAAGGCATCTGCTCTCGCAGGTACGACTGAATCTGCTCCGCCATTTCCTGGAAAAAGGTACTCGTCGTGCGCCCACAGCCCGGGCAAGCGGTAACCTGCGGCGTAAAGCTGCGAATACCCATCGATTGCAGAATCTGTTGCGCTACCCGGACTTCCTCGGTGCGATCTCCACCGGGTGCGGGAGTCAACGAGACGCGAATCGTGTCGCCGATACCTTCCTGCAAAACCACGCCCATGGCAGCGCTTGAAGCCACAACACCTTTGGCGCCCATTCCGGCCTCAGTGAGCCCAAGATGCAGGGGATAGCTGCATCGTGCGGCCAGTGCCCGGTAAACATCGATCAGATCCTGCACTCCGCTGACCTTTGCGCTGAGGATAATCTGATCGGAGCGCAGGCCATATTTCTCGGCGAGCTCCGCGGAATTGAGTGCGCTGACCACCATCGCTTCCATCGTGACTTCGCGCGCATCTTTCGGCTCGGCGAGCTTGGAATTCTCATCCATCATGCGCGTCAGCAGCACCTGATCGAGCGATCCCCAGTTCACACCGATCCGCACGGGTTTCTGATATTTCACGGCCACTTCAATCATCGTCCGGAAATTGGAGTCGCCCTTGGCTCCGATGCTGGCATTACCAGGATTGATCCGATACTTCGCCAGATCGCGCGCACACTCCGGATATTTGGTCAGCAAAACGTGCCCGTTGTAATGGAAATCTCCGATGATCGGAACCCGCACGCCGACCTTGTCGAGTTGTTCGACAATGCGTGGCACGGCCGCAGCGGCTTCGTCGTTATTGACTGTCACTCGGACCAGTTCTGATCCGGCCCGTGCCAGAGCGGCGACCTGCTGTACGGTGGAGGGCACATCGGCGGTGTCGGTATTGGTCATCGACTGCACTACAACTGGTGCATCCGACCCTACGCGCACACCTCCGACCACGGCCGTAAAGGTCTTTCTGCGATGAATCGTAGCCATAGTTGGAACTTCTAGTTTATCACGCGGAAATCGGCGCCATTCCTCCTCAGCGGTACCGACGGAGTCTGGCGCCGACGTCGTGTGCTAAGCCCGCCGCGAATGCTCAACGAGTTCCGGCTCTGTCGATTGAGGCATCGGCATCTTACGAAGCTTCCCAAAGTTGTGTCCGCCGGATCGGGACCGGGCATCCACCGCCTTCACCACATATTCCGCATCCCGTCCGACACCGATCAATGTCGCCGACGACATGGAATATTGAAAATGCAGCCCAACAAAGTACAAGCCCGGCACCTTACCGATGCCACGGTCGTGCACCGGGCTGCCGTCGCCGTCGAAGATCGGCAGATCAATCCAGGAGAATCCCGTCTGATAGCCGGTGCACCAGATTACGTTTTTCACTTCGAGGCTACGTCCGTCCTCGAATAACGGCTTTCCATCTTGTACACCAACGACCCTCCCGACCCGCTCGATGCCAGCATCGATGAGATCTTCAGGTTTGACGCGGATCAAGGGTGTTGCGCGATGGAGCATATTCGGACGCGCTTTTCGCCCCATCGGTGTGCCCAACGTCAACACGTGATGTCCCACGAACCGGATAAGTCGAAACGCAACCTGGCGGGCAAAGGATGTATTGATATCCCACGGGATATGCCCCGATTCCTTCCCCGCGATCCACGTTTGGTGGCTTCGTGATACGTCGATAGCAATATCAGCGCCCGAATTCCCCACACCGACAACCAGAACTCCACCTTCCTGAAGTTGCGAAGGGTTCTTATAACTCTGCGGAGTCAGTTGCAGAGTGCTCGCATTGAGATCGTGAGCGAACGCTGGAACCTTCGGAACCTGGTAATCCGCCATGGCCACGACCACATTGTCCGCCTCATACCGCAGGTGCCCGGCCTCGATCAGAAAATGATCGCCAGCCTTCGACAACCGGTCTACCTTGACGCCGCATTGCACCGGCAGCTTGAATTGTTCTGCGTAGAATTCCAGGTAATCAGCCACTTGATCTTTCGTTGGGAATGCCTCCTTGCCCTGAAATCGCATCCCCGGCAGTTCGACGTAGCGTCCCGGCGTGAACAAGCGCAGGGAGTCCCACCGTTTGCGCCACGCATCACCGATTCTGTTGTTCGCATCCAGAATCAGAAAATTGATTCCCCGTTTCGCCAGATGGTACCCCACGGACAATCCAGCCTGGCCGCCCCCGATGACGATTGTGTGAATGCGCTCTGCGCGAAATTTGCTCTTCATAGTCACCTCCAGTTGATGAGGTTAGGGCGTTTCGCGATTCAGCGCATCGACCGAACTGCGTAGTCCGCAGAAAAAAGTTGATGGGTATTTTTATGTAGTCAGACGAGTTGGTGCTGATAAGCGAAGGCAGTCGCAGCACTTCGGGAAGAAATGCCCAGCTTGGTGAAGATGTTGCTGATGTGCCGCGCCACGGTCTTTTCGCTGATGTCTAACTTAACAGCAATCGCGCGATTTGTTTTGCCGCTAGCAACAAGTCTCACGACCTGCACTTCGCGCGCGGACAGAACCGTCTTAGGAGAACCACGCTTCTCCCGCAGGATCTTTTTCACCTGGGCCAGGTCAGGCGCCGCACCCAGGCGATGAAATACTTCACGCGCTAGTTCGAGTTCCAATTGAGCGGCATCGCAATCTTCCAGTTCATTGCATGCGCAAGCCATCAACTTGCGCGTTCTTGCGGCCTCGTACGGTGCGTCGAGTTCGCACCAGAGATTCCAGGAACGGCGCAACTCCGCCAGGCCTGCCTTTGCATCATGCTCGGCCAGCAGCACAGCGCCGCTGGCTCGAGCGGACATGGCGTGAACCAATGGAGCGTTGAGCAGTTGTGCAGCCTCCCGCAGTTCCTCTGCAGCGGTTCGCGCAGCAGCCACGTCCTTCGCCGCCAGGACGATTTCCACATAAGCATCCAGAACACGAGTGCGCTGACCGAGTTCGCGAACCTCCTCGGTGATCCGCCGGATGGACGAGCTGGCAGCGTCGATTTTCCCTTGCGCCAATCGCAATAAAGCCATGCCCGGCTGAGGCGTGCGCAGCCAGCGGCCAGCCTCGCGATATCCTTTCTCTGCCTCGTCATATTCCCCGCGCATTCGATGCAACTCAGCCAACCGATAGAATGCGCCACCAGCCTCGACTCTGGGAGGCCGCGAGAATCTCTCGCAGGCTTCTCGCGCTTGCGTGATCGCATCTTCCCAGGCTCCATGCAGCTGCAAAATCTCAGCTCGCCGCACCATGCAATGTCCGCGATACGGAACTATGTCCGGTTGCGAGGCGCACCAGCGTTCCAACGCGGAAGTCCATTCCTGCGCTCGGCGCAAATCGAAGATCTCTCCACAGGCGTCGAGCACGCTGCAGTACACTCCGCCTGCAGTCAGAGCAGAGACCTCTCCCGCTGTCACCGCGACCATCGCTTCATCCAGCAACGCCACGCCGCGGGCGATTTCTCCCTGCCGAATCAGTGCACGCCCCTGTCCCTGGAGCGCGAGAGCTATGAGGTCCGAGTCTCCGAAGGTTCTTCCGATGGTTCCTGCTTGTGCGAATGCGTCATAGGCTTTGATCGGGTCATCCCCGTGTACCAAACGGTAACCAACCGGAAGGAATAGATATCCTTTCTCAACACAGTCGGAGTCGCCCTCGAGGAGGCGCTCCGCGCGCGAAAGCCATCCGCTGGACTGCGCCAAGTCACCCGCGAGCAATGCGATGAAGCCAAGCCAAAACGCGCACCTTGCCGCAGGCCTCATCTCACGTAGGTTGAGAAAGGATTGATGAGCCCTGGCCAACATCTCCAGTCCCTCTCGCTCCTCCCCCACTAATAGAAATGCCTTCGCTGATTCGACCAGTTGCACAGGGTCCGATGAGGCATCACCCGAAACCGATACGACTCCACCAGACAAAAGTGACTGCTTGACCTTAGACGCGAGCTTCGGTATCTCCCGGTCGATCAGAACAGGTTCCCGCATCGCGGCTGTGCGTTTCATCCTCAAAATTCCACTCTATTTAGAGGATACCGGAATTCGGGACAGGAAGGGTCAACAGGTGGGCCTGAGTTTGATGCAGGATGCCAGCGCAGTGAAAGAAGCCGAAGGCACGTTGCCATCGGCTTCTCTTGTGCTACTGAGCATTCAGGTTCCGCGATTGCGAAAACGGCGCTTTGACAACGGGGTGTATTCAAAACTAGTAGCTTCCTAAGGCAACTTGTCTGCCAGTCCCGGAACCGTCTTCAGCAGGTCGTTATAGATCACCATCACTGCGAAGAGTACAAGGAACACGAATGCCGCCTGATAGACGCGCTCCTTGATATTCATGCTGATATCGCGCCGCATCAGTCCCTCGATCAGCAGGAACATAATGACGCCGCCATCCAGGATGGGAATCGGGAGCAGGTTAAAAATGCCAAGGTTCAAGCTGATCGCCGCCGTCAGACCTAGCAGGGGAGTCCATCCCTTGCGCCGCGCAGCTTCTCCTGCGGCCTGCCCGATGCGGATCGGCCCTTCGATGGAGCGCATCGAGATCTTCCGCTGCACCATCTTCTTGACCAGTTCCAGAATCAGCAGCGCATTCTGACGATTCTCATGCAGAGAGAGCTTCACTGCTTCGCCAAAGGGCAGCGTCTTGACCTTCATTTGCATGCTGCTGATGCCGATGCGGTATGACTTGTCCGAGAGAACAGGCTGTAGCGCGAATGTTTTGCGCTCGCCGCCACGTTGCACAACCAGGTTTATCGGTTGCTCTTTTGTGACTTTCAGGCTCTCAACCATTGCCGCCAGGCTTGGAACTGGCTTGCCATCGACTTCGATGATCTGATCGCCTTCCTTCAAGCCCGCTTTTTCCGCCGGCATGCCGCTCAATAGATCGGTAATGACCACGGCGCTTTCCTTCGGCGCCCATCCGGCAAAGCCAATGCGGTCAACCCCAGTTGCCTCAGGTACCAGGGTCTTCGAAATGCTAGTGCCATTGCGCTGCACCGTGACTTCAAGCGGCTGTCCCGGACTGAGCGCTTCTTTCAGGTCAATCTGTTCCCATGTCGGATTCTGGACGTCATCCACCCGGGTGATGTGATCTCCGATTTCGATACCCGCTTTCGCCGCAGCCGTATCTTTGAATACCCAACCAACTACGGGTGGCTCGTCATAGACCGCCGGATACTCGTAGTGCACCATGTAGATAGTTGTCAGCAGCACCACGGCCAGCATGATGTTCATCGCCGGCCCGGCGATCGCGATCAGAAATCGGTGCCAACGGGAGTGGTTCAGAAACTCGCGCGGATCATCCGTGTGCGTGTCGAGCGGATTTTCGCCGCTCATCTTGACGTATCCGCCTAGGGGAATTGCCGCAATCCGGTAATCGGTTTCGCCCTTGCGGAATCCGATCAAACGCTTCCCAAAGCCGATGGAAAACACCTCGACCCGCACTCCCAGCCACTTGGCCACGGCGTAGTGGCCAAACTCGTGGATCAGGATCATGAAGCCAAGGACAGGGACGATGTACAGATAGTAGAGACTAGACAGGTCAAACATGACTGGGGTACTTATTCTCCCGTTTGTTAGATTCCGAAATTACGCAAAAGATGTTTCGCGCGGCTGGTGATTCTTCTGGACATCCTTCACCCGCTCCTGGGCCATGCGCCGGGCCTCCACATCTGCTTCCAGCACCTTGTTAATAGACTCCAGAGACCCCGAACTTGTTGCACCAAGCACGTCTTCAATTACCCTGGGAATCTGGTCGAACCGGATCCTGTTCTCCAGGAAGGCGGCTACTGCCACTTCGTCGGCGGCATTGAGTGCGACGGTCTTGGCGCCGCCCGCCTCCACCGCTTCATAGGCCAGACGCAGACAGGGAAATTTTTTCAGGTCCGGCGGAGCAAAGTCCAGATGACGCAAGTCACTGACCGAGAAGCGCATATCCGACTCGATCCGCTCCGGATATGTTAGCGCGTACAGAATCGGTAAACGCATGTCCGTCACTGAAAACTGTGCAAGTATGCTGCCATCGACAAACTCCACCATGGAATGAATTGTTGACTGCGGATGGACAATAACTTCCACTTTTGCAGGGGGCATGTGAAAAAGTCTGCATGCCTCGATGACCTCAAATCCCTTGTTCATCAGAGTCGCGGAATCGATGGTGATCCGCTTGCCCATCTTCCAGGTGGGGTGATTTAACGCTTGTTCCACCGTGATAGATGCAAACTCCGATGCGGGAGTATCGCGGAACGGCCCCCCAGAAGCTGTAAGCCAAACGCGCTCCACTTCCTCCATGCGCCCGCCGCGCATGCATTGATGCACGGCATTGTGCTCGCTATCGATGGGTAAGAGCGCGACATTTTTCTTCCGGGCTTCGGCCGTGATGAGCTCTCCAGCTGCAACCAGGCACTCTTTATTGGCAAGCCCGATTTCCTTCCCGGCGCGCACCGCTTCGTAAGTCGCCTCAAGGCCCGCGACACCGACGATCGCGCTGACCACGAAATCGACCTCGGGATGGGTCGCGACCCGAACAGCGCCGGCGGCGCCGTGAACAACCTCCATATCAGCGAGCCCTTCTTTCTTTAAGCGGGTGCGGAGCGCTTCCGCATCTTTCTCGGCCGCCATCGATACAACCCGTGGCCTCGAGCGCTTCGCCTGTTCGAAGGCGGCTTCAAGATTGCCGCCTGCTGCCAGCGTCACGATCTGGAACCGGTCTGGGTAGGACTCGGCCACACTTTGCGTGCTACGGCCAATCGAGCCCGTCGATCCCAGGATGGCGATGTGTTTCATCGAAGCAGCTTCAATTCTACGATGTTCCGGGCGTAAGCGTGTCATTTCGAAGGATTTCCGCAAACACCGGCAACTGCTCCTTCTCCGCTCAGGAACGGCAACAAACCATGTCTCCCGCGCAAGGCATCTAAGCCGCGGGAAAGACGATGACGAACGCCGAGCTAACCTCACTATTGCTGGTCCTTCTACTGCTGGTTGCTCTCGCGCATTTGCTCGGTTCTCTCTTTGTCAGGCTCCGCCAACCCAGGGTCGTGGGAGAAATCCTGGCCGGTGTCGTGCTGGGACCGGCTGTCGTCGGCCGCTTCGCGCACGCGTCCCTCATTGCGGATACGCTCCTGCAGCAGGGCGCGGCTTTGAGTTTCGTGTACTGGCTTGGCCTGCTGCTGCTCATGTTCCTTTCCGGAGCCGAGACCCAACAGCTTTTTACCCGCGAGGAACGCCACGAAGTCGGATGGCTGGCAATCGTTGGCACGGGAATCCCATTTGTGCTTGGGCTCGTACTTGGTCCATGGATCATTCGGCCGGCGCTCGCTGGACCAAACGGCAATCGCATCTCGCTGATCATCATCCTCGCAGTGGGAGTCGCCGTAACCTCGGTTCCGGTCGTTTCGAAGATTTTCTCTGACCTGAAGATCCTTCACACGCGCTTTGCACGGTTGGTGCTTGGGGTCGCGGTCCTGGAAGACATTGTCCTGTGGCTCGCCCTGGCGGTGGCGACGGCTCTCGCCGAAAAGAGCGTTCTGGATCCCCGTCATATGGTTTGGCATTTGGCCAAAACGATTGGGTTCTTCGGATTGGGATTGACCGTTGCGCCGAGGATCGTAAAGCGCATCAACAAATCGAGGCTCAACATCTTTGCCCAGCAGTCTCCAGTGGCCTATGCCATCGCAGTGCTGCTTGCCTACTGTGTAGTCGCGGGCGCCTTGGACGTGAGTCTTGTCTTTGCCGCGTTCCTGGCGGGGTTCGCCGTGGTGCACAGGAAGAGGAGGCTCTTCGCTGAAGCCCTTGACGGCATTGGGAAGGTAGCATTCGCCTTCTTTATTCCCATTTATTTTGCCGTTGTCGGTCTGAAACTCGACCTGATTCGCGGCCTGTCGTGGAGGATGATGGCCGCTTTCATCGTCGGCAGTTGCCTGGTCAAGATCTTATCGGTATCGCTCGCCGGACGCTTCGCCGGATTTCGTGGCCTTGACTTGATCAATCTCGCCATCACCACAAACGCCCGCGGCGGACCGGGCATCGTTCTAGCTAGCGTTGCCTTCGATGCAGGCATCATCAGCCCGCAGTTCTACACAACGCTTGTGGTTGCTGCGATCTTGACCTCTCAGGTGGCAGGTGCGTGGTTGGATTTCGTTCTCAGAAAAGGATGGCCGTTGCTGACACCATCGCAGCCAATAGTGACCACGGCCAGCGGAATTACCCAGAGCGCAGTATAGATGCGGGCAGAATTGATGACTGCTACTGCATCACGCGCCAGGCCGCATAGTACCAGAGCACCGGGGCAGCAAAGAGCAGCGCATCGATGCGGTCCAGCATCCCTCCGTGTCCTGGAAGAAGCGCTCCTGAGTCCTTAACTCCTGCGCCGCGCTTGATCAGCGATTCAACCAGATCTCCCAGTTGAGCCGCGATATTCAGAACAATCGTCAACAGAACAATTGGACCCACGGCCGGTTGCTCCAGCGCAAACAGACCGTCCCGCCGTTGAATCAGTCCCACCCGCAGCAGGGCCGAACTCAACGGCAGCGCATAGTGAAACAGCGTCCATCCCACGGCAACGCTTGCCACCACCGATGCCGCTGCTCCTTCCCACGTTTTCTTGGGGCTGATCCGCGGCGCCATCAGATGCCGCCCGATCGACTTGCCCACGAAGTACGCAAAAATGTCCCCGGCCCAGACCACGAGCAGCAGATAAAGAAGATAGAACGCGCCAGCCCACTGCTGCCGCAGCTGCACCAGCATACCCATGGGCAGAGCGATATAGGTGAATGCGAACACCGAAGCCGCCGCTGCGGGATATCCGCTGCGGAGATCTTCGCCGCGCATCGCCCGCGTCAGAAAGATAAAGGGGACAATCGCGGCACTGAAGGCCAGAACCACCAGGAACTTCCCTGTCGACAGCGGCGCAGGTTCGCCTTCACCGCTGACAGCGAGGATTGCGAAAAACAATCCGGTAAACAGATAGGTCGGCCAGCCCATCGGCCGCACGCCGTAGGCGTCGGTAAGCTTCAGGAATTCGTGGATCGTCAGCAGCGCCACAACACCGGCCACGACCGCCAGAAACGGCACAGGCGCCCGCAAAATGAGCACGAGGACAACTGGAATCAGTACAACTGCGGTAACGATGCGTTTGAGCAAGGGCAGTGGTCTCGAAGGAACGCGCAATTATATCGAGACTGAAGGAAGTAGTTGTTTTTCCTTCGTGGACCTTAGGCTGCCCTGAGCGTAGTCGAAGGGTGTCCTTCGCAGTTTATGCCTTGGAGGTCGCAGGATTGGAATGCGAGTCGTGGTTCAGCCCGCCATAGCGCCGCTCGCGTTTTTGGTACTCCGCAATTCCCTCGAGCAGGTGGACGCCGCGAAAATCTGGCCACAAGGTCGACGTAACATAGATCTCGGCATAAGCGAGCTGCCACAGCAGGAAGTTGCTCAACCGCATTTCGCCGGAAGTTCGCACCACAAGATCTGGGTCCGGCAGATGCCGCGTATAAAGATGTTGCGAAACGGTGTCTTCGTCGATGCGCAGATGATCGACTCCGCCATTTTCTGACGCCGCCTTGATCATCGAGCGGAATGCATCTACCAGTTCAGTTCGCGCACTGTAGTTAAGGGCCAGGGTCAGCACCATCCCAGTATTGCGTGCTGTAGCCTCACGCGCCCATGACATGCGCTCCTGCACATCGCCCGGCAATTCGTGCTGCCGCCCAATGTATTCCAGTCGAATATTGTTCTCATTTAGCGTTGGGACCTCTGCCTTCAAATAGCGGGCAAGCAGGCCCATTAAGAAGGAGACTTCAGTGGCGGGACGTTTCTTCCAATTCTCTTCCGAGAAAGCGTAAAGAGTTAGCGCCGGGATATGAATACGAGCGGCAGTCTCGACAGTCGAACGCACCGCAGCCACTCCTGCTCGATGCCCGGCCACACGCGGCATGTGCCGCCGCTTCGCCCAGCGTCCGTTCCCGTCCATGATGATGGCAATATGCTTGGGGAGTTGGGAAGGATCCAGATGCCGGTATAAGTCCGCTTCTTTGCGGTCGAGCCCAGCAGGCACTTTATGATGCAAAGTGGTCACAGATAGAGGCTACCACAGCAGGGAAGGATGCGCAATGACTGCGAACCCAGAGT
>AR_comb_assmDRAFT_10041758_pt1 | contig 19848 bp, 25 predicted proteins | sample ArasoioldDNA_FD_10543 | JGI IMG/M metagenome (IMG submission 10543) | reverse complement strand
AAGCCGGTCCACGACTGGACCGAGGTTGTCGACACTCCGCACACCGGCGGGCCGAAGTTGCCGAAGGCCCAACCCGACGGTCGGCCGTGGCCGCTGTGGACGAAGCGGTGGTGGGACGTGCTGGTCAAGATGCCGCACTGCTCGCTGTGGTCGAGCTCCGATTGGGAGTTCGCCTTCGACACCGCAGTCCTCAAGGCGAAGTTCCACACCGACGTCACGACCGCGCTGGCCACCGAGATCCGCAACCGCGAGAAGGTGCTAGGCACGACGGCCGATTTCCGCCGCGACCTCAGGATCAGGTACGTCGAAGCCCAGGCCGCGAAGACGACCGGCAACGTGACGAGCATGGATGACTACCGCGACCTCTGACCTGCTGCTCCCCGGGTACTGGGTCGACGAGGAGACCGGCGCCTGGTGCTCGTTGCCGTGGCCGACCGACCCGGACGAGAAGATGGCTCTGGTCCGCTCGAGCCTGGCCCCGCAGATCATCAACTGGTCTGAAGGCCGCACGGACGAGCCGGGCCTGTGGCACTACATGCACCGCACGCCGTGGCGCTGGACGCCGGGCCAGAAGCGGTTCCTGATCCTCTGGTACGCCCTCGACGGGGACGGCCGGTTCATCTACCGATCTGGGGTCAAGCGCGGCGCGAAGGGCACCGGCAAGGACCCGATGCTGGCGGCGGTGTGTAACACCGAGCTCCTCGGTCCCGTCGAGCCCTACGACATCGACGACAAGACCGGCCTGTGGCTCGGCCGCTCGCGCGGGTTCCCGCTGGTCCAGGTGATGTCGAACTCCGAGGACCAGTCGAAGAAGGTCCTGCGGATCGCGAACGGGATGTGGACCCAGGAAGCGCGCGACCACTACCAGCTCGACTGCGGTGAGACCCGGACGATCATCAAGGGCACGGGCGCTCGGTTCGAGGTGCCGACCGCGGCCGAGGAGTCGTCTGAGGGCGACCCGGTCACGTTCGCCGGCATCAACGAGTCGCACCACATGACCCCGAGCAACGGCGGCGACGACAACGCCGCGGTGATCCGCCGCAACGTGGCGAAGTCCCCCGCCGATGTCCAGGCCCGAGCCCTGGAGTTCACGAACGCGCACGTCGAGGGCATGGCGTCGGTCGCCGAGGCGTCATTCCAAGCTTGGCAGGCGCAGATGGCCGCCGGCTACAAGGGCAAGCGCGACATCCTGTACGACACGATCGAAGCACCGCCCGGGACCGACATCCTGACCGAGGCTGGGCGGATGGCCGGGCTGACCGCGGCCTACATGGACGCACCGTGGAACGACAAGATCCGGATCTCCGACGAGATGATGGATCGGCGCACCACGGTCGCCGACTCGATCCGGTTCTACCTGAACGGGCTCGGCTCCGAAGAAGACACCTGGGTCGACCCGAACGCCTTCGACGCCCTGGCAGCCGCCGGGACGGTGGTCGGTGACGGGGAGCAGATCGCCCTGTTCCTCGACTGCTCGAAGTCGGAGGACGCGACCGGCCTGATGGCCTGCCGCCTCTCGGACATGTACTGCTTCCAGCTCGACGGCGACTCAGTCTGGCAGAAGCCGCACGGCGCGCTCGGCAAGGGCTGGCTCGCGCCGAGAGCTGAGGTTGACGCCAAGGTTCGGTCCGCGATGGCTCGCTTCGATGTCGTCTGGCTCGGCATTGACCCGTCGCCGGCCAAGGATGATTCGACCGAGGCCCTGTACTGGATGAGCATGATCGACGGCCTGCATCGCGACTTCGCCAAGAAGCTCCCGGTCTGGGCTACTCCCGGCGCGGGCGGCAGCTCGGTCCTGTTCGACATGCGGCTCTCCCAGTCCGGCGGCGTGAAGCGCAACCAAGCCTTCACCCTGGCGGCCGAGATGGTCGCCCGGTGGATCGACGAAGAGGGCGTGGATGGTCCGCTGCGACACGACGGCTCGGCGATCCTCCGTACCCACGTCCATCAGGCCCGGAGGCGTCCGAACCAGTGGGGCATCTCGCTCGGCAAGGTGACGCGCGACTCCAGCAAGCACATCGACCTCGCGGTCTGCATGGTCGGGGCCGTCATGGGTGCCCGTGAAGCACTCAACTCCGGCAAGTTGGCCAAGAAGACCGAACACAGCGGGAAGGTGTGGGCTCTCTGATGCTGAACCAGAACCAGGTCCTCACCCTCGTAAAGGATTCTCTGTGGCCCGGCTACGTCGCCGAGCGTGAGCGCCTCGAGCTGATCGACTGCTGGTACAGGTGGGAGCACAAGGAGCTCAAGCTGCCGCGCAACGCCTCGCCGGAGCACAAGTGGCTGGCGAACCTGGCGAAGACGCCGTGGCTCGGCTTGGTGGTCACGACCGTCGCGCAGGCCATGTACGTCGACGGATACCGGTCGCCGGAGAACCTCGACAACGCTGGCCCCTGGCAGACCTGGCAGCGCAACGACTTCGACACTCGGCAGACCGCGATCCACCGCGCGGCCCTGGCCTACGGGACCTCCTACGTCACATCTCTGCCCGGCGTCGACTCCTCAGGTCCGCGGTCGGTTCTGCGGGGCGCGAGCCCTCGGAAGATGTACGCGGTCTATCGGGACCCGGCCGGCGACGACTTCCCGATGTACACCATCGACGTGAACCCCTCGGGACGTGACAAGTTCATGATCCGAGTGCTGGACGAGGAAGCGGCTTACTACCTGTCGTGCAACAAGGGCGGCGACAAGCTCGAGTTCATCGAGTATCGGCTGCACGACACCGGTGTTTGCCCGGTCGTCCGGTACACGAATCAGCTCGACCTCGAGGGCCGTGCCGACGGTGAGGTGGCCCCGCTGATTCCGTTGGCCTCGCGGATCAACAAGACCTCTTACGACCGGCTCCTGACCCAGCACTTCAACTCCTGGAAGGTCCGAACGATCGCGGGCATCGACATCGCCCCAGCGGACCTGACGCCCCGTGAGGGCGAGAGCACCGACGACGCGGCCGCTCGGGTCGCCCGTGAGCGCCTGCTGGTGCTGCGGCAGTCCGACATGCTGACGGCGAAGGACCCGGGCACGAAGTTCGGCACCCTCGACGAGACTCCGCTCGACGGGTTCATCAGCGCCTACGACAGCGACATCGACACCTTGGCCGCGGTCGCCCAGGTGCCTGCCACATCGCTGAACGGGAAGGTCGCGAACCTCTCGGCTGACGCGATCGCCGAGCTGCGTGCGGGGCTGACCCAGAAGGTCTACGAGCGCCAGATGTCCTTCGGCAAGTCCCACGCCCAAGCCCTTCGCCTGGCCGCTGCACAAGAGGGCGACGAGACCTCGGCCGACGACTTTCTGGCCCGGGTCACCTGGCAGGACATGGCCGTCCGGTCGATGTCCCAAGCCGCGGACGCCCTCGGCAAGTACGCGACCATGCTCCACGTTCCCGTCGAGGCTCTCTGGGCCGACATCCCGGGCAAGACCAAGGCCGACGTCGACGAGTGGAAGAAGATGGCCGCCGAGGCTGACTCTCTCGGCAAGCTGGCGGCCGTTCTCGCTGACCAGGCGGCCCAGCCCGGACAGCAGTAGCCATGCCCCTCATGGACCCGGTCACGCGCGCGTACCGGGAGCAGAACCTCGCTCTCCGAGCCGCGACGATCCAGGACCTTCAGCGCCTCTGGCCGGCCCTGCGGTACGACCAGCTCGCCGAAACGTTCCCGACCTGGTTCACCGCCGTGAGCTCCACCATCAAGGACGGTCGAATCCAAGCGGCCGACCTGGCTGCCCAGTACCTCCGCGACCACCGTGCTCAGGTCGGTATCCGCGGCGAGCCGGTGATCGACCTGGTTACCGAGATCGCCGCTGGTCAGATGCAGGCGTCCATGCTCGTCACGAGCCTGGTGGCCGTGAAGCAGTCGACCGCCGCAGGCAAGGCCCCACAGCAGGCGATGACTGACGCGTTCGTGATGTCGTCGGGAGCCGCAACCCGGCTGATCCTCGACGCCGGCCGCGACACCGTCCGGATGTCCTCGATCGCCGACCCGCGGATCGCCGGGTGGAAGCGCGTAGGCGTCGGACGTTGCGAGTTCTGCCGGATGCTCCTCGGCCGCGGTGCCGTCTACTCCGAGGCGACCGCCTACTTCCAGTCGCACGACCACTGCACGTGCTCCGCGGAGCCGGAGTACCGCTGATCTTCCGCCCCTGGTGGGCGGTTGTTCCATCCCCGAGACCCCAGGAGGGTCGCATGTTTGTACGCAAGCCCCTGTACCTGCTCGAAGGCGACGACGAGCCGGGCGGCGGAGACCCCGAGGATGCCCCGGAGGCACCCGACAACGCGGACCCCGCTGCCGAAGGTGAGGACGAGCCGGACTCCCCGGAGGAGCCGGACGAGACCAGCGACGAGGAGCCGTTCGACGCGGCCCGCGCGCTGGCCAAGATCAAGAAGGTCAACTCCGAGGCGCGTGCTCAGCGCAAGCGCGCCGAGGTTGCGGAGGAGAAGGTGAAGGGCCTGGAGCCCGCCGCCCGCGACGCCGCACTGCAGCGCGTGGCACGCCGCTTGGCACTGCCCGACAACGACGACGTCGACCTGTTCTTGTCGCGCCTTCAGGGCGACACGGTCGAGGAACTCGCCGAGGACGCCGAGCGCCTGCTCTCGCTGATGACCATCAAGGCACCGGCCACGAAGACCACCAGCCGTCGTCCCGCAGAGCAGCTGCGCGGCGGCAGTGAGCCGGAGGTCGAGCTCGAAGAGACCGACCCGAAGAAGCTGGCTGCGGGAGTCCGCACCCGGTACTGAACCACCGCACGTCCCTCGCCATGAGGGAGGCCGCGGACAACTCGATGACCCCTGAAAGGAGTCACCCTCATGGCAAACACCTTCATCAAGCCCACGGTGATCGTTCGCACCGCACTGGGCCTGCTCGAGCGGGAGATCGTCATCCCGGGCCTCGTCTGGACCGACGGCCTCGGCGACTTCGCCGGCGCGTTCAACGACACGATCTCGCTGCGCGTGCCCGGCCGGCTCACCGCCCGCCGTCGCAACCTGCGCGGCGCGGAGAACGTCGCGGCGCCCACCGGTCGCCAGATCATCAGCGACAGCCTGACCGAGACCAAGGTCGACGTCACCCTGGACCAGGACTCCTACAGCTCGGTGAAGATCACCGACGAGGAGCTCACCCTGGACATCGCCGACTTCGGCGCCCAGGTGCTCGCCCCCCAGGTGCGGGCCGTCGCCGAGGACCTCGAGGCCGGGATCGTCTCGGAGATGCAGGCCGCGGACTACGAGACCGAGATCAACCTCGACGTCTCCAACCCGTACAACGGCATCGTCGACGCTCGCAAGGCGCTCAACGACGCCAACGTCCCGCTCGCCGGCCGTCGGCTGGTCGTCGGGTCCGCGGTGGAGGCAGCGATCCTCAAGTCCGAGCAGTTCCGCCGCGTGGACCAGTCCGGCTCCTCGGACGCCCTGCGCGAGGCCCTGATCGGGAAGATCGCCGGGTTCGACGTCTACACGTCGAACGCCCTGCCCGAGGACGAGGCATACGCCTTCCACATGACCGCGTTCATCCTCGCGATGCGCGCACCGGTCGTGCCGGACGGCGCCACCTTCGGCCGCTCGGAGTCCTACCAGGGTCTGGCCATGCGCTGGCTCCGGGACTACGACTACGCCAACGTCCAGGACCGGTCGCTCGTCGACACGTTCTTCGGCACGGCTGTCGTCGAGGACGGCGCCGACGGGTTCATCCGCGCAGTGAAGCTGAACCTGCAGCCCACCGCGATCAACGCGACCCCGGCGACCAGCACGAAGGCTGCTGGACAGACCACGCAGCTCACGGTCACCACCGAGGACGCTGACGGCTCGACCCGCACGGTCACGAACGACGCGAGCTACGTGTCGTCCGACCCGAGCAAGGCGACCGTCTCCGCCACCGGCCTCGTGTCCTTCGTGGCCACCGGCTCGGCGACCATCACGGTCACCTACGCCGGCCGCACCGACACCGTGGCCATCACGGTCTCCTGACCGGAGAAGTGACATGACAACACTGCCGCCGCCCGTAAGCGCCCTCGCCGCATGGGTCGCTCAGACCATCGCGGACGATGACGCGCGGGCGGTGGCGGTGTTGTCTGCCGCGACCAACAGGGTCCAGGGCTATGCCCGGATGGACTGGACCTCTGATGAGGCCACAGATGCTCCGGCTGACGTGGTTGACATCGTGGTCCAGGTCGCTGCCCGGGTGTGGCTCAATCCGAACCCGAACCTCCGGAGCAAGGCCATCGGCCCGTTCACGGAGGGCTACTTCGACGCCGCCGGCGGCCTGTACCTCACCGACGACGAGCGGGCGGTCCTCGACCGGTTCCTCTCCAATGCTTCCGGGCTGGGCACGATCAGCACTACGCGGGACGAAATCGGCGGGGTCTACGACCCGGCCGAGTTCCCGTTCGGCTGGTACGACCGCCCGGGCATGAGGATCTGATGGACACCGAGACCGTCACCCGGATTCGGGCCGGCGCTGTCACGGACCCCGACTCTGGCGACTCTGTGGAGTCCTGGGCGCCTGACAACGTGACCGAGGTCGACATCATCACGCTCGCGCCGGCCGAGCCTCGGCCAACGACCGACGGCCAGGGTCCCGAGCCGTTGCGTGACGCCCGCAACTCGGTGACTTCAGGATTCACGCTGTATCTGCCCTCGTCCGCCGATGTGACCGCGAAGGACCGGATGCGGGTCCGCGGGGACGTGTATCCGGTCAAGGGCGACCCTGCTCCCTGGCTGAACGCCGGGATCGTCGTGCAGACCGAGCGGACGGAGGGCTGATCCTCATGGCGCTCCGATTCAAGATGAATCACGCCGAGTTCGGCAAGATGCTCCGCGCCGAAGGTCGGTACGCCGGCATCCGCGTGGAGCTCACGAAGCGCATGGAGCGGGTCCTAGAGACCGCCCAGGCTGACGCACCAGTGAAGACCGGCGAGTACCGCGCCGGCCTGCACATCGAGCAAGTCACCACCGACCGCGCCGTGGTTCGGGTGGCCGGCGATACGGACCACGACTGGGCCGTAGAGGCGAACACCGGCAACCTGTCCCGAGCACTGGACCAGGCCCGATGACCACCCCGATCATCTTCCCCGACGTCGAACTGTGGGCGACCGGAGTGCTGCGGGCCGCGCTGCCCACCTACGGGTACCCGACCGCTGTCGATGCTGAGGGCCGGACCCGGGTGTCGACGAAGTATGCAGGCGGCGACTCCGAGGTTGTGGTCCGTCGTGACGGTGGCGGCGCGATCGACCAGGTCCGTGAGGCTCCCCGGTTGGCGATCAACGTGTACGTGAATGCCGACACCGACAAGCCGGTCCGCGACCTGGCGCTCACCTGTTCGGCCATCCTCCGCGCCGCGGCGGACGGCGCTCCGGTGCTTCGGGTCGTGCAGATCTCCGGTCCGTCCCCGATCGCCGACGTGGTGACGCGCCGGTTCATGTCCTTCGAGCTCAACACCCGCGGCGCCAACCTGACGCCCACGCCTTGAGGAGTACCTCGTGCCGAAGATGACGCACCCCCAGTCGAACCTGACCGTTGACGCTGCCCCTGAGCAGGTCGCGATGTACGCCTCCCAGGGCTGGGTAGCGAAGGCGGCCCCGGCGAAGAAGGCCGCCAAGAAGACGTCCGCGCGCCCAACCCCCAACACCCCGGCGCCCGCCGCCGAAACGAAGGAGTAGAGCATGTCTACAGATGCAGCCAACGTGCGGGTCGCCGTAACGGGAGCCGTCTCGAAGGGCGACTACGGCGCCGCCGCGCCGACCACCGTGGTTGGCGCCGCGACCGGTCACACCGACCTCGGGTTCATCAACGAGGACGGCGTCGAGATCGCGCTGCCGGGCGTCGGTGACTCGACCCCGATCAAGGCGTGGCAGGGCGGCGTGACCGTCCGGACCATCCGCACTCCGTCCGACGAGAAGCCCTCGTGGAAGTTCACGCTCCTGGAGACCACGATCGAGACGATCGAGCTCTACTTCGGCGTGACCGTGGACGACGCCTCGACCGAGGGCTCGTTCGAGTACACCGTCACCGACCGTGAAGCCTTCTCGATGGTCGTGGACGCCGTGGACGGTGCCGAGCTGATCCGCGACTACGTCCCGAACGCCGTCGTCGTCTCCGTCGAGGCCCACAAGCTCGCGAACAGCTCCGCGATCGAGTACGGCGTCACCGTCGAGGGCGACCTGGACCCTGCGAAGAACTACAACTTCAAGCGGTTCGCGACGGCGCTCAAGACGCCCGCCTGACAAGCCACCGGGTCGGCTGCTCTGCGCGGACGGCCGGCCCGGTGCTCACCCCCTTTCCGCGCGCTCCACCTTCATCCGCGCTACAGAAAGAAGTCCGCGCCATGACCGCACAGCCGCAAGACCACCAGCCCGCGAAGACCGCGGCGTTCAAGTTCACCGACAAGGACGGCAAGAAGCACACCCTGCCGTCCGCCGCCAAGGGCCGTGCTGCCCTGTCTGGCCGCGACCTGCGTGACGCCGCGCTCGGCGGCGAGCAGGGGATGATCTCCTACATGATCAAGACGCTCGAGGCGTCCAAGCCCAGCGAGACTGCGCTCAACGCGCTGTATGACCTGCCGCAGATGGACATGGTCGAGATCGTCAAGGACTGGGCGAACCACGGCGACGGCGACGGGGCCTCCCTGGGGGAATAGTCGCGCTCGCGGACTTGATCGATGCCCACCGCGGCGCGTTCGAGTACGACTGGCGAGCGCGGTTCCAACTCCCCCTCTCCGTCATCGGAGAGGGCATGACGTGGGGCGAAGCCGTTCGGCACACGAACCGGCTCGTCAACGACCCTTCCTCGGCCGTCGCGGTGGCGCTGAACGGCTGGGAGTACCCGGTCACCTTCGAGGCGATCGCGGTGATGAACCTGTTCGACCTGATGCACGAGATCGCCTGGGCGCAGGGCGGCGGCAAGGGCACCAGGCCGAAGCCGCATCCCCGGCCGTGGCCGAAGCAGACCACCAAGCTCGCGAAGCCGACTGTCAGTCAGGACGAGGTGATCGCGGCTCTGCGCCTGGCGGGTCACATGGGTCCGATTCCGACCCGGACCGCCTAGGTCGCTCTTTGCGGTAGCCCTCGGCGAACGCTGACCCGGCGAAGCCGAGCACCCGTAGCAGCCCTGTGGCGATGGCCATCAGGGCGATGAGTGCTGCCCCCGCGATGAGCACGAGCAGCACCAGACCGCCGAAGCCTTCGTCGAGGCACCACCTCACGAAATCCATCCCAGCAGAGTACGACGGAGGTGAACCGCGTGTCCGAAGTCGCTTCCGCCTTCGTGTCGCTGGCGCCTTCTGCTCGCGGGTTCGGTCGTCAGCTCGATCGTCAGGTCGGGCCACAGGTCGACGGCGTCGGACACCGGATGGGCCGTCGTATCGGTGCGCTCCTGGCTGGCGGTGGCGCGCTCGGGTTCGCCGGGATCGTCAAGGGCGCGGTCGGCCTCGAGGCGTCGTTCTCGCAGACGATGAACCAGATCGCCGCGGTCACGAACACCCCGAAGAAGCAGCTCGCGGATCTGTCGGACCTGGCGATCAAGATGGGCGCCGACACGGTGTTCAGCGCGAACGACGCCTCGTCGGCGATGCTCGAGCTCGCCAAGGGCGGCCTGACTGCGGCGCAGATCAAGGCTGGCGGCCTGAAGGGCACCCTGACCCTCGCCGCTGCGGGCGGGCTGGATCTCGCGAGCGCCGCCACGTTCGCCTCGAACGCGATGAACACGTTCGGGCTGACCTCGGACAAGATCCCCGCGATCGCCGCGGCCCTTGCCGGTGGCGCGAACGCTTCGACCGCGTCGGTCGAGTCCCTCGGGCAGGCGCTCTCGCAGGTCGGTCCGGGCGCGAAGAACGCGGGCCTGTCGCTGCAGGACACCGTTGGCGTGCTCGCCGCGTTCGACCAGGCCGGGATCAAGGGGTCCGACGCTGGTACGTCGCTGAAGACCGCGCTGGCTCGCCTGGTCCCGCAGACGGACGCTGCCAAGGCGGCGATGCGGAAGTACAACCTGGAGTTCGTCAACGCTGACGGGTCCTTCAAGGACATCACCCAGGTCGCCGAGTCGCTGCGTCAGGGCCTCGGGAAGCTGTCCGACTCCCAGAAGTCCGCGACCCTGACGACGATCTTCGGCTCGGACGCCACCCGCGCGGCGACGGTCCTGATGGACAACGGCGCCAAGGGGATCGGAAAGTACATCGGGGCGACCAAGGACCTCAACGCGGCTGAGCGGATCGCCGCCTCTCGAATGAAGGGCACGTCCGGCGCGATCGAGGCGTTCAAGGGCTCCCTCGAGACCGTGGGCCTGCAGTTCGGGCGCCTGATCGCACCGGCTGTCCAGGCTGGCCTCCGCTCGCTGACCAACGGCCTCAACGGCATCGGTCCGGCGATCACGAAGATCGGCACCAAGATCGGACCGGCCGCTCAGGGCATCCACGAGCTCTTCACCGCTGGTGCCGGCGCCCCTGCGCTGAGTGCGGCGATGCGTGTCATCCGGAGCAGCGCGACCGGGATGCGTGACGCTTTCCGGTCCGCAGCGGACAGCCTCGGTCGCATCAAGGGCGAGGCGTCGGGGATCGACTTCTCGCACATCGACACCAAGTCGCTCGGCAAGGTGCTGTCGAAGGCGCTGTTCGAGGGCATCAAGGATCTCGCCAAGTTCGGCGACAAGCTGCTCGACTTCTTCAAGGGCGTCGACTGGGTGGGCATCGGCATCAAGGTCGGCACTCTTGCGCTGCCGTTCGTGCTCGGGCTCGCGACCGGGATCATCAACGGCGTTGGCGACCCGGCTCTCTGGAAGGGCATCTGGGATCACCTGCCAGACATCCTGCTCGCCGCCCTAACGATCGTCTTCGCTCCCTCAAAGCTCGCCGGCCCAATCACCCGCATCCTGACCAGGATCCCCTTCGTTGGTCGGTTCCTGGCCGTCGCGTTCAAGTGGCTCAACGACCTCGGCGGACCGCTGCGGTCCTTCGGCAAGGACCTGTTCGAGACCTTCGCCAAGGCTTTCAAGGGCGAGCTGCCGTTCAAGGGCATCGTCGGCCGGGTCCTGGCTGGCTTCCGCGGGCTGCTCGCGCGGGTCGGGGAGTTCTTCGGTCTACTCAAGGTCCGCCTGGGGGTCTGGGCATTGGACGCGTTCGGCGCGATGGGTCGCTTTGCTGGACAGTCGATCAATCGGCTGGTCCGAATCGTGACCTTCATCCCGCGCAAGATCCTGAGCGCACTGGGCACCCCGGCCAAGATCTTGTTCAACGCCGGCAAGGAAGTCATCAGCGGCCTAATCAGCGGCATCACTTCCAAGCTCGGCGACCTCGGTAACGCGATGAAGGGTGTCGCTGACAAGATCAAGGGCTTCCTGCCCGGCTCCCCAGTCAAGGAGGGGCCGCTGACGTCGTGGAACAACGGAGGCGCGGGCAAGCGTCTCGTGAGTCTGCTCGCTGACGGCCTCGTGCAGACCGACCCGATCGACACTGCGATGACCCGCCTGACCTCCCGGATCTCGACCACCAGCCTGGCCTTCCAGGGCGGCAGTACGGCGACCGCGAGCCTCGCTTCGCGACGGATGCGCCTGGTCATCCCGGGCCACGAGTTCGACGGCTACGTGGACGACCGCGCGGACTCGCGCGTCGGTGCCCAGCGCGGCCTCGACGGCATGAAGGTTAGGGCGTTCGGCTGATGCCCACAGTTGTCGTCTACCCGTCGTTCGTCTCGATCCAGCAGCCGCGTCCCTCGATGGTGTTCGGGATGCCGGCGATCGTGCCGATCAAGAGCCTGACCTACGAGGTTCTGACTCAGTGCGCGATGCCCTCGATCCCGAAGGGCAGCGTCATCACGTCGGCGATCTACCGGGTGACCCAGGATGACAACTGGTCTGGCTCGGTCACGCTGAGCCTGAAGCGGAATCTGGCGTCGTGGCTCTCGACGATGACGTGGAACACGAAGCCCGACGTGGTGGCTACGGCGACGGATACCGACACCCAGTCCGGCACGACGGCACCGAACTACTGGGAGTTCGACGTCACCAGCGACGTCCAGGGCTGGTACGACCGCACGATCGAGCGGAACTGGGGCTGGACGCTCAAGACGAACTCGACCACGAAGCACCTCCTCCGCGGGCGGCAGGCGGCCTACGGGCAGCCGCGCCTCACGATCACCTATGAACCGGCGCCGAAGGTGCCGTCGAACCTGTCGCCCGCTGGCGGGTCCGTCTCGATCGCCAAGCCCGTGCTCACGTTCGACACCTCGGACAATACGATCGCGATCCAGGTACAGATCGACGCGGCAGCTGACTCGGTGTCCCCCGACTTCGACTCGGGCGAGGTCGCGTCGGTAGGCGGCAAGCTCGACCTGTCGGCGACGGCATACGGCGGCCTGTCGGACGGGTCGAGCACCTTCTGGCGAGCCCGGGCGAAGAGTCCGGCTGGCTGGTCGGCCTGGTCGTCGTGGGTCGAGTTCTCGCGCGATGATCTTCCGACCGTCTCACTGACCTCTCCCGGCGCGACGACGGCGGACACGAGCCCGCCGTTCGCGTGGACGTTCAGCGGAACTCAAACGGCGTGGCTGGCCGACCTGCTGCTAGTCACCGGAACCGGCCTGACGCTGTTGCGCTCGAGCGGCCTGCGTTCGGGTGCCGACAACGACTGGACCCCGGATGCGCTGACCGGGAACTACTTCGGCAAGACCCTGCGCGCCCGCGTTCGGGCGTTCGACGACGTGACCCGGATCGCCTCCCCCGGCGCACACACCTACGCCGAGGACTCGGTGGATTTCGTCGCATCGTTCACCGCGACGGTCGACCCGGTGGACACGATGACGGCCACGCAGGCGGTTGCAGGCAGCCCGGGCGTGCTGCTCTCCGGCACTCGTGCGGCGGGCGTCCCTGACGAGCTGGCGATCTTCCACGACGACGAGTTGGTGGCTCGGATCGACGGAGCGGACGCCTTCACGACCTCGACGGACTTCGAGTTCACCGACTGGTGGGCGCGAATGGGCGTCGAGACCGAGATCAGCGTGGTCGCGATCGTGAATGGCGACTTCGCGGACGACTCCCCGACCGACACCATCACCCCGCGGTGCCGTGGACTGTGGATCGTGGACCCGGCCACCGATACGGCGGCGGTCCTCTGGGGGACCGACGACGGCACTATCGAGGCACCCGACCTGGCGGCGGTCATGCAGACGGTCGACGGGACGCTGATCCGCCGCAGGCTGGCGAACACCCCGCGGGCCGGCTCGCACTCCGGGAACATCGTGGACGCGCTCGGGTTCGACGCCGACGACACTCTCGACGCCTTCGCGGCGTTCCGGCTCAACGACGCGGGCACGGTCTACCGCCTGTTCCGCGGCAAGGAGAACCTTGCGGTCATCGCGGGTGACTTCCTGACGTTCCCGAGCGCGATGGAGAACCTGGACGACGAGGTGTTCTCGACCGGTCAGTTCAACTGGTGGGAGTCAACGGCACCGACTGTCGTGGACGGTGGCTGATGCAGCCCCTCGGATCACCCGAGCTGGTCGCGGCGTACCACGCCCGGATCGCCGGGAGCCACGACTACAAGATCACCGCCGAGATCCTCGACATGGAGGAGCACGTGCTCGGCCCGGCGCGGCTGATCGACGGCCAGATCAACCTGCTCGCGGACGCCGTGGTTCACCGCACAGCCCAGGTGACGCTTCTCGACCCGGACCGTTCGCTCGGCTTGGACACTGACTCGATCTTCGCTGGCTCGGCCGCACTGAGCCGGATGCTGCGGATTCGACACACGGTGGACGTTCCCGGGTTCGGTGAGGTCACCTGTACGCCGATCGTGGGCAACTTCACGAAGGTCAATCGCAACGGCGCCACCATCGACGTCGAGGTGCAGGACAAGACCGGGCTGGTCATGTACGGCAGCAAGCCGTACCGGGTGCCGCGGGGGATGTCGGCGATGCCCGCGATCAAGGCGATCCTCGCCGACTGCACGGGCGAGACGAAGTTCAGGCTGCCGCACGGGGTTCGGTTCAAGCTGCGCCGCCCCTACTCGGTCGGCTGGGCTGACGAGTCCTCGCCGTGGACGCGTGCGCGGCAGATCGCTCACGCGGCCGGGATGCAGATCTTCTACAGCGGCGACGGCTATGTGACGGTCCGCCCGTACTCGACGCACCCGGTGCTGGAGTTCGGGCAGGACGGCGTGCCCTCAACGAGCGTGGTGGCATCCGACGTCGACTTCTCAACGGTCGTGAACTACGCCCGGGTGGAGGCCGACAAGATTGTGGCTTCCCGCAACCAGGACGCGATCGACTCCTCGCACCCGTTCAGCCCGACGAGCCTGGGGCGCAACGACGTCCCGCGCTACCTGCCGTCGATCGCCGAACTATCCGGTCCCGGCGATCGACCGACTGCTCCGCACTCCAAGCGCCGGCCATCCTCGAAGGCCGAGTGGGAGCAGTACGCCCAAGATGTCGAGGAGTGGGACGCGAAGGTCCGTTCGATCCGCGCCCAGGCCAACGCGACCGCGGCAGCGATGCTGCGGGCGGGCCTCACCGAGCAGGTGAACCTGTCATGGTCGTGCGCTCCCGTCTTCCACCTGGACTACTCCGACCCGATCAGGATCACCACGGATCAAGGCGCCGCGACGATGCGCCTGACCAGCGCCTCAATCCCGCTGCTACCGACCGCAGAAGGTATGTCGATCGGCTTGGTCAAGAACGTGTCGCGCCCGGGGAGGATTCGTGGCTGAGTACGGGCTGCTGACTGAGGTCACGGTCGAGCCGCGCACCACGCAGCTCGCCACGGACGCGGCCGTCGGCGCCACCGAGCTAGAGGTCCTCGACGCTGGCGACTACGACTCGGACAACGGCGGAACCCTGCTCTTGAATGGGAATCAGCTCGAGTACACGGGTGTCGTGTGGGGCGAGACCGAGGACGACACGGACCTCATCGTCCTCACCAACCCCCTCGCCTCTGCCGCCGATGAGGGAGATCCGGTTCAGTCGGTCTCAGGTGGGCTCGGCGAAGAAGACTGGTACGGGATGGTCGACATGGGCGGCGGCGGCGATTCGGTCGCCGTGCCGATCCGGTTCTACCAGCGCCAGTCGTGGGCCGAGGGGATCTACGACCCGCCGGTCAAGGTTGAGGTCTCCGAGGATCTGTCTCACATCGAGGATGCCCCTGGCCGCCCGATGGCGGGGGGCACTCGGGTCGCGTTCTGCAACACCGATGGAGCCACGGCAGTCGGCTCCGGCGACCTGACGTTCACCCTCTCCTTCACGCCTCTACCGGGCAGCCTGCACGTGCGTTGGGGTGGCCTGTCCTTGCGGCCAGATGACTGGACTTTGGACGGAACGACCCTGACGGTCCTAGATCCCGATGCGGTGATCGTCTCGGGTGACTTGATTACTGCGGCCTATGCCTACGACCTGGCGGCGGACGCATTGGCAACCGCGCTGGACATCGTGACGCTCATCCCGTTCACGACATCGGGCTGGAAGTACAAGCAGGTCAGCCTCGGCGACACCACCGACTACTCATCTCCGTCCTACGACGACTCGGCCTGGTCGACCGGCGCGACCATGTTTGGAGATGGCGTCGGTGCGGGCGCGGGTGCCGCAACCGCTTGGGCGGCCGACACCAGCCTGTGGGTTCGCCGCACCTTCCCGAAGGCGCAGGACGTGACCATCACGGTGCCAGTGGAGGACGGCTGCGACGTCTACGTGAACGGCACCCTGGTCGGCTCCTCGGGGATAGCCGGCATTGGTGCAACTCACATCTCGCCCCCGTTCGTGGTCAGCGTCTCCAACTCACTGACCACCAGCGGCACGAACACCCTCGTGATCCGCGCGAACGACGAGGCTGGCGGATCGGCCGACCAGACCTCGCTGAACGTCGAAGTCACAGGAGCCCTGCTGTGAGACTAGATCCCCATCAGGTCGAGCCGTCGAGCACGGACGGCGACGTACTCAAGACAGTCGGCGGTGTAGCCGCCTGGGGGTCTGGAGCTGCTGGACCTACGGGCTCAACCGGAGCCACGGGAGCGACCGGCGCGACGGGGCCAACTGGAGCCACTGGGCCAACTGGCCCCACTGGCGCTACCGGAGCAACGGGCGCGACCGGGGCCACCGGTGCGACCGGTTCGGGCGGCACCTACCCGCCCTCCTCGATCACCTACGCACAGAGCAGCAAGACGTTCACGGTCGCACGCAACGCCAGTTCGGGTAGCACCTGGGCCTACCAACTGTGGACGTTTAGTCACCACAAGTTTTGGCGCGTCTCTTCGTTCGCTTGCGACATTCTGCAAAGCGACACCTACACGCTGTCTATTGACGGTGAGGACGTGGCGACTGCGGCAAGCACGGGCGCGTCTGCTCCGTTCGCGCTGACACTGACGCTTGGGACACCGAAGGTTCTGACCCCCGGTCCCCACACGTTCAAGCTCCGGGGCACCGCGAGCCGGGCTTTCTACTACAACCAGTCCAACACGCCGACGCCGACAGGTACCTACATCACCGGCCTGGTCACGTCGCCCTGGCTAGGCCCGAACGTCACCGCAGCCGTACACGGAACCCTCACCTTCGACGCCGAGGGGACCTAGATCAACTCACGCCCCGTGATGCGCTCGATCAGGCGCACAGTGCCGAGGCCGATCAGGTACATCACAACCAATCCGGCGGCGGTGATCGCCACAGCTTCCGCCGTGTGAATCACCGCGCCAACCGGGTCGATCCGAACGACCTGCTGAGTGCTTGTTCCGCCGTCACTGCCGTGCTCGGTGGTCTTGTCGCACGCCGTGAGCAGCGCGAGAGGGATCGCCGAGAGCAGCAGTGTGGCTCGGTGCCCGAGTCGCCACATGCCCTACATGATGCGCCAGATCTCGCCCTGATACATCGAAACCCCGAGGAGTTCCTGATGGCCGTGTTCAACTTCCCATTCCCCTACCAGGCCGCTGGCCTGGAGGTGACCGTGAGGAACGCCGACGGCGACACCGTCGACACCGGCACCCTGGCATCCCGGACGGGCTCGAGCCGTAGCGACATCGTCCACCAGTCCTCCGCTCCCCTGCTGGCTGACGAGAAGTACACAGCCTCTGTGGAATCGCCGCTCCTGGGTGGGGCCTTCGAGGTTCAGGGTCGGCTTGACGTGCCGGAGTCCCTCGCCGCCAACGCCGGCGTCGGTGCCTCCGAGACCGCCCGCGGCACCCTGTACCTCAAGGCGAGCGTCACCGGGGCATCGCTGAACACGGCCTCCATCGCGACGGGTGACGGGGCTGTCATGGCCTATGAACTCGACCCCGACAAGACCTCGACTGGCGACTGGTGGGAGCAGACCGAGGACGGGTTCGTCCTGAGCCAGTTCGCGGCATACAACTACGGCATCGCGTCCAGGGGCACAGCGACCTATCCCAGTACGCCGGACCTGGTGAACATCGACGTCTACGACAACGACCTGGGCGGCGCGAACCTCGGCTCCTCGTCGGCTGGGACTGACGACAGTCCGCCGTTCGACGTGGACCTCGTGACGCCCCTGCCGTTCTTCTGCAAGGAGGGCGAGATCACCGGCATCACGGGATTTCAGACCTTCCCGATTACGCTGCGCGGCTTCGTGGTGGACAACAACGGCGACCAGGCTTCGGGTGCAACCCTCGACTTCGAGGCGCGGCTCTCGATCACCCAGGTCTGGGCGGGCGAACGCTACACGGAAGCCGACTTCGCGTAGCCATGCCACTCGACCGCGCGCACGTCACGTCGGCCAGCCGGATCATGCTGCCGAGCTACGCGATCTTCTTCGCGGTCATCGGGCTCGGCTACATCTTTGGCCAGGCCGGGCGCGTCATCGCCGCGCCGATGCTCCGCTACGCGGACACCATTATGCCGATCCAGGTCTGGGGCGGCGTCTTCCTCGCGTGCGGTCTGCTCATGGCCCTGGCGCTACGCCTACACCACCGCCTGTTGTACCGCTGGGCGCTCACCATCTGCGGATTCAGCATGGTCATCTGGACCGGGGTCGCCATCGCTGGTGCCATCTGGTCCGACGTGACCCTGACGGCATGGGTCTGGCCGTGGCTCGTGCTTCAAGCCTGCCGCGCCTCGAATCGCTCTCTCCTCAGGGGTGAACAAGACCAAGCGGGAGGCTGAGAATGGCTCTCGGGACGCTTCTGCAGATTGCCTCCGCGATCGTGGCGCTGACCGGCGTCGCCGCCTGGTCGGTCACCAAGGAATCACTGAACCAGGTGCGCGCCCAGAACGGCGACCTGCGTGCCGAGGTGGGCGACAAGGACCGCCGGCACACCGAAGACCAGGCCACCATTGCGCGACAGGCATCCGACATCGACGTGCTGCGCCGCGTGGTCACGGGTGAGGTCCAACTGCTCGCCATCAAGGAGATGCTGAGCCTGCACCACGACGAGTCGATGGCTGCACTACGGGAGCTGCTCGGGAGGCGGACCCATGAATAAACCGAGCAAGAACCTCCGCCTGCAGGCCCTCGTCGGTCTCGTCGGTGGCGCCGTGGTCCTGGTCATCATCACTGCGATCTTGACATCTGCGGTCGCCTCGACCCGGGCTGCGGATCGACTGCCCGAGGTGGTGAGTCAACTGCAGGCGCTCGCCGACCAGCAGGACGCAACGGCAAAGCGACTCGCCGAGCAGCAGCGCATCGACGCCCAGCAACGAACCGGGACGCTCGAAGCGCGCCGCCGCATCCTGCACGACAACGCCGAGCTGCAGCGGCAACTACGGGCGCTCGCGAAGTACCTGCGCTCGCACGGCATCAACGTGCCGCGGTCCATCACGACCCCGCGAGCGGAGCCGTCGACCCGCCCAAAAGTGCGCCGCCACCCGACCAGCCCGGCCACTCCGACGCCCACCGCGCCAAGCCCAAGCACGCCAACTGACCCGTACTGCGTGCTGGTCCCGGCGCTCTGCTCGGGCCTGCCACAACTCCCGACCGCGCTCCCGTCCCTGCTGCCCTAGGAGACACGATGACCATCAACACCCCGAAGCAGGCCCTGGTCATCGCCAACGGCACGCGCGTGAACCGCGAGGGCTTCTGCCAGCAGGTCACCCGCGGCTACTACCTCGCACCGTCTGCTGGGGACGTGGACGGCGACGGGGACGCGGACGCCTACGACGGCTGGCTGTCCGAGCCCGCCTGGGCGCGGCATCCCGGCGACCGCAACCCGCCCGCCGGCTACCCGGTCTCGTTCAAGGGCGGGTCACGCGGCCACGGCCACCGGGCCATCTCGCTCGGCGGCGGCAAGGTCCGGTCCACCGATTTCGACGGACTGACCAAGCGATACAAGGCGGGTGTCCTCGGGAACAGCACCATCGCCGAGGTCGAGGCCGCGATGGGCGTCACCTACCTGGGATGGTCCAAGACGATCGACGGCCTCACGATCCCGCCCGACCCAGTGACGAAGCCCGCTGCCGAGGAGAAGCCCGTGGCAACCACCCCGTCAGGCGTGCCCTTCACCCTGTTCCGCGACCGGTACAACCACGACCACATCGTTGACCTCGACCTGCTCGACCTGATCGTGGCCAACAGCAAGAACCCCGCGCTGGTCCAGGCGGCGAAGGAAGTCCGCAACGCCTGCCGGAACGCCGTACACACGATGATGGAGGAGGTCGGCTGATGCTGAACCGGATCAAGACCGAGCCCGCGCTGTTCTCGGGCCTCGTGCTGGTGCTGCTGAACGCGCTCGTGGCGTTCGGGCTGAGCCTGAGCGATGTGCAAGTCGCGGCTGTCAACGCCTTCGTGGCCGCGGCTCTCGCGTTCTTCACGCGCTCCCAGGTCACGCCGACGAACGGGCCGCAGGACTAACCATGCTCGCCGGGTTCGCCTGCGCCGCCGGGGTCCTGCTCTGGCTCGCGTGGGGCGTCCACTGTGCGAACCGCTTCATCGATGACGCGGCGGGTGACGAG
>AR_comb_assmDRAFT_10036968_pt1 | contig 19857 bp, 13 predicted proteins | sample ArasoioldDNA_FD_10543 | JGI IMG/M metagenome (IMG submission 10543) | reverse complement strand
TATGTTCATTCCACCAACAAAGATCCCCACCTTTATAACGGCATAACGGCAAGCCCATCGAGTGGTACATCCGGGAGTCGGTGAAGAACGGATGGATGCCGCTCTGGCCGAATCATCCGAATCAATGTGCAAGATTAGACATCTTTCGCCCTCGGATGACGGCATCATTAACGACCGCGAGAGCCAACAGAACCGTCTGGAAGGTTCTCATGGCATTGATGAAGGCCGTGGAAAGGCCGCGCTTTGTTGGTGCGTGGCACACAGCCTTGGGCTGCCGAAGTTCTGCAACTTCGAGGAGCGTTGAAGATGCTGTTTGACCTTCTTGAAGATTATGCGCCCCCATGGTACGGGGAGGAGATACACGACAAAGCGGAGACCGCGCTCATGATGAAGCGCCACCGAAAACCGTTGCCAACAGGAAGAGATTAAGCTCATGTCTCCCGCCCCGTTAGTTCCCGCTCGACCCTGCTTCTTGAAGTCCTCTTTCGGCATCTGCCGCGCTTTGTGCAACCAGGTTGCACAATCGAACTCCTGCCTATCCCGCCTCGCGGGCTTGACCAGCTCGATCCCCTTTGCCCATTCCACTTCCTGCCGCTGTTTCCTCGCCTGCGGTGTAAGTTTCCCTGGATCTCCAGCGGCCGGTAGGACAGCTCTCCGAATCGCTACGCCCGCGGAGTCCTTCCGGGCTCGTTCAACCCTGTTTATATGACTTCGTAACGATCTTAACGAGTTGTCGAGATGTCGTAGCAGCACGCCGCCCTTACCCGCAGCTGTTGCAATGATGCCAATTGGGCTGCCCGCGGCCACACAGGTAGTGATGAGTCGGCTTCAGTTTGCGCGCCGCGTGAAACGGAAATTGCGGATGCGGCCCGAGTTGACCACGAAGCCGGATACACGGTGGCTCGAATCGCGGGTAAAACGGATGGTGCCGATGTCTGATGTGAAGACGTCAGGAACTCTCGGCTCGAGTTGGTCGGGCTTGTGTTTTAAGCGCATGAGTGTAAGTTTGCCATCTTGTATGACCATACGATAAACCGGCTCGATTTCCTGACTCACATAACTTCCCGCATAGTCGGCCAGCTCTGCGGCAGTTGGGGTAGAAGAAGGGATGGACTCAAACAAGTCCGGCTTTCCCTCGCCAAAGCTTTGCAGGAAACGGCGAGGGTTGGTTCCCGCCGAAGGCTCGAAGTGCAGATTCACCTCATCGCCCCAAGGGGTATCGGCGATATGAAAGAAAGTCTCGCTTACCGGCTTGAGAGCGTAATCATCGTCGACGCCAAAAGAAATCCGCAGCTTGCTGTCTTTCAGATAGGTCTTCAGGAACTGGTCACCATCGCGGTTCCAGTAAAGTCCCTGGAGTCCTGAAAGCTGTTGCTCTGTGAGGCTAATGCCGGGGCTTGGGGTGGCGGCCGATGGCTCGGGAGCCTTCAAATCCTGGACCAGATATATATCGGCGATCGAGCGGGCGAGGCCGGATGGATTCGTCTCCGCATCATTACAGAGAACGGCAACGGAAAAGTGCTGCTCCGGAAAGCGCGTCATATCCGAGCGGTATCCGGCATCAGCTCCGCCATGATCGACTGTAGGCAGCCCTCTGTATTTGCCCAGAACCAGTCCAAAGGCGTAATCGAGAGTTTCGCCATTGTTGAGTTTTCCGCGCTGGAGCATTTGATCCGGAAACGACGGTCCACCCACACGCGGGTGATAGAAGTTCTCGTCCCAGAGCGCGAGGTCTTCGACCGTAGTGTGCAAACTGGTTGCCCCGGCCGTGTCGAAGTTCGTGAGACCCAGGCGGTAAGTTCCCCCCTCCTTGGGTTCGTATCCATACGCGTTATTCTTGACAATTTCGGCGTGGTCGTCCCGGAAAAACGTGTGGTTCATGCCGAGCGGTTCAAAAATATTCTTGGTAGTGAACTCACGAAACGACATGCCGCTAACGCGCTTGACGATGATGGCCAACAGGGTGTAGCCCGTGTTGCAGTAAACATGTTTCTCGCCGGGCTTGAAATTCAAGTCTTTTTGGGTCGTGATCACGGACATGACGTCTTCATCGGTGATCAGGTCGAGGGAGTAGCGCCACCCGGCCAGACCGAGGAGATTCCACTGATCGCGAAGACCGCTGGCGTGATATATGAGGTGGCGGATAGTAATGAGTGAACCAAAATTAGGGAGTTCGGGAACGTACTTGCGAACATCGTCGTCTAGCGAGAGTTTGCCTTGTTGCACGAGCAAGAGGATAGACGCGGCAGTGAATTGTTTCGACATGCTGGCAACGTGGAACACGGTCGAAGATGTAATCGTGACGTCGTGGTCGAGATCTGCCATCCCGTAGCCATGTTTGTAGACAATCCGCCCGTCCTTCATTACAGAGAGGGCACAGCCCGGCGAGTCCGTGCGATTCCATTTCTGAAAGACTTTGTCGACTCGTTCAGTTAGGTCAGGTTGGGGTGCTGCCGGCGTTTGCGCCGATGCGAGCGTCGAAAACAATAGAACGAAGATGCTGACAGCTACTTGAAGTATCCGCTTCAAATTTGCTCCTCTGCTGCCCCCTGCGAGCGGCGACTGAATTTCGCATGGGTCGAGTTTGGTGCCAGACGTGAGGGCCATCCGCGCGCAATTATATTCTGGACAGGGCTCTTGAATGCGATCCCACGATTCTGGATGGTTGGTCGGCAAGACAGCTTATGCTTTACCAGATTGGCGAATCTTGCGCTGTGGGCAGCAATCTGACAGCACTTGATCCCTGTGGACGTGGGCCGTTGTCCGACCAGGATGTCCTTACTGTAACAGCAGCCGAAAACGTCGTGGCAAGGGAAGACAATGAATCGCTGCCCTCAAAAAAGAAAATATTTTGTTCAAAGCTGTCGAAAATTGGAGCTTTCATTCGTCTAAGAAGTATATGGGAGAGGAGACACCTCGACCCGGCAAGAAGTTAATCCGGAAGGCCGCAGGAGATTTTATGTCGTTACACATCAAGATGGAGCAAACAAGGGACGTGGCCGTGCTGCAGTGCTGTGGAAGACTGGTGCGCGGTGAGGCACTTCGCCTTCTGGAAGACGCGGTGACCAGTTTGTCGCGGCAGCGAGTCGTCGTACTAGACCTGTCCGAGGTGGAAATGCTCGACTGCGGCGCTCTAGGAATGCTGGTCTTTCTGCATAAGTGGACTCGCTCTTCCGGCATCCAACTGAAGCTTGTAAATCCTTCCCGCCTGGCGCGGGAAATGCTGATGCGAACCAGGCTGATGTCTGTGCTGCATGTCTCGTCGATAGATGATGTCGTAGACATCTTTTGCGGCTCGCATCGAACGACCAAGAATGTGGATCGTGCGGCGGCCTAAGGCTTCCGGGTTGCGAGATTTTGAGTCGACCGATGCATCACAGCATCGAACTTGTCGTGGAGCTCAGCTGGGTTGATGCTTTTACTAGGGATTGAAACTAGGTAGGCGCGTATGAGTAAGCAGCAGGGAAATGGCAAACAGATGGCGAGCGCTGGAGCATACGCGACGGCTACCGACTTCCAACAGATCTTCACCGAACACGTCGACAGCCTCTATTTGCTTGCCTTTCTCTTGACCGGGGACCATGAGAAAGCGGAGGAGTGCTTTGTCGCCGGCATCGGAGAATCCACAAAAGGCAGCCACGTGTTCAAGGAATGGGCGCATTCCTGGGCTCGACGTACCATCATTCAGAGCGCGATTCGGGTGATCGCGCCACGGGAACGCTCTGCGACCGCCATTCTGAATTCCTTTGACGAGGCAGCAATGAACAAAGTTCCCTCGGTGTTGCGTTCAGAGGTCCGTGCGATTTTGGAGCTTGCACCCTTCGAGCGCTTCGTATTCGTTATGTCGGTTCTAGAACGCTACTCTGACCACGACTGCTCAATTCTTCTGGGCTGCCCGCGAAGAGATATAACCACTACACGGGCACGCGCAATGCAGCAACTAGTTGGATTGCTTGCTCTTGAGCAAAAGAGTCCGGCGGACACCGGCTCGACGAATTTAGTACCACCTGACGACGCTGAGACGGTCATCGAGCTGATGATTGCTCAACACTTCGCAACGGCCGCATGGAACAAAGGAATTTTCCAATGACCCGTTAGCACGGGCCGCAACGTCTAGATGCAGCGGCCCACATTGGTATTCGACGGCCCTGGTGAACGTCCACGTATTCCCCGCAACCATTTGTCAGTGCTCTTCGGCTTGTCGCGATTCTGAATGCCGCCCTATTTGGAAAATGCACTCCTGTAGGCCAGCGCGAGTGCTTCCTGACAATTTACGCAAGGTCAATTGGCCGCTATCCTTCCACACTGATCTTGCGCAGTGAGTACACTCAGCGACGGGACTTCAACCGGAGTACAATGTCCTCGCTACCGAGTGCTACGAAGGGAAGCCATGGCCACATACGTGAGCGCCCGAGCAAAACAATGGCTCCTCTCCTCCTTCTTGCTTGTTTTCTTTCTCCTTGTTGTTGGCTGTAATCGTACGGCTAGCAACAATCCGGCGACGCCTTCCGTCATAACGTTCATTGGCTGGGGCCCGGCAACGCAGCACGAGCTCTCGATGGATCAAAACGTATTCGAGCAGTTCAGCCGGCAGACCGGAATCCGTGTGGATTTCATCCCCGGGCCGGAGTCAATGACGGAGCGCCTGGGGCTCTATCACCGCTATCTCGGCGCGAGATCATCGACACCTGACGTTTACTACATTGACGTAGTCTGGCCTGCAGTGTTGGCGGACCAAATGGTCGATCTGAATCAGTATCTTGCCAAAGAGTCGTCGGACCAACTCGAAACTCAATTGCGGAACGATACAGTTAACGGCCGATTGACCAGTATGCCCTTCAATACCGAGTTGGGAGTTCTGTACTATCGCGCGGACCTTCTCCGAAAGTACGGCTATCGCAACCCGCCTGCGACATGGGACGAACTGGAGAAGATGGCCGCCCGCATTCAGGCCGGAGAGCGCGCTGGAGGGAACAAAGATTTCTGGGGGTATGTGTGGCAGGGAGCTGCCTACGAGGGCCTCACCTGCAACGCGCTGGAGTGGCAAGTGTCGTACGGCGGAGGCAGCATGATCGAACCTGACGGCTCGATCACCGTCAATAATTCACGAAGCATTGAGGCGATGAAGAGAGCACGCCGATGGATCGGCACGATCTCGCCGCCCAGTGTGATCGCATTCAAAGAACAGGATTCAAGAAATGTATTACACGTGGGCAACGCGGCCTTCGCGCGCGACTGGCTATGGAGGCAGTTCAGCGGGGAATCGTTGCTCCCGAATCCAAAAGCGATGATTGCCATTGCGCTGCTGCCCAGCGGTCCCGCCGGCAGGGCGTCGACGCTTGGAGGGCAGTCGCTGGCAATATCAAAGTATTCGCATCATCCTCAAGAGGCCGCGGCACTGGTTCGGTACCTGACGAGTCACGACGAGCAATTGACTCTGTGGAAGAAACACGCCATGCTGCCCACACGCCGGGAGTTCTACTCCAGCCCTGAGTATTTACAGGACCGCCCGGGAATCGCACAGCTGTGGAGGGATCTCGGAAGCGTGGCCGTCGCCCGTCCATCGACGGTGTCCGGACAGCATTACGAGGAGGTTTCAAAAGCGTATTTCTCGTCCGTGCACTCCATTCTTGCAGGCGAACGGGACGCGGAGAACGCGATGTCTGAGTTGGAGGCGAATCTGGAGAGGATCACAGGAGGAAAGCCGGGCCCACCGCCCGGTGGAAGCGCAGTTCACTAGACGATGTCCCGCGGAGCCATAAGCGATTGAATTCGAGCTCGGATCTGGGCACGTCCAAACCCGTGGATGAGCGCAACAGCACGGGCCAGTTGCTCCGGCAGGCCTTTCTGCTGCTTGGTGGAGTGATCCTGCTCGGCACCGCAATCGCCGGGTGGCAAATCAGCGTCATGCGTCAGCGGGCGCAACTCTTGTACGACGCCGAACGGCCTGCCCTTGCCGTGCTGATGACCCACAACCACTTCCAGAGATTTCAAGCCGAACTCCAATTACTGTCGGAGACCCACGATCCCCAACGGTTTACGGCCAGAGCAAACGAGCTGCGCGGTGTCTTCAATAAGGACGTCGATCGTGCAGTCCAAGCCCTGGAAGGTTTGCGTCAGGGCCCGGAGCGCGAGCGTCAGTTCACCGGTCTGGAGGCCATCCGCACAATGTTCGCCTCCCAGATGGAGGACTTGATCGAACTGGTCCGGCTCGGCGATTGGCGTGTGGTGGAATTACGCTCTCAGAGCCGCGATCCCGTGCTCTCCGCCCTTTCTGAGTCTCTTGTGCGCGACATCGACGAACTGGTTGCCGAACAAAAGAGACAAGAGCTCGAAGAAATCGAGCGCGCCGGAAGCCGGGCCATGGTGACGTTGTTGTCGATCGGGCTTGCCATACTTCTGATCACCACATTCCTTGGCTGGCGGTTAACCCGCACGATTGGCGGCAGGTTAAAGCAGTTGGATGCCGCTGCCCGTGCTCTGGGCCGGGGAGAATTCCGCCAACGCGTCAACGTGAGCGGCGGCGACGAGATCGGCCGCCTTGCCCAGGTCTTTAACGATATGTCTGCCCGGGTTAGCGACCTCTACGAGACACTGCAACGCAGCGAGGCACAATTCCGCTCTCTCATAGAGAATGTCTCGGATTTCATCGTAGTGCTGCAGGCGGACGGAACCGTTCGATACGCGAGCCCATCGTTCGAGCGCGAGGCCGGCGAGGGTAGTCCAGTAGAGGGCCAAAACATGCTGGATTTGGCCGCGGAGGAAGACCGCGCTGAGGTTGAGAAGCTCCTGGCTGCGGTCCAGGCGAAAAGGATGCCCGGAGAAGTTGAACCGGCTCCGGTCGAGTCCGAATTCCGAATTCGAAAACGCGGCGGCGGAGTGCGCATCCTCGAACTGTCTGCCACCAACCTCCTGAAACACCCAGCGGTCAACGGAATTGTAGTAAACGCGCGCGATGTCACCGAGCGGCGCAAACTGGAAGAGCAGTTGATGCGAGCGCAGAGGATAGAGGCGATTGGAACTCTGTCCGGCGGTGTCGCCCACGACTTCAACAATATTTTGACCGTGATCCTCGGACACACCGAGGTCCTACAGCAGGCGCTGCAATCATCGCCGGCGGAGTACGACCACTTGAAGAGCATCGATGAAGCCAGCCGCCGCGCCAGCACCCTAACTCGCCAGTTGCTGGCCTTCAGCCGCAAACAGGTCCTGCAGCCCAAGGTCTTCAACCTGAATTCGCTCATCGTAGATCTGGACAGGATGTTGCGCCGCTTGATCAGAGAAGACATCGAATTTCAGACGGTTACCGATCCCCAACTCGGGGCCACCAGGGCCGATCCCGGTCAGATCGAGCAGGTGGTGATGAATCTGGTGTTGAATGCCCGCGACGCGATCACGAGTGGTGGAAAGATTACGATCGAGACCGCGAACGTAACCTTGGACGAAGACTTTGCGCGGAGCCATGCCGGCACTCGTCCCGGTCCACACGTCATGCTTGCCGTGAGCGATACGGGAGAAGGCATCAGCCCGGAGATCTTGCCACACATCTTTGAGCCGTTCTTCACGACCAAGGAAGTGGGCAAAGGCACCGGACTTGGGTTATCGACCGTCTACGGCATCGTCAAACAAAGTGGCGGAACCGTCGCGGTCTACAGCCAGCCGGGACGGGGAACTACGTTCAAGATCTATCTTCCGAGAATGGACGAGCCGGCGCCCTCCCCAGCCGATTCGCCACAGCCGGCCGTCACCTCCGGGGCTGAGACCGTGCTGCTGGTGGAGGATGAACCGGCCCTACGCGATCTCATCAAGATCGCTTTGACCGGGAGTGGATTCACCGTATTGACCGCACCAGGTCCCGCAGATGCACTTACCCTATCCAGGAGACACACAGGCCCACTCCATCTTCTGCTCACCGATGTGATCATGCCGGGAATGGATGGGCCGGCACTGGCGAAACAGGTGCAAAAAGAGCGCCCCGACATCAAGATACTGTTCATGTCGGGTTATGCGACAAATTTCATCGTGCGTGACGGCGTGGTCGATCCGGGAACCAATTTTCTCGAGAAACCATTTCACCCGCGTACGCTTCTGAGTAAAGTCCGTGAGGTACTGGACAGCGGCCCTCGTAGCGGACCGATGTAAGAGCCCTGCTGTGATTTCTATCTCGATCGGGAAGTGGTGCTGCGCCCTCCGCTTCGAATTTCCTGAGTGGGGAGAAGGCTAACATGCAGAACGAGGATGGAGTCTAGGTCGCGGGATCGCGGCCCGAAGTCTGAAACATCCGTGCCAGTGCGGGCTTCATTACCTTTCCGACCGCATTGCGAGGAAGCGAGTCCAGCACGAGAAGGCGGGAAGGCACCTTGTGAGTTGCGAGTGATTCCTTGGCCCATGCACGGAGAGACGACAGATCCAGAGCATCGCCGTCATTCAGCACAACGGCAGCAGCGACGCGCTCTCCCCACTCTGGATCGGGCACGCCGACCACGGCACATTCCGACACCGCGGGGTGTGCACGCAACGCCTCCTCAATTTCCAGGGCCGACACCTTATGTCCGCCCGTCTTGAGAATGTCCACGTTCGTCCGGCCAAGAATTCGATAGACACCGCCCTCGATCATCGAAGTGTCACCAGTGCGAAACCAGCCCTCGCGGAAGGCGTCTCGTGTTGCGTCGGGCTGGCCCCAGTATTCCGTGAAAACGTTCGGACCGCGGACTTCGATTTCGCCCGGTGTTCCCGGGGGTACCGGCTTGCCGTTGTCTCCGACAAGCTGAACTTCGACTCCCGGCAGGGGCGTACCGACGCTCCCCGGCACACGCTCACCCCGCAATAGGTTGGACAGCACCATGCCAACCTCCGTCATGCCGTAGCGCTCGAGCAGAGTATGGCCGCTGATTTCCTTCCAGCGATGGAGAGTGCTTACTGGCAACGCTGCTGAACCGGACACCATCAAGCGCAACCCGGCGCATGCCTGCGTTAGGTCCGCGCGGCGCGCCGGCGAAGCCGCGTCCCAGGCGGTAATGAGCTTCGCATAGACGGTCGGCACAGCCATGAACAAGGTTATTCTGCCATCGGCGATACGGTCCCATACCATCTTCGCATCGAAGCCCGGCAGCATCCGGCAGGTCGCTCCCGACCACAGTGCGCAAGACACAACGTTGATGATTCCATGCACGTGGTGTAGCGGCAAACAAAGCAAGATAATATCGTCAGCCGACCACTCCCAAGCTTCCACCAAGCTGACGATTTGCGCCGTAATGTTGGCATGAGTAGTGACCACGCCTTTGGGCCGGCTCGTTGTGCCACTGGTGTAGAGAATCATGGCGCGCCGCTCGCTCGTGACTTCCGGCAATCCTGCTGCCTGAGAAGCGAGCAGGTTCTCGCACGGCGATGCGCGAATGCCACGAGCCGCGGCGATTGGCCCCAGAACAGCCGCCGTAGAAGCATCGAATGACAATGTCGATGCTGCGGTGTCGTCGATAAAATACTCCAGCTCAGGCTTTGTAGAGGTTAGCGGTAACGGAACAGCAACACCGCCTGCCCGCCAAATGCCCCACTGCACTGCCACCCACTGGAATCCCGGCGTTATCAGAAACGCCACGCGATCTTCGTGAAGATCCTCTCGGCCAGCAAGTAGCCCCGTGGCCACGCGCGACGACGCATCAAGCAAATCGCGATAAGTGAACGCTCCCTGCGAATCGACGACCGCCGTCCTGTCGCCATGACGCTGGGCGTAAACATAAAGGAGATCCCGGCTAGTACGGCTGATCACGTGCAGACTTTACGTCCTTTTCGGCTGTGCTGTCCACTTGTCCGGACTTGGACTTCGATTCCTTCCGTCTGCGACTCGGTAAGGCGACTAAGCTGATGCACCGCAAAGGCAATGCGAGATCGTCACTCTGAAGCGGCCTCCAAGACTAGGCGCTCTGGACAAGTGACAGTACAATTGGCGCCGGGGGCCCCAACCAAACTGGAGTTCGGAGGCTAAAGGCTGTCCTCCGAACGTGATCTTGTACGCGAACGTGCAACGATCAACTGCTGTAACGTGGCCGGGCCGAGTTACACATGACTGAAATTGTGAGCCCATTTACTTCTCACGCCAAACCAGTGACGCCAACGCCTGAACGTGGCGCACGGCTTCCGGGCATTCTGATGTCCTTAGTCACGATCGCAATCGTGGTGCTCGCCTGGACCGGGACTACCCAGACCTGGGCGCAGGGTTATGACCCATTCGGCCACTGGTGGCTATCGACTATTTGCGCCGCGTTACCCGTGGTTGTGCTCCTCGGAACACTGGCGATCTTTCGCATAAAGGCTCACTATTCGGCGTTTCTAGGGCTGGTCACGGCGATTGTGATTGCTACTGGCTTGTTTCACATGCCGGTCAAAATGGCAAGCATCACTGCCATCTATGGCGCCTGCTATGGTTTGTTCCCTATCGGGTGGATCATCCTGAACGTGATTTTCCTCTACCGGATGACAGTGGTGACCGGTCGGTTCAAAGTCCTGCAGGAAAGCATCACCGGCATCACCCAAGACACGCGGTTGCAGTTGCTGTTAATCGCTTTCTCCTTCGGCGCTTTTTTTGAAGGCGCATCCGGGTTCGGAACGCCAGTTGCCGTCACTGCCACAATTCTGATCGGTCTTGGCTTCCGGCCGCTGCAGGCATCGGGGCTATCGTTGATCGCGAACACCGCGCCAGTGGCCTTTGGTGCCCTTGGTACGCCCATCATTGCTCTCGGCGCAGTCACCGGCTACAGCGAGGTTGTTCTGGGCGCGCAGGTCGGTCGCATCCTGCCATTTTTTTCCGTGCTGGTGCCGTTCTGGCTCGTCTGGGCGTATGCCGGATTCAAGGGGATGATGGAAATCTGGCCGGCCATTGCGGTGGCCGGGGTGAGCTTCGCCATTCCGCAATACTTAGTTTCCAACTACCACGGGCCATGGTTAACGGATATCGTCGCGTCCCTGTGCTCTATGATCTGTCTCATCGCATTCCTCAAAATCTGGCACCCCAACAAGATTTGGGGACATGGGGGACATCATGAGAGTGAGCGGCGCACCGCTCGCGGCGTCCACGGCTACAGCCGCGAACAGGTCGTCCGCGCGTGGCTCCCATGGCTCGTCCTTAGCGTCATAGTTTTCTGTTGGGGTACAACAACCGGCAAGAAAATCATGAATGCTCCGGAGAAGGCATTCCCCGCCATGAGCACCTGGCACACACCACCAAGCGTGATCACCAACCCGCAAATTCCTGTGACCGGTCTTAACAAGATGGTACAGCGCGTTCCGCCGGTCGTGGCAAAGCCTGCGGCCGAAGCCGCGGTGTTCGGCCTAAACTGGCTCTCGGCCACCGGTTCGGGAATCCTGATCGCAGCGATCGTATCCGCCTTCATCATGGGGCTGTCGTTTTCCAAGATGGTGGCCATGTGGTGGCAGACCGTTTGGCACCTGCGATTCTCCCTCATGACGATCGCGGCCATGCTCTCACTCGGATTCCTTACTCGTTATTCGGGAGTGGACGCTACCATGGGTCTCGCGTTTGCCCGAACCGGATACTTGTACCCGTTCTTCGGGACGTTGTTGGGCTGGTTAGGCGTGGCGCTGACCGGCTCTGACACGTCGTCGAACGTGCTCTTCGGCAGCCTGCAGAAAATTTCGGCTCAGCAAACAGGGATTTCTTCCGTCCTGATGGCGTCCGCGAACAGCGCCGGCGGCGTCATGGGCAAGATGATTGACGCCCAGAGCATCGTGGTAGCTAGTACAGCCACCGAATGGTATGGACACGAGGGTGAGATCCTGCGTTACGTTTTCTGGCATAGTATCGCGTTGGCGTGCCTGGTCGGCCTTGTCGTTTTCCTGCAGGCGTACATTCCCCCGTTTACGTACCTTGTCGGCCGATAATTCATTCACGTTCTCTCGAACCTACCGGCGCGGAATCAGCCTGAGCCGCAGACCACCCATCAGACCCGACGGCAGAGGCTGAAGATTCTCCATTCCTTGCGGTACGAACCGCTGCCCGTAGCGATCGTTCAGGAGTCGATAGTCCGGAAGAGCACTTGCGGCTAGCGAATTGATGGCCGTGTTGCCTACGACGATACTTAGTTCGTTCCTTCCGGGCTTCAGCAATGAGGTCAGATCGAGGGTATACGGTGGATGCCACACAACACCGGCACGCTGACCGTTAACGTAGACCTCAGCCGCTTCACGCACCGGCCCCTCTAGAAAGGCGCGCAGATTAAACGTCGGCAAGGGATCAGGCTTCGGCAAGGGTGTACCATCACCGAAATCCAATACGGCAGAAGTTCCGGATTTCACATCTACTGGCAACTCGATGACTTTCTTGTATGTGACTCGTCCGGAATAGTATTTGAAGGGCTCCTCCTCGCTCCACGGGTGAAGAATTGGCATATGGGCTGTCTGATTCGTTTCACTGAAAGTCAGGTCCCAGTCGGAAGAGAGATCAATGTTCCGAAAATGAGAATCCACAGTTGAATCGGGATTCGCGATCGTTCGAGGCGACTCGATGGGAAGATTCGTTATCAAAATCAGCCGAGACTCGTAGGGCAGCAGATGAAGATCGCTTTTACCTGCACTAGGCTGAACGGAAATCCTACCGGTGAACGGATCCCACGATTCAGCATATTTCGCGTCGTCACGGAACCTCGCCGCTACGTGAATCTCACGATTGGCTGTGTTCGCTATGAAGTACAGATCACCCACATCCAGTTTGCGATGAATAAATCCGATGTCGGGAGCTTTGGGGGAGAAGACTACATCCGGCTTGAGGTAAGTTGAGATCGTACTTCCGAGTCGGCTTTCATCTTCGAGAAAGTGGCCGGGCGCATCCTTTGAATGGAATAGGCGCTGAGATGTCGTCAATATTTGCTGCCCCTCTGCCTCTCGATTCAAAAATCCCGGCGCAGTAGAAGGCAAACGGCGTGTTGCGATGACAATGCCACCATGCAGTGCGTATTGTTCGATTTTTTGGTAGGTAGCCACGGGCAATCGTTCAACACCGGGCAGGATCAGGACTGGATAAGGAATACCGATGGAATCGATCGTATCCCCATCGATGAAATCCAGGTTAAATCCAGCGTCGAGAATCTGTGGGATCATATTGTTGCCCAGCAACTCTCCCATTGACTCGTCAATGCTTACGTCTCTCCCCCGAGTGTTGAAACCAGCCTGAGTTGTTACTGATGATGACAAATGACCATTCACGGTGAAGCTCGCCCAAGCATCGTCGTTGGGCAACAGCAGCGCGACGTCATTGGCTGGCTTGCCTTGTCGCAGCGCGAAACTCACTCGCTGCAGATACGCTGCAAGGTCTGGCATGACGAACCACCATGGGCTATGAGAGTTAAAGGCGCCGGCCGCATACATCCGCCATCCCGGCTTCCCGGCGGTCTCTGGGGAGTAAGGCCAGCCGTGCCCCACCAACTGATTTATCCCTTGAAGGAAATGCAGATCGGCTTCAACCTTCATGTCAAGCGGAGTTGCGCGAAAAGCAGGGGAGTGCAGCCACGTCCACGTCTCTGAAGAAATGACAGGCTTACCGAACAAGTGGCCTGCAGAAGCTGCCCAGCGGGTGTCCGAGAACTGTCGCCACATCAATAGAGTCGCCTTCCCCTCTCCTTCAGGAAGGTCCTCATATTGATTACTCGACAACGTGACGGGAGGAAATCCGTACGTCTGCGAACGCAGCAGTGTGTGGTGTTGAGTTGCCCACGCATGCAGCGGCTTCAGGTAGCGATCGTTGGCTAGTTCAGTCAGCGTCTTTCCCCAATCATGACGGATTGCAGCCGTCTCGCGACCTGCATCACCAATCAGAGCCAGTAAATGCGGAGTCAGGTCGTACCCTCTTCGCCGCTGAAATTCTTTCAAGAAATCGGAAGTCCAATCGGACCCGTAGTCCTCCAGGCTGTCACTAAATACCGCATACGGAGGATGGTGACTGAACGCTTCCATCAAGCGATCTCCGACAGTGTGAAGGTGGGACTCAATGGCAGTCTGGTCGTAGTGATCCAGGACAAATCCTTCCGCGCCGATTGCCGGACGCTTCACGGTCATTCCGGTCCGACTGGAAATGAAGAAAACCGCCACACGGGGAGCACTCAGTTCCGGAGAAACCTGCAGACGACCATTTTCGACGACCGGAATTTGGATCTGCCTTGCGTCGCGGAGCGCCAGAGCATCACGTGGACCAGATCCCAGGAAAACTGCCTCGAGGCGCTCACCGGACGTCATGCCCGGTACTGCAATCGATTTGGAGCCGGCAGGGATTTCAACGCTCTCAACGCGCATGGCTCCCGCTGCCTGGGTCACTGGAATATTCGGGCCGCCAAAAGGCCAGCCGCTGCCGAGAGTGATGTCCACACGCAGGCCCAGCTTGTCAGCTTCCTCAGCCGCGAAGCGCAGCACATCTATGTGCGCGTCTGATAGGAACGCAAAATTGTGAAAGTCGGCTTGAAGATCGTCCAAAGCAAGTGGATACAATGTGGCGATCTCGACGCCTCCAATCCCTGCTGCCTTCATCTCTTCTAGCTCTCGTTTGATTTCGGACTTTGTGGCCGCAGGTCCGAACCACCACCAGCGCACCAAAATCCGCGAGTCATCCGGAGGATGTGCAAACGATTCCGTCAGCTGGATTAGACTTGGATCAGTCTGGGCAATGAGCACAGGCATTTTCAGGAGAGAAAGGAACAGCAGAGCGGCGCAGGCGATCCTAATCAAGGCCCCTCCTTGCGTCACAATGGGTGATTGGCACTAACCAACAGTCGATCATTTGCAAACGCAGCACATTTCTTGACAACAACCCTGAGACTTTGTCCGGTATGCAGCGGTAAGATTTTTCCGGTCGCTACGAGCCGATTGCCTGTTGCAGGACTTCTCGTAAGCGCTTCGCAACCACCAGGTCTTCTTCCGGCTGCAACATCCAAACCCCGACGACAATTGTGTTGGGTCCGCCCGGCAGTCCCGCGCTTGCGGGAGTGCCTCCGGTAGATGGATTCAGTTCAACTCGCGGTTTCCCTGCACGCATCTTTTGCATGACCTCCGCACCCGTGATCTTGACCCGGCTCTGATCGTAAGTGATGAGAAGGTGCGGAACATGATTGGCAACTTCAGGAACAAAGATCTGAGTCTGCACTGTTGGAATCGCGCTCAGGTGCTTGGCAATACGATCAGCTCGCTGCCGGCACTGTGCTTCGATAGCGGCATCTTCCTGCTTAAGGAACCAGTCCACGGCAGCGACCAAACCTACGATTTCCTCCTTCGCTACTTTCATTCCACGCCCAACAGTGTTTGAGTTTGGTGAATTGTTTTTCTTGGCTGCCTCGATCAAATCTTTTCTGCCCAACAATAAGCCAGTACACTGCGGTCCGCGAAGGCCTTTTCCTCCAGAGAACGTCACCAGATCGAAGCCCATCTGGGTGTAGTTCCACAGATTCGAGATCGGCGGGACATCGGCAGCAGCGTCGTTGAAGCAAGGCACTTGATGCTTGTGTGCCACTCGCACCCAATCCTCACGGCTGATTTTTCCGGAGCCCGCGTTGAAAAAGTGAGCCATGACCGTGCGCTCAGTGAACGCCTGTTCGTATTGCTCAAGAGTCTCAACCTCCACAAAGAGAATGCCGCAATTGCGAAGGGCATGGTCATATCCGTAGCGATGAGATTTCTGAACGATGACTTCATTCTTGAGCGCAGACATATCCGTTGGAATGTCCAGAATTGGATGCTCATTTCCCATGGTGATGCATGCTGCCGTTCCCACGACCAGCGCCGCGGCAGCGCCTGAAGTAACGAGAGCGGCCTCGCATCGAAGTCGCTTGGCCAGGTATGCTCCTGACGCATCGATGAGCTCGTTGAGATTTACCGGACGTCGCGCGGCGAGTTCGATGGCCGCCCGCACCTCGTCCGGCATAGTGGACGCCGAAAGGACGGTGTAAGTGCCGGCCGCGTTGATGAAGGGAGTCACGCCGAGTGTCTGGTAATAGTCCACGGTTTTAGGCGTCGACTTGGCTGATCCCTGAGCCTCTAAACTTGAAATTCCAGAAAGTGCTGCGCTTCCCGCAAGAACCGTTTGCGCTCCATTACGCAGGAGCTTTCGCCGACTCATCGTTTGCATGGTTAGTCCCCCTCAACAACATCTGCCTCTGAAGAATTCAGTCCCGTGGGTAATCGTCTGCTCTGGCCGGCAACGATTCTCCGTGATCCGGAACCGTGAAATACTGCGGACGCGCTTTCTCCCACTCAACCATGCTGAGACCGGACGGATCATACGAAATGCGTCCCGCACGGATCGTCATGCGAGCCAACAATCGCACATTGGCATCCATTTTTGCCACGCCGCAATCACTGTAACTGAAGTGGCCTTGCGTCAGTTCCAGCACGGCAATATCCGCATCCTGGCCAATCGACAACGTCCCCAGGTCCGGCCGGTGAATCTCCTTTGCCGGATTAACGGTGGACCGGCGAACGACATCCTCGAGCGGCACTCCCATGGCCAGGAATTTCGACATCACATTGTTCATGCTGACAGTCAAGTAGTCGCCCATGTGCAAATCGGTAGAGATGGAATCGGGGATGAATCCCTGTTTCTGGGCCGGAACTGCATTGCGAAACCAGAAGCTGCCGGCCCCATGTCCGACGTCGAAGATGACGCCATGGGCACGGGCTTCGGCGATGGCGGGATTGAGCTTGCCATCCCGAAGAATAATGGGAAATTGTTGTGCGAAGACGTGAGTGTGAATGTCGCCCGGTCGCATTTTCTTTAGTATCAGATCCTCGTAAGATCTTTCTTCTCGCGGCCAGAAATCGAACATGACCGGACTATTCGTGAGAATGCCGCATTCAATGGCGCGGTCAACCGCAGCCCAGGGCACGTGTTCTGCATCCCACGCCCCACCGGTCCAGTAGTGGGCAGTTTTTACTCCCACAATGAGGTCGGGATACTTCTTAATGGTGTCAACACAAAGCTTCACATCCATCTGGTCCAGACTCTGCTCAAGCCCACCGCTCATGCCATTCGCCACGATGTTGAGGAAAGCCAACACGCGCACTCTGGCGCGGTCAATTACTTCTTCCTTTTCCTGGAGGAACGTCTCGGCACCGGAGGTGCCGGCATCTACGATGGTGGTCACACCGGACTGCAAAGCCAAATCGGCCGGAATTCCAAGTGGCAAGGCATGCGCTCGCGCGTCGGGCGCGAACCAGTTTAGCGGCGCTCCGCCATGACCTACGTGATAGTGAATATCAATGAGCCCGGGTGTTACATAGAGATTCGAGACATCCACAACCTTCCTGCCTTGGTCAGCCGGAATGTTGTTCTCGACGGCAGCGATCTTGCCCTGGAGAACGCCGACATCTCTTACTTCATCGATGTGATTGGCAGGGTCAATCACATGGCCGCCCTTCAACAGCAGGTCGTAGCGCGTGGTTTGGGCAAACGCAACGACAGGATATCCGGGGGCGATTGCTAGCAGTGCAATTATTGCGGGTGTGATCTTGATCCAGTTCTGCATAGGCCTCTCTGTTTGTTTGAAGCGAAAGTGTACCCACTGGAAGTGAGATTGTCACCCTTGCTACCGAGTCAGGGTTACGCAAAGTTGTAAGAAGATCGCCGCTAGCGTAATCTGATCGCGTTTTTTCTTCATTGGACAGGATTAGATCCAGATCAGGAACCCACCTATGGATCGTCGTACTTTCGTGAAGGCCGGTTGCATTGGAAGCGCCTCGTTGTTGATGCAGGGGCTGGATCCGATGATCCGGGCTGAATCTGCTCCGACTGCCGTTCCGCCTATCGAGCTCCGCGGGCTTGCCGACTACAAAACCTCGCCGTTAGGCATGCCAGGCCTGTTTCCAGCACGAGTCATCGAGGTGCGCGAGTCGAGCGCCATCGTCCGCAATCGTGTTTCGCAACCCATTGTGGGTCGTATGCTCGAGCGGGCAATGAAAGAGTTGACAGGTGAGAGGTCCGCTCACGATGCGTGGGCGAAGCTTATTCAGCCGGGCGATGTTGTTGGAGTCAAGATCAACCCTTCGGGCGCACCGGCATGTTGTTCGTCTCCCGAGATTGTTCGCGAGATCATCAGCTCGGTTCAGTCGCTCGGAGTTCCTGCCCGGAACATCATTGTGTATGACCGATACTCCTACGAAATTGACGTCGGCAGCTATCAAGCACTGCTGCCTGCCGGAGTTCGAATCGTAGGCATTCAGGATGCCTTCGCCAGCGGTGGCGGTTACGAATCGACTGTCTATTGTGACGCAAATTTCTTTGAAGAGTGGGAAACCCGCTCGTATATGGCGAGCATTGTCGTTCACGAAGTAAACAAGATCATAAACGTTCCGACGATGAAGGACCACTCGGCTTCCGGTGTCACTGGAGCACTCAAGAACCTCGCTTACGGCACCTTTAACAATGTGGCGCGTACGCATCGTGCACCGTATTCCTTCACGAACCCATTGATCGGGATGATGTGCACGGTCGAACCCTTACGGTCGAAGTCTGTGCTGCATATCATGGACGGCATGCGGCAAGTTTGGCACGGCGGTCCGCTCACCCAAGTGCAAGACTTTATCGATCAACCCGGCATTCTCCTGGTAGCGACGGATCCGGTCGCCATGGACGCGATCGAACTGGAGGCAATTGAAAGGACGCGTCGGGAACGGGGCGCACCTTCTTTGTGGCAGCACGATGCCAAGAGCATTACCGCGAACAACGACGAATTTCATCATGACGCGTCGAAGAATCTGTTCTATCGCCAGCCAGGACACATTGCGGCGGCCGGCCACCTCGGGCTTGGTGTCTCCGACCTGAAGCAAATCGATCATCGTGTTCTCCCTGTCTGACTCTTAAGTGATGAGCGAAACAGGCAACTCCAAACCTGCAGCAGACTGGCCCACCCTGCTCAAAGACAATGCCCGCAGCGGAGGGCAGAAGCCATATTCCGTGCGTTCGCCAGAACGGGCAGTATGGCAATTTCGTGCCAGCGGTTCTGTGCGGTCGGCGCCGATTCTCGACGGCGGCATCTTGTATGTCACCTCTGTGGCCGGTGCGCTGTACGCCATCGATGTTGCGACGGGCACTCCAAAATGGAAATTTCAGGCTGGCGGTCAGGTTCATTCCACCCCCTCACTGTTTGCAGACCAGGTTCTTTTCGGATGCGACGATGGCAAAGTGTATGCAGTGGATCGGCGTGACGGAACAAAGCTGTGGGACATTGCTAGTGAAGCGGAAGTGTGGGCATCTCCAGTCGTTCGAGACGGCGTTGTTTTTTTTGGAAGTGCAGACGGACGTGTCTACGCGGCCGAGGCAGCGAGTGGCAAGAAACGATGGGTTCAGGATCTTGGCGGAAGAATCTATTCAACGATCTACGCTGGCGAGCACCAACTTTACCTGGGCTGTGGAGACGGCAAAGTATATTGTCTCGACTCCTCATCCGGTAAGACATTGTGGAGCGCGTCGACTGGCAACGGCATCGACTCCTCTCCTGCTGTAGTTAATGATCTTGTTCTGATCGGCTCAGAAGATTTTTTCTTCTACGCGATCAGTGTCACAAGCGGAGAAGTGCGCTGGAAGTACGAAACGGGATTGGGCATTGCATCATCGCCCGCTATCTCAAATGATTTAACGTTTTTTGGCAGCAAAGATGGTTTCCTCTACGCGCTCGAAACTCAAACCGGAAGGTTGCGTTGGAAAACCACTGTGGGCGAAGTGGTCACGGCGCCTCCCGTGATCGGCGATGGGGTTGTGTGTGTCCAGGCAGGCGGTACTTTTGCGTTGGACACCGCCAACGGCAAGATCTTATGGAGAGCTGGCCTTGCGGGGGCAATCCAATCTGTTCCGGTGCTGGCGGGCGA
>AR_comb_assmDRAFT_10080747_pt1 | contig 19895 bp, 18 predicted proteins | sample ArasoioldDNA_FD_10543 | JGI IMG/M metagenome (IMG submission 10543) | reverse complement strand
TTTTTGTCACGGAACCACGGAAGTATTAATTCTCTTCGATCATTTTGAGCAGCGCTTCATGTGCGCGCTTATCATCGCTTTCACCCAGCCAAAAAATTGCTTCTTTCCGGATCGTAGGATCTTTGTGAGTTTTTGCCAGTTGAATCAATTCCGGAACTCCTGCTCCATTTTCTAATTCTGATAATGCGAAAAGCGCTTGTTTTTGAATTTCACGGTCCTTATCATTCGCAGCAAAATCACCCAAAGTGTTTTCAATTTTTTCGGTGTAATTCTGACTTAACCAAAAAATTGCTTGTTTGCGGCCTTGACGACTGGGATGAGTTCGCGCGATCCGAATTAGCGTTTGCGTGACTCCAGGAGTTTCGTGCATTTCCGACATCGAAAAGATTGCTTTCTCCAGGATTTCGTCATTCGTATCTTCCATTGCAATTTTTTCTAAATATTCCAGGGTGCCAGGTGATTGTTTTTGTCCAATCCAGAAGATTGCCTGCTCGCGAAGCTGCTGTGAATATGCTGGTTTGGTCCACTCTTTTAATTGCTGGTCCGCTTCTGGCAAAGTCATTTCGCTTAAACCTGCAAAACCTTCTTCAATTACATCCTCAGATTTTTCAGATTTCAGGGTCGCTACCAGAATCTTCAATGATTCCGGATCATTTTGAGCACCCAACCAGAATGCAGCCTTCGCGCGTAAATCATTATTGGATTGACTGTTCAAAATTTCTTGCAGAATTGGAACTACAAGAGCCGGCTTTTGATGAATTCCGATTGCATCAATCAGATCTTCTGCTAATTGCGTATTCATTTCCTTTTTATAAATGGCATGCAAGAAGTTGATGCTTTCTTCCTGCGAAGCATTTCCCAGCCAGATTAAATCGCGATGACGAAAATCAAATTGCAAATCAATCATCGAGACTTCAACGTTATCTATCCGGTTGCCGCGAAATCCAAATAGCATTGCGACTTCCCGAGACACGATATTTCCTTTTCCGCCATCAAGCTTCATGTTTACTGTTCCCGTTATTTGAATATCGCCGGTAGTCTTCATGTTGGATCTAAATGCGCGTTTGTTTCCCGTTAGTACTTCGTAAATTGTAGGATATCGTTCGCGGCCGCCATAAAAGGATCCGACGATTTGGTTTTCCGGCATTGGCTGCTGAATTGAATATGCAACCCACATTTCTTTTTTTAGGTGCTGTTGTGCCCATTGCCAGCGCTCGGCTAATGTTGCAGATTGATCTGGTGACTTAGTGACTGATAATGAATGTGCGGTAAAAGGCATGACCAAAAATAGGAAAAGTATAAGAAGAATGCGCGGCATGTTTTATCCTCCGCGAATAGGACGGAGGATGGGGTAAAGTGGTTTACAGTCACGGAGACACGGAATTTACGGAAAGCACGGAAAAATAATAAAAAAATTCCGTGAATTCAGTGGCTTCCGCAATTCCGTGATTTGAGCTCGTGTTATCTGTCCTTGGCCTGGGCGCCGCGCAAAGTCATACAAGTAGAAGACGCACGAGCGACGAGATTGTCCTTTTCATCAAGCACTGTGCATTCGGTCAAACCAACCGTCTTTCCCCTTTTCACAACCACTGCAATGGCGCGCAAGTGAGCATTCCAGATTGGCTTCAGGAAATTAATTTTGAGTTCAAGCGTTGTGAATGACTCATCATCTTCAAGCAGAGTCGCGTACGCAATTCCCATTGCAGCATCGGCAATATCGCACAACACGCCGCCATGCAGGGTGCCCATTGGATTTGCAAAACGTTTGTCAGCATCAAGTTCTACAACTGCTTCGCCATCTTTTGCTGATACCAATTTGAAACCGATTAGTTGTCCAATTGGCGCAGGAGGCAATTCACCACTTATGAATTTGGTGATTTGATCCATCATCTTCATAACTTATTTCGACTTTGCAATGTACCGATCGATATGTTGTTCCAGAACCGAAAATGGCATCGCGCCACTTCCTAAAACAGCATCATGAAATTGCCTGATATCAAAACGATCTTTCAAAGCATTACGCGATTTCTCACGCAGCTCCACCAGTTTGTTGCAGCCCATTCTATAAGCAAGCGCTTGTCCGGGAATATCAGCGGAATATCGCAAGGTTTCAGTTTGAATTTCTGAATCTGAGATCAGCAGATTTTCTTGCATGTACTGCATTGCTTTCGCGCGCGACCAGCCCATCAAATTCATGCCGGTATCAACCACCAAACGTGATGTCAAAAATGCTTTCATCGCAAGTCGTCCGGCACGATCATAATCATCGCGATACATTCCCATTTCGCCTGCAATCGTAGATGAATACTCACCCCATCCTTCCACGTATGCAGTGGGAAAACTTTCGCGGCGGAATTCTGGTAACGAGGTATTTTCTTCCTGCAAACAAATCTGGTAATGATGTCCTGGAATTAATTCGTGATAAATCAGCGAACCTGCCCACAACAATGATCTCTGCTGCAGATTGGAACCGTTGTAATAGTAATAACCTTTGGGATCTTCCGGCACTGGAGTTTGGTAATATCCGAAAGTCATTGCACCTTCAAGCGAAGGATCCAATCGTTTCACACCATATGGTGCTTTCGGCACATTACTAAAATATTTTTTTAATTCAGGCTCAATCCTTGAAATGTATTCCATTAGCTTTGTGCCGATTTCATCGGGAGTCTTCGGAAAAAATTTCGGATCGGTTTTTAAATATTTTCTGAATTCCGCAAGGTCGCCTTTGAAATTTAAAGATTGTCTGACTTTATCGAGTTCTTGATTGATTTCATCAATCTGCTTCAAACCGATCTGGTGAATTTCCTCCGGCGTTACATTCATTGTGGTGTGATAGCGAACCAGAAAACGGTAATAGTCCTTTCCATTTGGAACATTGGAAAGTCCGACGTTGTCGCGAGCGGTGCCGGCTGCAATGTAATCTGCGAGTGAATTCAGATTTGGAATTATCAGAGCCTGCAAAATCTGATCGGCCTGCTGACGAAATGTACCCGTTTTTGCTTTATCGTTAATCGATTTCAACCGATCTTCAGTCACTGTCATTGGATTGGTTGCCGGATCTTTGGCATATGACTTCAAGAATGGAACGACAAGCTGAACTTCTTCCTTGGGCAAATAAATTCCTTGCTTGAATTGCTCTTGCACATGTTTTTGCGCGGTGTGAATCATCACAGCGTATTGTTTCAGCAGCGAAAGATAGCGATCCATGTCTCTGGAATCTTTAAAAGTGAATTCACGAAACGCTCTGTTCACGGTTGGCAATTGCGAAGCATAAGGAGTCACCGGACTGCTGAGCCAGAAATAGGGATGAGCTTCAACGGTTGCTGAGTTTTCCCATTTCAGCATGTCATAGGTGATCGAGTCTTCATCATTCAAAGTTGTGGCATTTATTTTTCCAACTCGATCAAGAATCGATTGCGCGAAATCCGTTTCTTTCTTTTCACCTTCCGGTGAGATATCGGGAAGTTTTTCAATTGGCAATCCAAATTTCAATCGCAAATAAAGACTTTCATCCAATTGATGTTTCCAATAGTCATCAGCAATCGCTTTTAACTCAGCAGAGCCGCTGGTTTGTGTATCGGAATATCGGGCCAGAACTAGAATCGATAATAAAAAGCAAAGCGCGATCAGAATTTTTTTCATTTTTCAAACCTCGATAGTCGAAAGAGTGGATCGGCAGATTTATCGGTGAATACAAGTTCGGCTACCAATTCACCTAATGCCGGACCCATTTTGTAGCCATGACCAGAACCACCACCAATTAGCCAAACGTTATTTGCTGCGGGATGTTTATCGATAATGTAATTTGAATCCGGACTGTTCTCATACTGGCATACGCGCGACTCAACCAGCGGTGCATCTTTCAATGCCGGAAACCTGATGGCAATTAAATCACGCGCTGCTTTCAATGCAGTCTCACTTGGCTTGCGATCGCTATTGGTCGGATCAAAATCTGGACCATGTGTATCATCAGCAATTTTAAAACCGCGCCATCGATTTCCAGGAATACCATAAAAAAGTGCATCGCCATGATTAATCCACACCGGGAAATTCTTTTCATCGAAACGGGTATCACCAGCAGGCGTTCCGAAAAAGAAAACATCTTGCCGCGTTGGACGAATTTTGTTTCCTAGAGCATCTGGAAAAACTTTTCCTAACCACGGACCGCATGCAAAAACATACGATCCACCATTCATTTCATTTCCATTTGAAAATTTGATTGAAGTCATTCTTCCATTTTCGATCGGACCTGGCTGCACTTGCGTTTGAATGTATTCTCCCCCTTCCTTCAGAAAATTTTGGAGCACGACTTCGCAGGATTGACGCGCTAACAAAAAACCAGCTTCATCTTCCCAGAGAGCCCATTTGATTCCATCAAAATTGATTTGCGGATAACGTTTTGCAGCTTCATCCGGAGTTAATTTTGTGTACTTCAGTTTTAATTCATCGAGTACCGGAATCGATGCGGTTTCAAAATCTCCGCTCCCAGCTACCATCCACAATGCGCCGGTGCGGGTATAAAGTTGCCGCTGCCATCGCAATTCATTTTCTTTCCAGAGTTCGAGCGCGCGAACAGCCATCTTTGTGTAGATTTTATTTGCGCCATACGTTCCGCGAATTACACGAGTTTCGCCGCCGGAACTGGCGCGCGAATTTCCAGGTCCCCAGGCATCGAGCAATGTCACTTTTGCGCCACGTCGTAATAAATGAAGTGCGGTCCAACCACCAAAAGCACCGGCACCGATTACAGCAACATTTAATTGCGGAGTTACTGCCAGTAGTGAATTTTCAAGCAAATGCATTCCGGCAAGAACTGCGGATGATTTCAAGATGGTTCTTCGTGGAATTTTATCCATCAAATACCCTCCGATCATGGAGCGCAGACTAAAGCCCGCGCTCCATAGTTTATAACACGACGTTATCTGAGTGACTTAGCACATATGATGTTGTAAAGTCAGCTTAATGCCAAAATTTCATTGGAGTGGAAGGACCGCAAAAGGTCAAGAAATTTCCGGAGAAATGGAAGCGGCAGTAAAGGACGAAGTTGTTCGTGCTCTTCAAGCGCAAAAAATTACAGTTAGTTCCATTACTGAAAAAAATCACGGTGATATGACAACAACATCGTTCGAACCTTCCGAAACTCGGCCATCACCACTGGGCCGAATTGTTTTTATTGTTCTCTTAGTACTCGCAATCTGCATGTGTATTGGGCTGTTAAGGAAATTTATCGGCTAAATTTTTTCACCAGTAAATAAATCGGGTAGCTGATTACAAGCGATGCTGAGGCTAAGAGACTTCCTTTCGGATCGCTAATTACAAACGCAATAAACAATGCGATCGCCACCAGTAGCAAGATCACTGGGGTGATCGGGTATCCCCAGGTTTTAAACGGTCTTGGTAAATCCGGTTCGCGCTTCCTTAAGATGAACAATGAACAAACTAACAAAATGTTTGCAGCCACTGCAAAAAAAGCGTAGATCGAAAATAATTTTTCAAAAGTTCCAGTTGCAATTAGAAATACTGCCAGGATGAAAGTAATCAACAAAGCTACGGCAGGAGTGCCGCCTTTATTGATGAAAGCAGCCTTAGTAGAAAACAGTCCATCGCGGCCGAGAGCAAACAGGATGCGCGGAGTAAACATTAAGCAAGCATTGATTGCGCCGAGTACCGACAGCAGTGACAATCCAGTAACAATCTGACCGCCTTGCCCTCCGAAAATTTCTGTCATTGCATCCGCTGCCGGCAGTTTTGAACCTGCCATTTGTGAAATAGGTAAAACATATAACAAAGCGAAATTTACCAGCAGATATATAGCGATAACTAACAAAACTCCGCCAAACAGTGACCGGGGAAGATTCTGCGAAGGATCGCGATCTTCTTCCGCGAAATAAATAGCAGCGTTCCATCCTCCGAATGTTCCAAGTACAAGTTGAAATGACAAAGCAGCTGCCACAAAAAGCGCTGAAAGAGTTGATGGCGCAGCAATAGTTGCATGGGCGGTGTTGGTTTTCTCCCCGCCCAGTGCAAAACAAGTAACCACAAAAGCGAGTAACGCAATCGCTTTTAAAAAACTGATCAGCTTCTGAGTGCCGCTTCCTAATCGCAATCCAATCCAATTCAAAACGGTGAGCAACGTTAGCAGTGAGATTGCAACAACAGTGACCCGAGTTGCGAGTGATGGAATGAATGCAGACAAAAATTCTGCAAAAGCAATTGGCAGAAATGCTAATGGCGTAACATTGCTGATCCAATCACTCCAACCAACAATAAATCCACCGTAATCGCCATAAGCGCGCCGCGCATAAACATAAGGACCTCCCGCTTTCGGCAGCATCGTAGCAAGCTCGGCCTGGTAGTTTGCACCGAGCAATGTATAGATGCCGCCGATCAACCAGATAATAATGATCAGAGATGCAGATCCAAGTTGCGCAGCGATTGCCCCAGGAATGCGAAGAATTCCAACGCCAATTGTTCCGCCAATTCCAATTGCTACGCCAAATCCGATTCCTAGAATTTTAAGAAGCTGGTCCCTCTGTACTACTGTTTGCATTTATTTTTTACGGAAAGCCGAAGCAAGATTGCGATCAAACGTTTTTATTTGAGTGATGTTATTCAATCTGCAAACTGACAAATGTATCAGATCTCTTGCTGAAAGGAAGGACATTATAGTTACACATGTGTAATAAGACAACGTGTAGGATCTTCTAGCTCATTTAGCAGGCTGGAAGCCTGCGGTCCGTAATGCGGACAAGATGTCCGCGGTCCTCAGTCGGGAGGTTGGCAGGTGGCAAATGTATTTGTGGTATCCAGGCGTGTATCAATTTGAAACGGTGCGGGGTGCATGCCAGTCAAAATTCGGGAGAGTGTTGCGGTTCCGGTTTCGTTCAAATCATTCGGGTTCACAGTTAAATACTGAAACGAGCCGCCTTGCACATTTACAACTTCCGGTGATTTGTTTTGAATTGCGATCACAATAGGCGAAGTAAGTTTTGGTGAGCTATTCAATTGAATTGTAAGCGCTCCATTCACGCCGCTTTCCAATTTAAAAGCAGAGGCCCAATTCCTGAGATCCACATTTTTGTAAACGCAATGCACTTTCCTGTCATTTTCCGCAATACGAACTTCCATGGTGCCAATTAAGTTGGCATTCATGGCGATCACTTTCCGTAGTGATTCCGCAATGACCGGCATTGGAGTTCCATTCACGCGAACATCAGTATTTGACGCATTTCCATCAAAAGGACCACGCACTTCTAACAATCTTCCGGCTTGATTCACAGAGGACACTTGAAATAACAAATGTGGAATATCGATATCGATCACCGGTTCGGGTGGAGGCTGCGTATCGACTTCAAGTTCAGAAGCACTCTGAGCAGGTTGTGATTGTGTTTGCGTTTCGGCGATTGGTCTTATTACAGCAATTTTCGATTTCAAAACTTCAAAATCTTCCTGCGTTTTTAAAACAATTTCCGGCGCAGCAGCCGCTGAAGTAACTTGCAGTTGTTTTGATGAAGGTCCAACCTGGATCGGATTTGATGCAATAAAAAGTTTGTATGCAGCTAATTGTTTTTCATTTTCCGCCTTTTCAACATCAGATGTCCCGGCAGCAAATGTCCGCAGGCTGTAACTGTAGGGTTCACCTTCACCCACATCATCCGGAATTTGGAAATAAAAAATTCCTTCAGGTGCGACTAACTCAACGATCTGAATTCCAAATTCTCTATGACTTGAGACTTTGAATACATTCTGACTCACAATAATTTTGGAAAGAGTATTGATTGTGCTTTGCAGTGCTTGCTGCTGAGGATATCCACGCAAGCGCTTCTGCAGCTTCATTACCGGCGGTACGACATTCGTTATAAGTCCTTTTTGAACACCATTACGAAGAGTTTGCAATTCTTGTTTGGCGATTCTGATTTGCTCTTTAAATACTTTATCTTTCGATTGTTTTTCGAATTGTTGTAAAAGGCGGTCCACTGCTTTTAAATCTATTTCGAGTGGAGTCTCTTGCGCTGCAAAACAAACTGCTGTCGCAAGAAAAGAAATTGCAAAGAAAAGTTTCATCAATGAGAATTTAGACCTTTTTGAGTAGTAAGACATCGTCGATAATATACTCAGTTTGCACACAATTAACGCAAAGACATAAGATACAATTATGTCAGCAAAACAAAAAGCTGTTTTTCTCTCCCTGCTTTTTATCTTAATTACCCTCCCAATTTATGCAGATATTCTGGTTTTGAAGAATGGGAAAAAACTTCAAGGAACGATTGTCAAGCAAGATGCTTTAGTTTACGAATTTCGAGATTCGGATGGCATCCTGCTTACGGTGAAAAAATCGCAAATTGATACTGAAGCAACCAATAAGCTAAATTCGAAGCAACAGAAAATGGAAAATGTTGTTGAATCTTCAAGCGAAGGTAATGTTGAATCGGCAGGCACAAACAAGAGTGTGGCTGATATCGCGCGGGAAGTTCGTAATAAAAAACCTTCTGCAACATCCAAAAAAGTTTTAACAAATGAAGATGTGGAACATATGCCTGAAGTTTCCATTATCGGAACAGAACATACAGAAGAATCAATTGAAGGTCATGCAAATGAAGAGCATGCTCAGCCGCCACGAGATGATTATGCAGAAGCGGAAAAATATTGGAAAAATGAAACCTATAAGTTCAAAGATGAATTAGACCAGGCAAGAGAAGATGCTGAAGCACTTACAAAAGAATGTGATGATTTGAATAAGCAAGCAGCTTATGCAATCGTAGATCCCTCGCAGTACATCATTATTAATGGCGTTTTAGTGCCTGTGTCAGGCGGTTATTACGACTCTGGTGTTATACAACATGCGCAGGAAGTGTGTAACCACGCTGATCAGACAAAAAAAGATGTGGAAAACATCCTGAAAGATCTCGAGAGGTTTCAAGAGCGAGCTCGTCGAGAAGGCGCTCTGCCAGGCTGGATTGATCCCGACCGTCTTCCCTAATATGTGCCGAGTAATGAGTTCCAAGTGCTGAGAAACTCGAGCTTTACTCAGCACCCAGCACTCAGCACTAAATTAGCGCAAGTATTGCGACTTCATTCTCGAGCTTTATTCCTACTCAGCACTCAGTACCCAGCACTCAGCACTGAGTAAGCAACAATTTCGCTTCTCCAACCGATAATCTTTTTGATTTTGGGCAATGCCCATGGAGGAGCTAATGATTTCCGCAATAGATTCACGTTATTCTGCACCGGTATCAGTTCAGGTACCACAGCAAATTAATGAACTTCAGGATTCCGCTGTCGGTTCATCCTCAGCTAAAAAAGCGGGTCGCATCAGAACCGGTGTTGCAGAATGTAATGATTCATTTGAGCAGGCGAATGCAAATAAATCCGATAATTACGATTTTAGTAAGTTCTATTCATATATGCGTAGCAAGCAGTACATTCCCGATCCGGAGAAAATCGCTGAAAAACAAAAGATCGAACAGTCAAAGGGGTATCGGCCAGACCAACAAGGAGTTGTGTTAGCTCCTTCGATAACACCGACTGCAAATGTTTCGCTTGCAGCTGATTTATCAGCAAACATGACAGCTATGATCCGCGTATAACCAACCAATCCTCAGGCAATAACCAGCCTTTAAAGAGAGAGCAAGGGGCGCGACTGCGCCCCTTAATTTTTTAGGGCGCTGTTGGCGGCTCAGCAATTACGGGATCAGGAACTTTATTTGAAATTGGTGGGATTGATCTCAGGAATGCATAAATAGATTTCAAATCTTCATCAGTCATATTTGAATATGATTGCCAGGGCATTGGCGGCTGAATGGGACGCGATGTTCCGAAATGTTTTCCGGTACGTATTGCCTTCACAAACATATCTTCAGTCCAAATTCCTATTCCAGTATTTTGATCAGGCGTCAAATTGATTGCGTACGAAATTCCCCAAGGACCTGCATAAGCTGTGTTCGTTCCTGAGCTAATAACCACCCATGGACCTTTACCAAGTTCTGGAGGTTTCGGCATGACTAAAGATTCAGGATGACCGGATAACATTCGTGTCATGTCGGGTTCCGGTCCTTTCGGGCCCATTTTGAATGGTGTGTGACACTCGTTACATGCTGAAACCTTTACTAAATATTCACCGCGTTTAATCGGATCTTGTTTTTTCTCAACTACACGCGGCAGCGGTGGAGAAGTCTGCTCCGAATTTCTTGAAGGTTGCTGACAACCGATCATTGCAAGGATCAAGCAAAGTACGCATAGAAGTCTTTTCATTCCACTCCCTCTCTCTGGTTTTTACAGAATCGATTCAAAGGACTTTAGACTTAGTGCTGAACTTTTGCAAGCAAGTCTTTAGCGCATTTTAAATTTGGATCAATTTGCAAACCTTTATTGATAGTTGCCAGCGCTTTGTCTTTATTTTCTTGCGCAAGATAAGCCTCGGATAAATCGCAATACAATTTGCCGTTTAACGGATAAATTTTAACTGCTGTACTCATCAAACGAACCGCGGGCTCTATGTTGCCGGACATTGCCATTTCATAAGCCAGATCGCTTAACGCTTCAGCGCTTGCGTTTCCTTCCGCATCCAAAGACGCAGCTTTCTTTAACGCAGTTATTGCTTTTGCTTCATCACCGAAAGCAGCTTGCACTGAACCAAAAGCAGCATTCGAAATTTCCACATCCGGGTAATAGGTAATTGCCATTTCAGCGGATTTGAGTGCTTTTTCTTTTAACGCTTTTTTTGCGGATCGCAATGCAAGATTTGATAGATCGCGACTGAAATCAGGATACGCAGAAGCACTTGCAAAACTTTTTTGAAATTCCAGTTCAATTTCGGCAAGATTGGAATCTTCGGTGATTCTTAATTCGCGGAGTTTCACTATTTCCGGACTGTTCCAGGCAGCCATCCAGCGTTTCACAATGGACTTTGGAAAATTGTTATCGCGATCGGTCGCAATGAAATCATTGGCAAAAACAATTGGACCATTGCGGTGATAATCCGCAAGTTTGTGATTTGCTTTCACTAACCTCGCAGCCATATACGAACCAATTTTTTCGAAGGGCTGGCCGCTGATTGGATGGCGTCCTTCATCGATCTTCTTTTGAGTGTTCGATTTGAAGCAGTCGTTTACGTACGCAAATGCTTTTTTCAATTCAGCAGAATCTTCAGTCATCGCTTGATGATGCTGTTCGTAATAAGACCACCCTGTGTTGAAGAGTGCTTCAAGAGTTTTATATGATTTCATATTTTCTTTGGTATAGGCAGAGGCATTCCATCTTTCATTAAGAAGTAACTCATAAAGCCTGCGCGCATAAGGTGCGGGTGAAACATCTTCCTGATTGCAAAAGGCAGCAATCGCGTAATGATCGGCAGGGAAGAGATAAATAACGGTTCGTGTTTCTGCCTGTGAACCGGTATGCGCCACCGCAAAACGTCCATTGGTGGTCAGCATTCCCCAGCCCATTCCGTAATCCGAAAAATGCTGATCATTGGTGATCATGGAAGTGAACATTACATCCACAGTTTTTGATGGAAGGATTTTTCCGGACGCCAGTTCTTTCGCAAATTTCAAAATATCCGGAACGGTTGAACGTGTGCCGCCTGCGCCAAATCTGCTGCTAACATCTACAAATTCCGAGTTCTTAATTTCGCCATTAACTAAGCGATAACCACGAGCGCGATTTGGAATTACTGCATCGGGATCATCTAACCGCGTATTTTTCATTTCCAATGGATCCCAAATATTTTTTCGCATGTACTCGCCAAACGACATTCCTGAGGCACCTTCAACTGCGGCTCCAAGCAAGTTGTAACCATAACTTGAATATGAGTAAGTTCCTGGCTGTCCTACCAGATCAAAATTTTCAAAAATGGCAATTGCTTCACGGGTATTCTTATGTTCTTTAATCCTTCCTTCCACATCATAATTTTGATAGTGGCTGATTCCGCCTAAGTGTCCCAGAAGTTGGCGGATCGTAACCGGCCATTTCTTCTTTGGAAAATATGGGACATACTTTTGAATCTCGGCATCAAGATCGATCTTTTCTTGCTCAGCAAGTTGTAAAACGGCGGTAGCTGTTAGAGGTTTGCTGATAGAACCAAGACGATAAGCAGTTTCAGATTTTGCCGTAACTTTATTTTCAAGATCGGAATATCCGAAGCCTTCTACCCAAAGAGTTTCATCATTATCATTCCAATCAATGTAGCCAATGGTCATTCCAGGAATTTGATCGCGATCCAGTTGCGATCGAACGAATTCACGAAATTCGTCAAGTTTAGCAGGAGAAATTTTCGATTGAGCGGAGCAGATTTGAAGAACAAAAAAGAGAAAGAAGAAAAACGAAAATCGTTTTTTCATTTAATTATTGACGCTATCGAAAATGATCCGGACAATAAACAGGAATGTCCGTGTTTTGGTAGCGCATGAATTTGCGCATTTGGAATCTGATCAGCCATAAATCTTGCTTCCTTCGCTGATGCGATGATTTTATCGCGCCCTGCAGCCACAATTGTGACCGGCACTTTAATTTCAGATAAGCGCGAACGCAAATCGAGCGATGAAATCAGGTTCAGTCGCTGCATATAAGTTTTGTAATTGTGAGTCCATGAATGTTTCAGGAAAACTTCAATTTCTTTGTCGTCTACCAATTCGCTCAAAAGTACCGGCCGCGCCAGAATATCACGTCCTTTACGTACCAATGGTACGAAAGCAAGCGGCAATAATAATCTTGCGAGTTTTAACCGAAGACGTCTTCTAAAAAAAGGAAAAGTGTTAACTAAAATTAAGCGTTCAATTCTGTTTTGATGTTCCAGGGCAAAATGAAGTGCGATTGTACCGCCAAAAGATTCTCCAACAATAATCGCTTTCTCAATGCCTTCTTGATCCAAAATTGTAATTACATCGTTCGTCAAATCGGAGTAAGAGAATGGCGCTTCATTGCGCAAAGGGAAAGTGATTACACTGAATTCAGATTTGAGTTGTTCAATTTGGCGAATAAAAAGCTGGCCGGTGCCATCCAATCCAGGAATGTAAACGATGAAGGGTCCTTCACCGACGCGGTTGTATTTCACCTGATCAATAACGTTTGTAATACATCACTTCGATCAAGATATTCCTGCCAGAGTTTATCAGGGTCAGAATAAAAAATTGCTTTCGAATCTGCGGGAAGAACGTGCCAATGTCCGCCGGCAATTTCCATGTCTAGCTGACCTGCACCCCAGCCAGCATAACCAACATAAACATGTAATTTGTCTTCACTTTTAACATGACCTAGTTCATCCTGCATTACGGATTTATCAGCGCTGATGAAAATATTTTGAAAAACGCGTTCCGCTTTATCCCCTGGATCCTTTCCTTGAACTAAAAGAAAAACAGTATCCGACGCGACCGGCCCGCCAATGTGGAGAAACTCTTTTTTTGAATTCAACCCAGGAATTTCAGGAAAAATTTTGGAAACATTCACGTGAGTTGGATGGTTCAGGATTAAGCCTGCAGCGCCTTCCTTAGTGTAACGAAACAACAATACAATTGATTGATAGAAACGGGGATCCAGCATTGTTTGATCGGCAACCAGCAATTTTCCGCTGCCAGGAGCTGTAAATTCAGAGTCAGCTGATATGAAAGTTGTTGATGCGAAGGAGATCATAATTGCGAGGAGAAGTATGAATTTCATCGTCTTATTTTAACCTCAAGATCCTTTTACGATAAAATAATGACAACAATGTCAGCGAGGAGTGGGGGGCAACTTGGTTGTATCGGATTATTTTTACTTCCATTTGCAGCCGTTGGCACCTTCATGTTTTATCTGATTTTTTCCGACCTGTACGGTTTCATCAAAATGCAAAGCTGGGAAGAAATTCCTGCCCGAATAATTACTGCTAACCTGGAATCGCATAGTGATAGTGATGGCGGCACCACTTATAAAGCAACCGCACAATATGAATATGTATATCAAGATAAGCGATATACAAGCACCCGAGTTTCGAGATACACGGGGGCGGATAATGTCGGCCGTTTCCATGAAGACATCTATCACCAGATCGCTCCTTATCAGGATTCTAAAAAGATGTTTCACTGTTACGTCAATCCTTCAGCGCCGCAAGAATCGATTCTCTTTCGCAAAGCGCGGATGGGGATGGTGATGTTTTACAGCTTGTTTGCTTTATGTTTTGGCGGTGCTGGTTATGGAATATTTGGCGGAATGTTGTTATCAATGTTTTACAATCTTCGATCATCTTCACTGAAGAAGCTTTATCCGGCACAACCATGGATGCATCGTTCTGATTGGAGTCGTGGAGAAGCTCGAAATCCTGCCGGATTAAAAATGATTATTTCGATTTGGACTGCGATCTTCATCAGTTTGCTGTGCATTCCAATTTTGGTTTACATGCCGCAAGAAATTCAGGATGGCAATTATCTTTCCTTGTTAGCAATACTTTTTGTTGCAGCCGCTGTGTTTGTTGTTAAATGGGCTGTCAAAAGTGTTCTTGCATGGAGACGATTTGGTTCAGCAGTGCTTCAACTTCAGACAAATCCGGTGAAACCTGGTGAAAGGCTTCGAGGCTTTTTGAAAACAGGCGCAAAATTGCCGGATTCAGCAATGATCAATCTGGAACTAAAATGTGAAAAAACGGTAAAAACGAATTCAGGTCGAAGGAGTAACTTTAACTCTGATACATTTTGGTCCAGCAATTCGCAGACAATTGGAATCACTGGAGTGGATGGTAACACGTCACTTCAAATTGATATTCCAATTCCGGAAGATCTGCCTTCAACCTCAAATGTTGAAGACACTGGAATCAAATGGACACTTACTGCAAAATCGGAAACGCCAGGTGTTGATTTGAATGTTACGTTTGAAGTTCCGATATTCTCAACGGCTGATTCTTTTTCGCCAAAAGAAATAGACAGGAATGCCTATCAGTATCAAACCAATATCAACACTGAAAGCTAATGGCTTGGTAATCAAATAATTTCCCAGCAGAAATAACGAACCCAGCAAAAATAATCCAGGTATAAACGGATATCCCCACACATGATACGGCCTTTCCAATTCCGGTTTTTTCTTACGCAAAATAAACACCGATAGAACTGCCAACGCATAAAAAGGCCAGATCCCGATAATGAATTGATTCGCAAGATCGGTAAAAGTTCGGATTGAAATGGTGATCACACCCATTATTGCAGTCATTAAGATTGCGCTGGTTGGTGCTTGCGAAACAGGATCAACCCGAGCGATCGCCTTAGGAAAAAGATTGTCTTCAGCCATTGCGAAAAAAATTCGGGGAGCTGTCATCATCGAACCATTTAAAGTTCCAAATGTACTGATTGCAATCACGGCTGAAATCAAAATCACACCGATGGATCCAAACAACAATGATGCAACATCAGCAGCAACCAGCTCTGCGGATTGCATCGATTTCATCGGAATTAAAATTACATAAGCGAGATTTGCCGCCAGATACAAAACAACAACAAGCCCGGTTCCAAATAACAAAGCGCGTGGTAATGAGCTTTGTGGATCTTTAACTTCACCGCCAACAAATGAAAGATCAGCCCATCCGTCATATGCCCATAGGATAGAGACGAGTGCTAGCAGAAATGGTGAAATTCCAACCGCGGCGTGTTGTGAAAGTACGTTTGTTGTAGATTGATGTGCAGAATTTCCCAGGGCTAATCCAAGTACCACCAGTGCTGCTAATGCGCCAACTTTCAAAGCGGTGCTGATGTTTTGTAAAACCGCGCCGCGATGAATTCCATAGTAGTTCACCAATGCAACGATGATGATGTAAAAGGCTCCGAGTGCTTGTTCGGCGCGTAAAGGACCGATCGGCAGTGCTGGATCGTAACCCAGTGTGCGTAAAGTATATGCTGCGGCCGTAATTCCAATTGCACCAAATGCACCGGGCCGAATGATCCAGAGTTCGGCCCAACCGAAAAGGAACGCAGGAATTTCGCCGAAAGATTCGCGTATGTAAACGTAAATTCCACCTGATCTTGGAAATGCGGCAGCAAGTTCACCATAGGTTAAGGCGCCACAAACTGCGAGTACACCACCGATAATCCAGGCAATAAGAAAAAGCGGTGCATCACCAATCAGCTGAGCGACCGACGCAGGAGTTCGAAAAATTCCACTGCCGATTGTTGAACCTATGACTACGGCAATTGCGCTCCAAAGCGTCAAGCGTCTTGCGAGCCGCTCTCCCCATTGATCGGTCATACGGAAAAGACTTCATAATGCTCGACGTGTGTGGCCGGATCGATAACGTATTTCAAATCTTCGGGGAAATAATGTGCTTTATCGATATCTTCTCCAGCGTAAGTTTTTATCGCTTCCAAAGATTCCCAATACGAAATGAAAACGAACTCGGCATAATCTCCGGTAATTCTTTTGCAAACCGAAACTCCACGGTTGCCTTTAGTTTGACGGCAATCCTCTTCGGCATTGAGAGTAAGGAATTTCCAATATACATCGGCATTCTCTTTTTTCGTTCTACCACGCCAAATTCTTGCAACCATAATTTCTCCTTGAAGTAATTCTAACTGAAATCCCCGAAATCTCTCGTGAGCAGTTTGAATTCAAAAAAACCGTGCATTCCGTGTTTCCGTGACCCTGAATTTCTTCCTTGAAATCCGTGCATTTCGTGTTTCCGTGACTATGATTTGACTTTTGATGTCTAACCATATTGAATTACATGCTTTGTGTCACTAAGAATGTTTCATAAATATTTGTCCATCACTCTGTTTGCGATTTTGTTTGCAACGGCTCTTATTGCGCAGCAAACCCAAACAAATCCGCCAGCTCAAGTGGCAATGGAGCCTGCCATTTCGAGTGTTTACCCTGCGCTTGTGCAGATTCGGGTTGTTTCCGCTTCATATGATGACGGCCGCCAGCGGAAAAATTTGGTTGCAGGCAGCGGCGTAATCATTTCTCCTGACGGTTACGTTGTCACAAATCATCATGTTGCCGGAAAAGCGACAGCGATCCGTTGTTTTCTTTCAACCAGAAAAGAATTGGAAGCGAAGCTTATTGGGACTGATGCTCTAACTGACATTGCTGTCTTAAAAATTGATGTTTCATCTTTACGTCCTGAAGAACAAAAACTTCCCTATGCAAAATTCGGCAGTTCAGAATCTTTGAAGATTGGTGATCCTGTTTTAGCCATGGGATCTCCATTAGCGCTTACCCAATCGGTGACACGTGGAATTGTTGCCAACAAAGACATGATGTTTCCGGATTTGTTCGGCTCCGATCTTTTGTTAGATGGTGAAGATGTTGGATTGTTGGTGAAGTGGATCGGTCATGATGCGCAAATCCTTCCAGGAAATTCCGGTGGACCTCTTGTAAATCTCCAGGGAGAAATTGTCGGTATCAACGAAATTAGTTTGGGTGGATTTTTTGGCGGTGGAATTGGCGGAGCGATCCCAAGTGAACTTGTAAAAAAAGTATCAGATGAATTGATTGCTCATTCCGTTGTTCGCAGAGTCTCGGTTGGACTCAATTTTCAACCACTGCTTAAAAGTCATCAAAGCAATGGCGTTTCAAATGCGGAATCGCACGGGGTTTTAGTTTCATCGGTGATGAAAGATTCTCCGGCAGATCGCGCCGGAATTGTTCCAGGGGACATCATCCTTTCCATTGAGGGAAATCCGGTTAACATTCATTTCCGCGAAGAGCTTCCTGCATTACATCAGTTTTTGCTTTCGCAGCCTGAGCAGAAAAAACTGGATTTTATGGTGAAGCATGGCAATGATGAACGCCATGTGCAATTAACAACTGAGATCCGTGATGATGTGCAAGGAAAGCAGGAAGAATTAACTCAGTGGGGACTTGTTGTTGAAGATCTTACCATGACTACCGCACGGGAATTAGGACGTCCTGATAAAAAAGGAGTGATGGTTAGCAGCGCAAAAAATGGAGGTCCGTCTGATCAGGCATCACCACCGCTTGAAGAAGGCGATGTGATTGTTCAGGTAAATGGTAAAGCGATTAATGACAAAAAAGAATTGCGGCAGCTTACCGCTGAAATTACAAAAGACAAAAAAGCTCCGGTTTCAACTCTGGTTGCATTTGATCGAAATGTGGAAAGACTTTTAACAGTTGTTGACGTTGGAATCAAAGTTCCGCAGTCACCGCCTCCCGAAGCACGAAAAGCATATTTAGCAATTACAACTCAGGTCCTTACAAAAAAACTTGCAAATGCAATGGGTATTCCAGGAAAGAAAGGTGTAAGAATCACTGGAATTTTGCCGGGCAGCAACGCTGAAAAAGCAGGGCTGAAAGTAAATGACATCATTACGCAAGTTGGTGATCAGCTGGTGGATGCTTCCGAAGCGCAGCACGAAAATGTATTGGAATCGATGTTGCGTGCTTATCGAATTAATACGCCGGTGGAATTTACTGTGATCCGCGAAACGAAAGAAATGAAAATTGCGGCAACACTTTCCGAACAACCAAAACCTGAGCGCGAGATGAAGGTTTATGAAAACATCGTTCTTGAGTTTAAAGGACGCGATCTTTCATATGATGATCGGATTGAATTAAATTACGATCAATCTGAAAAAGGTGTTTTAGTAACAGAAGTTGAACCTGGCGGATGGGCTTCGGTTGGCGGAATCCATGAAGATGATTTAATCCAGGGTGTGAATGGACAGAAAGTGGTTAACATCGGTGATTTGGAACGCATCTTAACTGCTGAACAAAAAAATTCCAGTAAGTACATTGTGATCTTTGTTAAACGCGGGATCTATACTTACTTCCTGGAACTTCAACCTGTGTGGGCGAATCAACAAGGGGGCGGTGGATCGTAAATGAAAAAAGCAGTACTCATAATTTTGTTAATAATTCCCAATTTGATTTTTGGTGCTGATCTGAAATCAACAGCATTGGCAACGTTGCAGAAAGTGCAAAAAGCTATCGTGACAGTAAAATTGCAAGTGAATATAAAAACCCACGGAGATGACCAGGAACAAAACGTTGAAGTTACCGGTACGATGATTGATCCGTCCGGTCTCACAGTAGTTTCGGAGCAATCAATCAATCCAGCCGCGATGCTGGCTTCATTTATGTCCGCATATTCCAAAAAAGAAATGAGTGAGCTGAAGTTGGAATCGCACATAACTGAGTGCAATATTGTTTTGGATGACGGAACGGAAGTGCCGGCAGACGTTATTTTAAAAGACGAAGATTTAGATCTTGCATTCATAAAGCCGAAAGAGGCTTCAGATAAATTCGTTTATATTCCGATGAAAGTCAAAGAGAAGCCCCCGCAATTGCTTGATGATTTTTTTGTGATTGGACGTCTGGGAAAATCGGAGAATCGTGCGATTCATTTAAATACTGGAATGATCCTTTCGATCGTGAAAGGGCCGCGCACAGTTTATGTGTGTGATCAAGAAGTTTCAGGGAATAGTCTGGGCAGTCCGGCATTCGATTCTGATGGTTCTGCGATCGGGGTGTTTGTCGCTCGCAAAAATCAGGGCGTTGAAGAAGATAACAGCATGAATGCGTTCATGAGTATGATGACCGGCAAAATTGGGCAAAGCGGTTCCGTTTGGATCTTACGCCCTGCAGATGATGTTCTTGAAATCGCGAAGCAAGCGCTGAACCCTGAAAAAGAATAATTTAACGATGTAGTGGCAGAGCATTTTTGCTATTGCGCTGAACAAAAAGATTAACCGCAGAGCACGCAGAGCTCGCGGAATAAAATAAAAATTAAACTCTGCGTCCTCAGCGATCTCTGCGGTAAGAAATTACTTCCGTAATAGTTTAAAGGCGTGGTTCCAGGTGCCTGTTTTGAAGCCGTAATTTACCCACAAAATACACAACGGTTCCAATAATCGCGATCCTTCGATTCCACCGATATCAATTGTTTCCCAACCAAATTGCGCTAATAAATCTGTGACCTTCTTTTT
>AR_comb_assmDRAFT_10277565_pt1 | contig 19942 bp, 24 predicted proteins | sample ArasoioldDNA_FD_10543 | JGI IMG/M metagenome (IMG submission 10543) | reverse complement strand
GCTCGGTACCGGCCCAGCCGTTCCGTCGTTGCCGGCCCGCTCCCCTCCCTCATCGCGAGCGCCTTCGGCGCCTCTTGACTGCACATCGCCACGGCCGCCGTCAGTGACGAGCCCCCACCCGAGAGGTTGCCGATACCGCCTGCTCGGGTGAATTTCCGGATGCGAACAGGGAACGGTCCCAGGAGAATGTGAGCGGAACCTCCCGAAAGACCGAAAGGATTTGGCTGCGTGCCAACGTTGCTCACCCCGCCCCGGCGCGTCCTCGTCGCTGGCGACTGGCATCGCCACATCGCCTGGGCCCTCGCCATCGTCCGGCTCCTCCCGTCCCTCCTGCCGGATGAAGCTCCACGACTGATCCTGCACGCCGGCGACTTCGGGATCACGTCGAACTGGGAGGGCACGCGCTACCTCAACCGGCTGAACCAGGCCCTGGAGGAAGCCGACGCTTACCTGTGGTTTGCAGACGGGAATCACGAGAATTTCGACCTGCTCTACGAGCTGGCCGGCGACCCCGCCACCACCGATCCGGTCGAGGTACATGAGCGAATCATCTGGCTTCCCCGAGGCCACCGGTGGAGCTGGCACAACCGGACCTGGCTCGCCCTCGGGGGCGCCGTGTCGGTCGACCGCGTAGCGCTCACCGAGCAGGTCAACTGGTGGTCGGACGAGGAGATCACCGCGTCCCAGACCCAGCGCGTGCTGGCCGGCGGTACGGCCGACGTAATGCTCTGCCACGACGCGCCCTCAACCGTACGGTTGCGGCTACCTCCGCCTGTGAGCTGGTGGTCCGACCGCGACCTCGCTCGCGCCGACAGGCATCGGGAACGGCTGCAGGAGATCGTCGATCAAGTGCAGCCTTCGTACCTGATGCATGGCCACTACCACCTTGCGCACGAGCAGGTGGTGAAGATGACCCATGGCCCGGTGAGGGTTACCGGATTCGACCGCGACGAAGCACGCTGGGGCAACTACCGGATTCTCAATGTCGAGACAATGGAATTCGAAGCCGGCGTGCCACAACAGCCCGCTGCGTCTGAATACCTGCTCGAACGACCGAGGGCGACCCCAGGGCCCTGACGCCGGGGGGACGGTCGGCGCCGGGCTGCTCCATTCGACGTCTTCGAATACGGCCAAACGTCCCCGTTCGGCCGCTTGACAGATGCAGTGCCTGCGGGTGATTGTCGCTGGACTGGGTGGATTCGTTCCCGATCTCGGCGGGCCGCCGCGCAAACAGGCACGCTGGTGCGGGAACGTGAACATCCTTCCCTGTCGTCTACCGGAAGCCGCCATGCCACCGCAGATCCGCCGTGAAGACGTACGTAATGCCATCGCCGCAAGGTCGGTCCCGCAGACGTTCGAGCAAATCGCCCGTATGCTGGAAAGCTCCCTGAATCTGCCGAAGGATTCAGTCTCGCCGCAGTCGCTGTCCCGAACGGTCAGGTCGCTCGTCGAAGGCGGGCATGTCGTCACGGTGACCGATCAGGACTTGCTGACCGAACTCGGCGCTTTCCCAAAGAAGTACTGGCACCGCACGAAGTTCTTCCTTGCCATCGAAGTGGCGCGTGAACGGATCGACGCAAAGACACTTCGCACCCTGCAGGAGGCCACGCAGCCTGCGGGCCAGGACACTACCCAGAGCCAGCCCACACCCGAGGCAGCACAGCGGAAGCCGCCGAGCCGCAAAGTCGCACCGGGTGCAGCGAAACGTGCAGCGCGGCCGGCAGCCGCGGACCAGCAACCCAGGCCAGAGCGGGAGGTCACGCAGGAACGGCATCTGCGGGCGGTCACCGCGGTCGGCAGTGACCGGCATAGCACCGAACCCGCGGCTGCCGCGCCGGCCTTCGCGCCAGCGTTCAGCGCCGCGACCAACACCAGTGGCCCGGACCAGTCAGTGGACCAGGTTCTCGACGGCGTGGCCACCCACGTCGCCGGCATCCTGATCAAGGCTGCTGCGATGGTGAAACGTGAGGCCGAGGCCGCAGTCCTGCACCAGAACCAACGGTGGCATAAGGGCGAATTCGGCCCCGACGGTGACCGTGCCGCTGCGCAACTCCAGGCGCTCTACGACATGGTCCAGAGCAATGTCACGGCCTTGAAGAAGGACGCCAAGATCCTCAACCAGGGCGCCGCGCGGCTGCACCAGGCTGCTGCAAGCACCGCCACTGGCTGACGCCTCGGGTGCATCGCGGGTGCGGTGTGCCAGAGACGCCCGGAGGTCTTGCTCGCTGCTGGAGATACCGATACTGCTGTGGTTCTGATTCGCTGGAGGGACCCTGGCGTGTGGCCTGCCGTGATGGCCCACGTCCCTGCGGGGTTCGTGGCAGTTACCGACCGGGCCCGTGCGAGCGAGCTGGGCGCCGAGGCTTGCGCCGGCCTGGCGCCGTTGCAACGGGAACAGTACGGGCTGCTGTGGGAGACTGTTCTTGATGCGGGTTTTCAACCGTCGGGTCTGCTCGTGGCCTGCCTGACGGCGTTGGCTCCCGCGCTCGGGCACACCTCGGCCACGGTGCCGAAACGGTTCGGGCAGTTCTGCACGCAGCAGGGGCTGTGGGTGCGGGTACCGGGGAAGCTCTACCCGAATCCGCGCGGCGACGTGCCGGGGCGCCGGTCGCGCTGTTACCTCGTCCTCGACAGAGCGCCGGAGCCCGACGCAGCGGGTCAGGACAGCACCCTCAGCTCGCGAAGATCAGTAAGCGCTTGCTCCCACGTCACGAACCGCACCGCACGGTCATCGAGGTAGACCAGCGCCGGCAGCTTGCGGTTGGTCACCAGCAGCCGACCGCGTTTGTCCCAGAACCCACGGGCGGGCACCTCAGTGGTGGTGGCAAACCCGGCGTTCGCCAGCCATTCACTGACCGGTTCGGGTTCACGGGAGGTGAAGATGAACACTGAGTGCTGCATCATCAGTGCATCCAGGCCCTCGACCGCACCCGGCACGAGCTCGTCATAGATCGTGCCGTCGTGCCAGCCGCGGCGGTAGGCGTGGACGACCTTGTCGAAGTCGACAGCGACCGTACCCACGACACCATCCTCCGATTTTGTGACACTGCATGTCCTGGCGCACACGTCAGGCTAGGGTTTGCTCTCGGGGACCGCGCTCTACGCCACCTGGGCTAGTGGTCTCACCTGTTCGTGGCGCGCGCCGCCGCATGCAGGTCCCGTTCGTCCGTCTCCACCACACAGGAGAGCTAGTGCCCACCGATCCGTCGCCGCCGGTCATGCCGCCCAACGTCGACACCTCGCGGCCCAGCGCCGCTCGCGTGTACGACTTCCTCCTCGGTGGCCACCACAACTTCGACGCCGACCGCGAGTTCGCTCGCCAGCTGCAGCAGGTCGTCCCAGACATCGGCAAGTATGCCCAGGAGAACCGAGACTTCCTCCGGCGTGCCGTGGTCGAGGCGATCAACTTCGGCTACACGCAGTTCCTGGACATCGGTTCGGGTATCCCGACGGTGGGGAACGTGCACCAGATCGCCGACCGGGAGCGGCCGGAACGCGACACCAGGGTGCTCTACGTCGACAACGATCCGGTCGCCTGCACCCACACTGACCTGCTGCTACGCACCGAGGACGGCGATCCGCGCCGCCACCACAGCCTGCGGGGGGACCTGCTCGACACCGAACGGCTGTGGGAGAAGATCGTCGCGGACGGCTTGCTGAACCTGGACAAGCCGGTGGTCCTGCTTCTGGTCGCGGTCCTGCACTTCGTCAAGGACGAGCAGGACCCGGATGCCGCGTTGAGTTTCCTCCGCGACCAGCTACCCGACGGTAGCCTGCTGGTGCTGTCATCGATGACCAACGACGCCCCCGCCGATGAAGAGGAAGCGCAGGCCCTGCGCCAGATCGAAGCGCTCTACGAGCGCAGCAGCAACCCCGGCCAGCTGCGCACGGTCGAGGAGTTCCGCAGGTTCTTCGGCGACTGGCCGTTGATGAAGCCCTTCCTGGTGTACGCGCCGGCCTGGCGACCGAGCATGGGCATCCAGAAGCCGCTGTTCGAGCGACCGGAGCAGTCACGCATCATCGTCGGTGTCGCCGGCAAACCCGGGATCGGCACGACCCCTCGCCTGCGTGACCTGGTGCGGTCTCGCTGATCAGAAGCGCTCGCGGGCCAGGCGCGCCGTGGCCGCCGAGGAACGCCGGCGCCGCCACACCGAGAATCGGGTGAGGGCGTTGCGCGCGGCCTCGGCGCTGCGCGACAGACCGCTGTTGGTCAGGCGGTAGTGCACGGATGAGCCGCCGCGCGGAGTGGGTGCCTCGGAGTCGTACATGGCCCGCTTCTCCACGGCGCCAGAGCTTTCCAGCTGCTCCAGGATTCGGAACGTCGTCACCGCCGAGAGCCCGGTTCGACGGCACACAGTGAACTCGTCGGTCCAGTAGGGGTCGCGGTCAGGCGTGTCGGGGGTCAGCGCCACTAGCACGAGGCGCGTACGACGGTCGTCGATGGGCACGGTGATCCACCGTACCGGGCTCGCCGCGGCGGCGGCCATCCACCGGGAAGGTGCGGCGCGGCGGATCAGAGCTCTTCGGTGTCCACTAGGTCAACCGGCTTCGACGCGCGAGTCTCTTCGGTGTTCACCGGGCCGGCCGGCTTCGGTGCGCGACGAGGCCGTGCTCGCGGAGCTGTCGGTGGTTCGTGCAGGGCGGGGAAGCGTCCGTCGCGCCATGCTTTTTGGCCGGCCGTCAGTGGCACATTGGTCGTGCGCAGCCACTCCAGCCACTCCGGGGTCGGAGGCCCGCACACAGTCAGCTCGAAGTTCGGTTGCACCACTCGGACCCGGATCACCATGTACGAGACGATAGGAGATCCTGCCTGTCTCCGCTGCCGGAGTCAGGTGTGCAGGAAGGCGGGCAGGAGGGTCAAGTTCAGGATGCCGGTGGCCAGCACAAGGTGGAACGCCGCGCTGCGGGCGCATCGGCTCTGTTCGGTAGCGTCTATGTGGTCCCAGCCCAGCTGCGGGGCATCTCTGTCCTCGCTCGGGGCAGACGCGGACGCTGACACGGCGACCAGTTGCGGGCGGCCGCGCAGGTTCATGTCGTTGCGGTTGCAGATGCCCAGGGCGTAGTCGGCGATGACGCTGCTGAGCGCGCACACCGCGGCGATGATGAGCGGGATGCCGCACGCTGCGAGCAGGGCGGTCCGTACGCCGAAGCGCAGTCCTGGTCGCGGAGCAGCGCCTCGGAGGCCACGCCGGTAGGCGCCGTTGGCGGAGAACGCCAGGATGCCCGAGGCTGCCCACACCAGGAAAGCGGGGCCCAGAACCAGAACCGCCACCACGGCGATCCTGGCGGAGGGTGAGTCGCCGGCTGCGGCACTGACCGTGGTCGTCCACCAGTTCTGCGACAGCCATGGGACGCCGCCTGCGATCTGCCCGGCAAGGATCGCTGCGGCCGAGGCGATGGCGCCGCCCATCAAGACGTCCTCGTCGATGCCTTGCAACACACGGCTTATCAGCCAGTCCGGTCTGACTCGCGCGACCGCGCCGGCCGCATGCCATGTAGCGGCGTTCGCGAGAACCAGTCCCGTGAACCAGATCAGCCATTCCATTTCAGAAAGCCTAACTGCCGATTTCGGCCGGGTTCGAGCGTGGGGCCACTGCTTGAACGTCGGAAACTGGGCGTTCGAAGATGTGGAAGACGAGGCGTCCTTCGGCGGTCTGGACGGTACCCAGGTGCACGAGCTCATCGTCGCCGAGGAGGTGGCCGGTGCCGGCGACGCGGATGTGGCGAGGCTGCACCGGCTGGTCCGGGTCGACGCGTGCCCACAGTTCGATGGCGTCGTGGACGCCGGCGACACCGAGCATGACGCGGTGGTTTTCGCGTCGGGCCACGTGCAGGATCTCTGCGCCTGCGGGCATTTCGATGACCTGCTCGTCTTCGAGTTTCAGCGGGTAGCGGTAGACGGTGGTGGTCATCGGCGATCCTCGGGTGGCGCCTCGATGGGCTGGTAAGCGCAGTACCGCAACTGCCCGCCTTCCAGCCGGCGTCCGAGCAGGTGCAGCAGGCCACGTTCCCGTGCGACACGCAGGTACTCTTTCGCTGCCCCGAAAGGGACCGCGGCGTGCCGGGACAGATCCCGGACGGTGACCTCGATGCTGCCGTCGCGGCGCATGAAGGTGGGCAGGTGCTCGATGATCGGCCCGTGGATGTCGGGGTAGTCCTGGGCCATCGGGTCCAGGACCGCAGACAGTTCACTCGGCCGGGTGACCATCGTGGTGGTGTGCACGGCTGTGGTCATGACTCAGGCGCTCCTTGGGTCTGGTCGGGAGGCACCCACTTGACGATCAGCCGCCGGTCGGTTGCCTTAGTCGGCAGCGGTTGACCCGAGGCTTCGATGATCTTGACGCAGGCGCTCTTGTCGACGGTTTCGGAGGATTTGCTCAGCAGCCAGCGGACACGCCCGTAGGTGCCCATCGGGTTGCCAACGATCAGTTCGCGGTAGAACTCCTTGCGCTCCTTGGCAGCCGACTCATCGTCGCGGGCCCTGAGGTAGCTGATGAGGACTTCTTCCATGCCGCCGTAGTCCTCGACCTTGGTGGACTGGGCGCCGACGACACCAGGTTCGGCAGTGTCACCCCAGCAGGTCCGCAGCCAGGGGCAGCCGTTGCACATCATGTTCGCGATGCGGTCGCCGGGGCCGGGGCCGTCGCGCGGCGCGTCGTCGGGGCTGGCGGCGTAGTTGACCAGCTCGGCGACCTTCTCGCGCACCACCTCGCGCTGGTCGTCGGTGAAGGGCTCGATGATGACGTGGCTCTCACCGGTGGCGCGGTCGAGGTAGATCCATCCGATCCAGTCGACGGGGTGGCCGCTCTGCTCGGCGGCGAGCGCGTAGCCGGCGACCTGGGCAAGGTGTTCGTCGAAGGGGCCGGAGCCGACGGTCTTGCCGAGCTTGTGCTCGCCCACCGTTTTGAGGTCGAGCAGGACCCGGGCATCGGGCCAGTACATGTCGGTGCGGCCGGGCACCGTGACCGTGGCGCCGTCGACGTCGACGGTGAGTTCGACGTCGATCTCCTCGCGGCCGCCGAGTACCGCGGCCAGCTCGGGCAGCAGACCGGCGTGGATCATCGTGCCCAGGTTCGCGGCCCGGTTCTCCCCCGACGTAGCCAGCTCCGGGTTCGACGGCGTCACGACGGCGAGCTGGTAGGCCGCCTTCCGGCGGCAGCCACCGAGCCCGGACATCGACAGCCCGAACAGGTTCTTGCGGGCCCGCTGCAGCCTTTCGGTGAACCGCTCGAACGCCGTGCCGACAGCACGGGCCACCCTGATGGTCAGGCTGTCCTTGGTGTGTCGCGGGGCCGCCGGCTGGGCTTCATCGGGCTGGACGACGTCTGCCCGTTCGGCGGCAGTGTCGGTAGCCGTGCCCATCACGCCTGGGCGGTCTGGCCGGATTCAACCTCGCGCATGCGCGCCATAAGCGCATCTTTGAGCGTGGTGCCGGCCTCATCGACGACCTGCTCCAGCAGGTGCTTGGTGCGGGCGTCCTTGCCCAGCCGAGTCAGGGTCGAGACCTGGTCGGCCTTGGCTGCTTCCTCCAGAACTTCCAGCGCCTGGGCGCGCTTCTCGGCGTCGTCACTGTTTCGCTGGGCCGGCACAGCACCGTCGGGAGCGGCCTGGTCGACGACCTCGGCTGTGGCGCGTACCGGTGTGCCCGCCTCGTCGCCGGCGACGCCCATCGAGGCGGCGAGGGTGTCGTCGGACAGGTCCAGGCCCATCGCGACCTCGGGGCAGTGCCAGTCGACGGCACGGCGGCTCAACGCGGCCACGAGCATCGACTTGACGTAGTTCTTCCACACCGCCTTGTTGGTCAGCCCAGCGGTCTGCGCCTCGGCGATCGTGTAGACCACCTCGATCGGCTTGTTCGGCCGGTGCAGCAGCGTGAGCGTGCCGCGGGCTTCTTTGTCGGTGATCGTGTGCGGGTCGAAGTCGTGGCCGGCCTTGCGGATGAGCATCCGCAGCAGCTTCGCGCCACAGGTGACCTTGTTGTCGATGACGTGGATGCCGCTCATCGCCACGTCCCAGGGCAGGTTCAATGCCACGGCCTTCTGCATGACGAGGAAGCAGTTCGCGGGCTTACCCTGCAACGCTTTCGGCACCAGGTCGGACCCGGCGACGAACTCCGCGAACTTCAGCTGCTCGCCGAAATCGGTCGGCAGGCCGATGGCCGCGGGGTTGAACGCGACGAGCGGGGTGAGGTGCTGCTCGCGCACCGCCACCTGCATGCCGCTGGGATGAGCTGGTTCGGTCATACGGGCCAGCTTGCTGTGGCACTACGACAAAACGCTGCCCCAGAACGGCCAACGCCAGCCAGTATCGCCCGACTCGGCGACCGCCGGCAGAAGTACCCGGGCTCAGGTCAAGACCCCAGCCCCATCTGTTCCAGCCGATCGGCGAAACCTCGCAGGAGCAGGACAATGCCCTCCAGCATCGACTCGTGCGGCTCGATTTCCACGCTGCCGAGGCGGTAGCTCCTGTTGCCGATGCTCATCCTGACCACGCGGGTGCACCTGGCGCCGTCGTTCATGATCGCCATGTCCGCTTCCGTGAGCTCCGCGGTCACGGCCTCGTCGTCGTCCACAGATGCATCGTCGCGGCTACGCGCGGATACGGCCAGCCGCGCAGCCAGGTGCCGCAACGTAGGATCTTGCCCGTGAACGGTCCCGTCGACGAGGCGCCGACGTTCGTCTGCCCGGCCTGCGACAAGCTGCACCGGCGCCCCGAGGACGTCGCCAACCGTTACTGCGCGGTCTGCCGCTGGTGGACCGGAGATTTCCTGCTGGCCTTCCTGCGCCCGGATCTATTCACCGCCCACGGGAAACCACCGCCTCCCGATCCCCTACCGCAGCTGCCTGCGGGCGGCTGAACTCCGAAGGAGCCCGATGCCTTCGTCCGGGGTATCGGGCAGGTGGACCACGTCGAAGAACTCCGCCTCGGGGTCCCAGGTCCACATCGCCAGTGTGCCGGGGCGCCCGCGGCGGCCGCGGACCCACTGTTCACCGGAACTGCGGGGTGCGATGCCCCGCTTGGCTTCCGCGCGCCGGCGTGCGCTCATGCCCCGCCACGGCTTGGTACGGCGCCGCTTGCCGCTGCGGCGATGCGGAATCACGACGGGATCGCCCAACCGCGCCGCGATGTACTGCGCGATCAGGGCGTGATCTCTGACCGCATCTTCCGGATTGGCGTAGCCCTGGAATGCGTGGGTGAGAGCCGTGCCTTCCAGGCAGGCGGAGCGCGGGAACAACATCGTCTCGAAGTGCAAGGGGATGTCGGAGTCCAAGGTGTGGCGAGGCGCTAACAGCCAGACCGTGGACACGTCGATGTCGAAGTACGGGGGCATCCGGTCGGTGACGCGGGTGCGGGCGAGGTGGATGTAGCCAGGCTGGTTGGCCAGCTGCAGGGCCTCGACCAGGGTGACTGGCCGGCCCGTGCGGTCAAGCACCGTCCGTCCACCGAACACGCGGCTGGTCGCCTCGATGAACTGCTTCTCCAGCTCTGAGGGCGTCTCAGGCACAGGTCAGCTCCTCCGGGGCGGCAGCCGAGGACAGGTTGCCCCCGGAGAGTAGTGCCTGTACGCCACGGGCCGGAACCGGGCAGCGCCCGCAGCCGCTGCTCACGTGCCGCGATCCAGCAGTCCTCGTTCGAGCCACCCGACCGCGCACCAGGCGTTGATGGCGTGCAGCACTGCGTGCACGTCCCCGGCGAGAGCGCCGGGGACGTGCCAGGGGCAGGGCTGCGGTCCGACAGCACAGCGGCCTTCGCGGTGGTGTGTCACCGAGGTAGCCACCAGTTCTGTCCGGGGGAACGTCGCCTTCAGCCGGTCGATCGTGTCGCGGGCGAGGCCGTGGGTGAGTAGCACCTCGACGGGTGCGCCGACCAGCGGCGGCGGGGTGGGGGCTCCTCGTTCCGGCTCGGACGTGTGGGGCGGCACGGTGGCTCCCTTGGGTCAGGGGTGGACGAGATGAAGCGGTGGCGTCGATTGAGCAGCGGAGTTGGCCAGAAACGGGGCCAGCACGCCGGCGGGCAGCACCTGGTCGATGATCGCGGTGGCATCGGAGTGGGCCATGTCGCGGACGGCGTAGGAACCGTGGCCGGCTGCGACGTAGGTTTTCAGGTTGGCAAGTCCGGCTCGGCGCTGAAACAGTGTTTGGTGCAGCGCCACGTCCGTGACGCCCCGGCGGAGTACGGCGGCGGTCTCCTGTAGCAGTGATCCGCCGCTGCTGACCAGGTAGTCATCGGTGACCTGGTGCCCGAGTGTGCGATAGCGGTGCCAGCCGAGAGCGATGGCCAAGGGTAGGCAGCACAGTGCCGTTTGCCACGTCCACGATGGCAGGATGCCGTTGCGGGCCAACCAGAACAGGACGACCGATACGAGCAGCGTCGGTACGACTGCCCGAACGATCCGGCGGGGTAGCGCCGCGCGGGGGTGTGCGCGGAGGGGCACGGCGGTCGGGTCGGTGCCGAGTACGGCGGTGATGGTGTCGTGCACGCGGTCGCGGGGCGCGGAGGGCAGGAGCAGGGGGCTGTGTGCGCGGGCGCCGCCGACGATGAGGTGTGCGCGGGCGGCGCGGACGATGCGCAGGGGCAGCTGGACGTTGCGCGTCACGCCGCGGATGCGCTGCTCCTGGACGGTGGTGGATCGCGTCGTGAGCAGGCCACGCTGGATGCGCAGGGAGCCGTCCGAGATCCGGGATACGGTGAATCCCCAGTACGCCACGAGGTATCCGAGGATCGACAGTGCCGAGATGGCCAGGACGACGACGGGGGTGGCTGCAGCGAGCACGAGGGCGAGGTTGGTATGGGTGCTCCACCTGAGCAGTGACTCGGCCATGCTCCAGGCGGAGGCGTCTACACCGAATGAGTAGGCCAGGTGGTTGGCGCTGTACAGCAGCGTCAGGGCGATGGTGACGCCGCTGAGTGTGAATGGCGCGTACCACATCCAGCGGCGGGACGCGGTCACCAGTGGGATGTGCGAAGCGGGGGTCGCTGCGGCGGCGGTGTCGGTCAGGAGCAGCTTTCGTAGGCGGGCTGCTTCGCGCCGAGTGATGCCGCCGAGATGGATGCCGTCGCTGCTGTGGTTCCCGGCCCCGATTCTGACCTCGGTCAATCCGCTCAGGCGGTATCGCAGTACCGCAGTTTGGTCGAACACGCGGATGCGGTCGCGGGGAAGCGATCGATTGTGGCGGCCGATCAGCCCGGTGCGGTACTCCAGGCAGTCGGCGGTGACGCGGTAGCGGGTCGTCAGTACGCGGGTGATGCTGATGGCCACGGTGAACGCACCGGCGGCCAGGGCGATCCATTCGAAGATGTCGGAGTGGACGAACAGCAAGCTGAACGCCACCACTGCCATGCCGCGCAGGTCGGCCAATGGTTGGACGAACAGCATTCGCAGAGCGAGGCGAGACCAGCGGGGTTCGGACACGTCGGTCGTGTCATCAGGGCTGTTCACGTGGCGTCTCCCGGTGTGGCCTGGATGATGCTTTTGAGGGTGTCGGCTACCTGGTCGGCGTCCGTGAGGCGCAGTCCGTCGATCATCAGGCCGCCGTGGGCCGTGGATACCGAGACGGTGGCCAGTCCGAACATCCGCTGCAGTGCGTGGCGATGGATGTCGACTGTTTGGATGCGCGAGGCGGGGACGATGTGGTAGTGGTAGCTGATCCAGCCGACGCGGGTGTAGGCGGCTTCGTCGCTCACCTCCCAGCGGTGCACCCGGTATCGCCACCAGGGCATGACCGAGACGTGCAGCACGGCGGCGATGGCTTCGGCGGTCATGATGGTGTACAGCCAGGCGGGCGGGTGATCGAGGATGTAACTCGCGGCGATCGGCCAGGCGATGACGAACATCCAGCCGATGGCGGCCTGGGTTGACCAGTGCCAGATGGCGCGGTGGCTGGGTAGTTCCGTCGGCGGTCGCAGTGGGCCGAGAGAGGCGTGCGGTGTGTCCGCGGTGAGTGCGTCGGTCATGGGTGCTCCGGGGCGGTGGCGGGTGAAGTTCGGCGGCGTGGGCGCCGGACGATGGAGTTCGGCCAGGTTAGCGAGCCCGTTGGGGACCGGGTTGGCTCTGCAGGGTTTAGCGCGGGGTGCCGGTGGTGGCGAGGCGGCGGGCGTTCTCGTCGGCGACGCGGCGGCCGAGGTCGGCGAGCTGGTCGTTGTTCAGCGCGGACAGGTCGGTAGCGGCCGTGGGTGTGCCGAGCTGGGTGGCGGGCTTGCCGTACTGGATGCCGATGCCGTTGCCGCCGGTGTCGGCGACGGTGCCGCAGCGGATGAGTGAGTTGTCGCCGCGGTACATGCAGGTCGGCTGGGCATCCGGTTCGGCGGCGTGGGGGTCGCTCGGGTCGGGTTTGGTCAGGGTGCCGGTGCCGCGGGCGCGGTAGGACACGAGCTTGTCGTCGCCGATGGTGGCTACCCAATGGTCGCTTGAGACCGGCGCGAGTTCCATGACCTTGAGGGTTTGCCAGTTGGGCAGGTCGCGGTAGTCGCTGACGATCTGGGAGGTGATGCTGGCCGGGCTGACCCAGGGGTGGGCGAGCTTGTGAATGGTGACGGTGGCGTAGGTGCCGCCGGTGCTGGATTGGGCGTCCACTGTGGAGATGGCGGAGATGGCGGTGGCGGAGCCGCGGCCGGTGAGCGGGGTGACGTAGAGCGGGCGTTTGGTGTGCTCGTCGGCGAGGTTGAATTCTGCGTTGTTGCTGGAGTTGGTGTCGTCGTCGCTGGTTTCCCAGCCGGCACGGAGGTAGAGCCAGTCGAAGAAGCCGCCGATTGTGGTGCTGGCTTCGCGTTGGGTGGCGGCCAGCGACAGTGGGTAGACGGGGCCGGGGATGCCGGTGGTGTCGGTGCGGATGGTGAGCTGGCCGGTGTGGCCGTTGTAGAGGGCAATGCCGGCGGGGCGTTCGGTGACGACGAACAGGCCGTCCTGTTCGGTGAGGGGCACGACGACCATGGGGATGCGAGTGCCGGGGTGGGCCGGGTCGTCGGCGCAGTAGCCGTAGACGTCGCTGTCCTCCCAGGACACGCCGCGCTGGGCTTCGTTGATCTGGCGGCCGAGGTTGCCGCCGAAGTCGCCGCCGATGCGGCTGTCCGCAGCGTCGCTGAAGTCGCAGGTGGTGCCGGTGGCTCGGCCGGTGAGTGGAACATGCTGGACGAGCGCGGTGCTGTAGCCGGCGGTCCAGCCGCGTCGCTCGACGAGGCTGGTGTAGGTGTCGTCGGCAGCGAGGTAGGTGGTGTCGACGAGGTCGCCGGGGTTGTCGCCGAGGGAGCTGCTGGCTTGTGCGGCGGCGACCTGGAAGGGGGCGCGCTGGGTGAAGGTGGGGGTGGGGTCGGTGGTGACGTGGATGGTCTCGGCGTATTCGGCCTCTCGCCAGTAGGTGTTGGCGATGCACCAGGCGATGAAGCCGGGGATGGCGAGGACGCCGGCCGCGATGGCGACGGCGGTGGCCCGCTTGTACGGGCGCCGGGCTTCTTTCTTGAGGTGGGCGCGGTAGCCGAGTGCCACGACTCCGGCGACCAGCAGCGCGAGGGGGACGACGAACGGCGTGATGATGCGTACGAACCACCACAGGTGTGTGGAGTAGTAGGGCGCGAACAGGACGAACAGCCCGATGAGGATCACGACCGCGGCCGCGAACGCGGCCAGCACGCGGACCAGGGGGTCGAGTCGGTTCCATCGGCCGCGGAGCGAATTCGAGGGTTCCTTCATAACCTCACTGTCTCAAGTTGTCCTACACTGTGTCAAGTTGTCCTATGACTGTGGGTGTTCCGGTGGCATCCGGTCCCTTCGTGCGGGCCTCAACTGGAGTCCGAGGGTGCGACATGCCCGAGCTCCCGAGGATTTTCATCACCCTCCGTACGAAAGGAACGCCAAGCCCTGCCGTCAGGTTGCCTTCTCTCCGCAAATCGCGGTGTGCACCTTGTTCAACGACCACGAGACCGTATTGCCGCAGCTCACGGGGCACCCGCGCGGTGGCGATGGGTGATCGAGACCAGCGCGCGATCGTGTCTGCGTTGGCCACCATGATCCCGTTGGTGCATGATCAGCCACGGTCAGTGACTAGGTTGACGAACGCAAGGGACTCCGTCGGGTGCCACAGGATGTGTGTAACTTTTGACCGTGAATGTTTACACGGCGGCGCGGAAACCTCGCACGCAGCCCGGCGAGGAGAACCCCTCGGCCGGCTCGTACACGGCGCGACAGGCGCGTACGCAACAGGCGAAGCTGATCCGCGACGTGAGAGCCGGCAAGCACCCGCTGGTCACCTTCCAGGGCAACGACCTGATGCGCTGGGTCCACGTCGGCTGGTACGACATGGCTCAGCACGCCATGCGCGTCGTCGAGGACCTGGAGATGATGCCGCGCCTTCTGCGGTTCGGCAGGCCCGAGGATCTGCGGGCACTCGGCACTGCACTGGGAGAGCTCGCGGGCCACACACCCGGTCGTCCGCTCTCCGGCGTACAGGCGGTGGCAGTGCCCGGCGAGGAGAAGCTTCCGGCCGGGGTATTCACGAGACGACAGGCTCGCGAGCAACAGACGAGGCTGGTCAGCATGGTGAAGGCCGGCGAGCACCCGCTGGTGACCTATGACGGTGACGATCGGATGCGGTGGGTCCACGTCGACTGGTACGCCGACGCCGCGCACGCGATGCGCGTTGTCGAGGGCCTGGAGATGATGTCGGGCCTTCTGCAATTCGGTCAACCGGAGGATCTGCGCGCGCTCGGTGCCGCATTGCGGGAACTCGCTACGCCCAGCCCAGGCCGCCGGCCGTCCGACGTGCGGGTGGTGGTGTCCTAACGACGTCGGGGCGGCCCTGGTAGACCGCCCCGGCTGGAGTCCAGCCGGCTGCGCGAGCAGCCCCTGAACCTCCGATGCGGCTCGCTAGCCGCTACTCGCCCGGCGGGGTTCGCATCCCGCCCACTCCCGGGCCCGCAACCGCGGGCCGGCATGGCTGAGCAGGTGCTCGCAACACCTGAACAGCTGGAAACACCCACCCAGCGTGGAGAAGGGAAGGTGCCTCGGTCATTTCCACATGAGCCGGACTTCCACGAGGTGCGGGACTGGTCCTCCTGCACAGCGTGATCATCCGGCCATCACACGACGGCACCGCTGACGCGAAGCCGCCCTTTCTTGCACCCGCCGGGAATTCGCCCCCGGCGGCCACCCCCTCACGCCCTGAGCAAGGGAGGCAGCACTGCTGAGTGTAACCAGCCGCAGATTGCTGGTCCACACGGCCGCCACCGATCACCGCCACCACACCCCCGTTCCACGTACCTGCGCGCTGATGATCTTTCGTCAGCTTGAGCTGCGGGAAGATCGTCATCAGCGCCCATCGCGCTACGCGCCCGAACGGGTGTGCACACCCGTGTGCGTAGCGCGCTGTGCTGATCCGGCAGTGGTGCAGAACATCGGTTGGCGCCCGTCGTGGTACCGCACGGGTGACGCGGCCACACCGTGAGTACACACGTCACGGCATCCCCCACACCTGCCCAGGTGTGGGTCTCACTCGCGCCATTGCTGGCAGCACGCAACTCGATGCGCGTCTGGCGTGGCCCACACCTGCGATACGACCAAGGCCGGCCACTGGCCACCGTCAACCTCCCCTCCCTGCCCGCCGCGCTGCCTCTGTACTCCAAGGTTCGGCGCACAACGGTCCTCGGATTGGACTTCGACACCACCACTTTCGGGCCGAGCCGGGTCCGCGCCGACGTCGCCGACGCCGTCACGTTGATCAGCCGCGCCGGCGGCCGAGTCATCGTCGACCGCTCCCCCACCGGCGGCATGCACGTGTGGGTGCCTCTGTGGTCGCAGGCCGACCTGCGGGCGCCCATGTTGCGCCCGCTCCTCGACGCCATTCGGCGCCGCTGGCGCACCCTCGACATCACCCCGATGACCAACCCCCGCACCGGCTGCCTGACCGGCCCGGGCAGCCCCTGCATCGGCGGCGGCCACCGAACCCTGATTACTCCGCTGGACGAGGCGATCGCCGCTGCCACCGACCGCAGCCCCGCCGGAACACTCGGACGCCTCGCCACACTCCTGAACGCAGCCGCCGACGACCGCGATGCCGCCGCGTGCAGCACCCACAACGCTGCACGTGCCGCGCTCGCCGGCGCCGAAGCACCCCCTGCTGCATCCCGGCAGATCACAGCTGAAGCCGGCGCCGCCATGGACCGCGCGGGGCAGCTGCGCTCCGCGGTGGCGGCTGACCGTCGTGCCTACGAGGCCGAGTCACGGCGCCACCTGCCCGGCCCACGCACCCCTGAGCTGCCATCCCCGCACGCTCGCGACTTCGTCCTCACGGGACGCATCGCGGCTCACCGGCCACAGTGGACCCGCAGCGAGGCTCGCATGAGCGTCCTGAGTTGCGCGGTCAGGGCAGGCTGGTCTCTCGACGACGTCCGGCAACGCGTCCGCAGTGGACTCTGGCAAGGCATGGCCGATGCCTACGCCAAGTACGGCACCGCGGCCGACCGGTACCTGACCTGCGAATGGCACCGCGCCAGTGCCTGGGCTTCTGCGCTACCCGTTGTCCGGGTTTCCCCGCATGAACAACAACACACGGGGGGTGCAGCCGCTCGATGGCTTGCACAGGCGCGCCGCTGGGCAGCGCGGACACCGGGGCTGCCCAGGCAAATCCGCACCACAGCCGTCGCCGTTCTCGATGCCCTGGCCTCTGCAGCTCGGCGAACCCGCAGTATGCGGCTGGCCGTGGGCGGCCGGTGGTTGTCGATCGGCGCCGGCCTGCTCAACGAGCAGACCGTATGGGCGGTGCTGCGATGCCTGCGAGAGGTTGAAGGGGCGCCTATCCAGTGGGGCGCAGCCCACGTTGGGCGTCGCGCCGACGTGTACGAGCTGGTGCCCCCGCACCTGGACGGCCGGCAGGTTGAAGTCACCCGCGACGAGATCGCCGCAGCAGGAACCGACGGTGTCGCTCCCGTGTGGAAGGTGATCGGCCACCGCGCCCGCAACGCTTTCGAGCTCATCGACCAGCTCAGCCGCGCACGGCCGGACGGTCGTATACCGACCCGCGAGCTGCTGCAGCAGTCCGCCGCGTCGCGGACCGCGCTCTACGAGGCGATCGGTTTGCTGCAGCGCTGGCGGCTGGTGACCCGCGGGCATGGCTGGGTCGCCCGCACCAATGTCACGCTCGCCGAGATCGCCGACGCCCACGGCGTGTCGGCGATGGTGGCCGAACGGGTGCAGCGGCACCGCGCCGAGCGACGCGCCTGGTGGGCGCTACTGGCGCTCTGGGAGGCGGACACCGCCGTCGACTGCCCGCCCAGCGAACACCTTCCCCCTGACCCGATGCCCGCGTACGAACGGCAGCAGTGGCTGGAAAGCGTCATGGCCACCGGGCCGCCAGCGTGCCCCGATGGTGCTTCGGCGACCGAGGCCGCGCAGCCGAGCGTGGTCGATTTGCTCGTCGACGCCCTCGGCGCCGTCCCGCTGCCCGTCGCCGCCACCTGGTGACCGCGGCTTCTTGTCGGTGCCGTCGGGCAGGATGGGGCCGATGCTGCGGTCCTGCCGCCGGCGGCGACCACAGCCGCACCCGCAGCCGGAGGAGACGCGATGTATGACGTGGCCCCGCCACAGCAGGTCGAGGTCGAACAAGCTGTGCTCGACCGAGCACGCGAAGCGCTCGGGGAACGCGACCTGCTCACCATTCACGCGCCCGAGGGCGTGGCGGTCTACACCGTCGGGCTCACCGACGCGCTGCTGCCCGAACTCGCGGTGATCGATCCTCCCCCGCTGGCCGGGGCGTGGTTGGAGGCGTTGGCGAATCGGTGCGCGGAGGGCGAGCTGGAGATCGGGCCAGCGATGCAGCTGACCGAGCAGGACGGCGGCGAGCACACGCTCACGCTCGTGCGCCACGACCCGATGGCGCACCCTGACCTGGCGCTGTCACGGTGCTTGTACGGCGCCGAGATGGATACGCGCGTGATCGACCTGCGCTCGTGCTTGTGCGCCCGCTGTCAGGGCTGTAACAGCGAACGCGGCTACCTGGGCGACCTGATCGCCAGTGGGGTGCAGCGGCTTCGCTAGCCGGCCATGGCAGACGCCGGCTCCTCGATGCCGGCCATGATCGCCCGTGCCACCACGTGGTCACCCGCGGGCTGGCGGCGCGCCCAGTCGGTAGGTAGCGATCCGCCGTTGCTGAGGCAGTCGTCGACGATCTTCAGGTCGCGCAGCACCCTGGTGAGCAGTTCTCCGCAGTCGGTCTCCGGCGCAGCCTTGCGGGCCTGCTCTGCGCTGCTGCGCAGCCGGTGCAACGCCGCTTCGGCCGGTGAGGCGGCGTCGTAGTCGTAGCGGTAACTGCCGAGCACGTCGACGATCTGCGCTCCGGGCACGAGATCGGTCACCATCGTCCGCACCATGTCCTGCAACGCGGCCAGGTCTGGCCAGGTCGGCAGCTCGTGGGCGATCTCGATCTGGGCTCGCACGGTGTCATCGTCGACGTGGCTGCAACGCAGGCCCGGCGTGGACTCCAGAGCCTGGACCTGCTGGTCGGTGAGCCCGCGCAGCCGGACGTGGATCAGAACGTAAGTCGGATAGGACACCCGAGGGACGGTACTGCGCTCGCTGCGGGTCCGCCTGTTTTCACGGCTGCCATGCTCTCCACCTGCAGTTTCATCCTTGGGCGTCGAAGGGCGCGGGGTCTTGTGGGCGCCGAGGTGTCCCGATGAGACACGCCCGGGCCGGGGTATCCGACAAAAATTGGCGTTTGTGGTTGGATACCCATGATCGCGAGAGGAGCCTGCGGATGGCGAAACCCATCACTGTCCTGCCGACCACTCCATTGGGCATCGCCCTGGAGCATTACCGCATGCTTAACGGGATGACCAGGCAAGACGCCTACACGCGGGCCGGCAAATCCGACAAGCAGTGGGGGCGCCTGCTGACTGAGACGAGCCGGTTCACGCTGAAAACGGTCAAGGAAGCGGCAGAGGCTGTGCGCATGCCCGTGGACGAGGCGTTCGCCAAGGCGGGCATCGTGGTCGTCCCCGACGACAGCCGCGTGATCACCGAGAGCCAGCTGGAGGTACTGCTGCGAGCGAGTTGACCGAATCGGTGGCCCGTCCGCAACGGGCACACAGAAAGGCCGGGCTCCTCCTCCTCAAGAAGCGCCCGGCCTGACTGCCCAGAAACAGTGACCCTGCCGCTAAGCCGCAAGCGGGGGTCTGCGTTCTACGCGCCAAGGATAGCCGGTGCTGCGCGCGGACTCCAGCCTCACACGCGACGTGGCGTGGGTCACCCCACACCTGAAGGACCGTGATGGGCACGATCCGCGAAGACTCGGCGGCGGAGATCGCCGAACAACTAGAGGCACAACAAGGCCGCCGGGCGCCTTTCAGCATGGTGGGCGACTGGGTGCTGCTTGCCCCGATCCGCCCTCAGGCGAAGGTCCTGTACTGGGCCTTGATGGCGCATGTCAACCACGACCGCGACAACACCGAGGTCTGGCCCTCCCAAAACACTCTGGCCACGATCATGGGCATGAGCGACGGCCGGAAGATCCGCCCGTACCTCAATGAGCTCGTCGCGATCAACGCAGTCGAGATCCGCAAGGCCCGTTCCAAAGGCGGCATGCGCCAGCGCAGCATCTACGTCGTGCACCAGGCACCTCCTGACGGCTTCGAGGGTCCGGAGAAGCTGTCGGAGTTCTACAAGGCCCGCAAGGCGAAGATCGAGGTAGCACAGACCGAGCAGCTGGAGCTGGAGATGCCGGTCGAGCCGAAGGCGCCGAAGAAGGCCGCCTGATCCCGCAGGACGTCCCGCCGTAGCCACCGGGCGGGCGCGCTGCCCACTGAAGGACCCATGATGAGGGGACCGGACATCCGGTCCCCTCGTTTGCTATGCGCACAAAGCCACAGGTCACGTCGAAGGGGCCCATTTCGGCCCCTCTGGTGGGGCCGAAATGGGCCCCTTCGTGTACGAAGGGTCCGCGTTCTCGGAGGGGCC
>AR_comb_assmDRAFT_10113910_pt1 | contig 19944 bp, 15 predicted proteins | sample ArasoioldDNA_FD_10543 | JGI IMG/M metagenome (IMG submission 10543) | reverse complement strand
TTGGGGAAAAGGAAAAATGGCCTTTGCCGTCATTGAGGAATAACCGGTCGGCGCTGGAGATGTCATTCGAAGGCATCTCGTTCCCACCACTCACTACCCATAGATCGAGGCTTCCATCACCATTGGCGTCAAAAAAAGCAGCGTCCACATCTTCACAAACCGCGAAGCGACTAAACAATGCCGAATCGACAGAGACAAACGTTCCGTTACTTTTCTGAATCATTAATGCTCCCGGCTGGTCTTTTGCTCCGCACAAATAAATATCATCTAAGCCGTCATTATTAACGTCACCAACAGCTATTTTCGGACCGCGGGTACTTTCCGCGTGAGGTATTAGATATTGAACATTGTAATCAACAAAGTCATTTTCCCGATGCTTCCACCGACAGCTTACGTTTTGAGATACATCCTCAAAACTCTCTCGCTTTATTGGAAAGTAAGCGTGTTGTTCAAACGCTCCCGATGCATTTTTTTGAGATAAGGTAATTTGAGAATTCGCTTTAACGTTTGTCAGCAGCTGAAATTTTTGGCCAGGCCAAACAACCAAAATGCTGTCAACCGATGCGATCGAATCCAAGCCAAAGTGTAATCTGGGTTCACAAGAAGATTCAAAGCCCCGCGACAGCATCAATTGCTGATACTGTAACCCTCTTTTTGTGAACAGATATACTTTTGCACCTACACCGAATTTGTTGGAACTATCACCGTTCAAAGAAATCGTAAGAAAATTCTTTTGTGTTGAAGCATTGTTCTTTAAAATGATGGCCGGTGCATTAAGGCAGTTCACTACCAGGTCCAATTTGCCGTCATTATCGAGGTCAGCATAGGAAGCCCCATTATAATACCCTTTCATTTTACCGGTCCCCCAGTCGATACTCACGTCCTTAAAAGAGTAATCATTTGTATTTTGAAACAGATAGGGATGCGAAGAACCGTCCGGCATGGCGTTAATAGCCTCGTCATCATATTTGTCCGTAACGTCTAGTCCCTTACCCTTCAAGTCCGATGCAAATCTTATATAGTCAAGATCAACAGGGCGTTTTACAATCCCGCTGGAAATGAAAAGATCCTTTTTGCCATCATTGTCAAAGTCTGCAAATAAGGGACTCCAACTCCAATCGGTAGCGGATATGCCACTCTGTAATCCAATTTCACTGAAACTAATTCCGTCACCATTGTTACGTTGCAAGCAATTTTTTGAGTACTGGTTTTGGTAGCCATTTATTTCCAATTTTACCTTATAAATGTCAGGATTTTCATCACTTCCATACGTCTTCAAAGTCTTTTCGTCTGGCGGAAGCATATCAACAGTGATCACATCCAATTGCCCATCATTATTGTAGTCCGCAACATCATTTCCCATGCTGAAGCGGCTATAATGCTTAAAGTGCTTCGCTCCTGCCTCGGTAAAGGTGCCATTCCCGTTATTTATGTAGTAATAATCGTTCTCGTGAAAATCATTCCCAATATAGATATCATCCCATCCATCATTATTCATATCACCAATTGAAATGCCCAGTCCGTAACCCAAATTGCTCTGATAGATTCCAGCCTCTTTAGAAATGTCGGTAAACTTGCCGGTTGCATTAAAATCATTCCTGTAAAGCCTATCCCCCGATAGTGAGTCGTATTTTCTTCTGTACATCGTGTCTATAATATTAGCATGAGGGTGATGTGACTGATTCAGAATGTAACAATCGAGGTCACCATCGTGGTCATAATCAAAAAAAGCTGTTTGTGTCGTAAACCCGGAAAAATCCAGGCCATATTCATTGCTTCTTTCGGTGAATGTGGCGTTACCATTATTTATAAAAAGTTCATTATGACCTGTCAGCCCATACCTTTGACTCACTGCGCTTACATAAATGTCCAATAGCCCGTCACCATTCACATCGACCATTGACACACCCGTGCACCAGTCGGCAGTTCCTGCAACGCCGGCTTTATCAGTTATGTCCTCAAACTCAAAATTTCCCTTGTTTAAATAAAGTTTATTGTGTCCTTTACTGTTTGCCGTGAAGTACATATCTGGCAAGCCATCGTTATTAATGTCACCGGTAGCCACCCCTCCCCCATTGTAATAGTAGAGGTAATATAAAATGTTGAAACGGTTTTTCTTTTCGAGTTGATTGATAAAGTCAACGTGAGTTTTCGAGGCGGATAAAGATTGAAATAGTGTCCGTTTTTGTTGACAAGCAATAAAGGAGGTAAGTAAGACAAATGACAGTACGATTCTGCAGTTGGAAAGTATGGCTCTCGGGGCTTTCATATTTGCTGTAGACTAATTTTTGCCGTATGATTTTTTTTGCCTGGTCTCCCTCAAAAATTTTTCTGCCGCATCAGGGTAAACCTTAATGTAGTGTGTTCGCATTAAAGCTGAAGTCGGAATCTCATCTCCCTGAAGGTAAACAGACACGGCGTGCGAAAGTTCTTTCGGCATATGACAATCGATACAATTATTACTGATGGAAGGTCCTATAACATGAGTCATTTTACAGATTTTACCGGCTGATTCATTGTGGCAATTCGCACATCTTTGAGAAAAAATCTCAACCTTGCCATTTTCATTTTCATGAATACTATGACAACTCATGCAAGTAAGATTGCTCATGTTAAAGCACTTGCTGAAAGAGAGTAGTCCAAATTGATTCCCATGAACATCGATGTTGCCCGCATTATGATCGTTGGCCTTGACAGTGAAATAATTGGTCAGTGTATCGCCTGCCTGGAACCGAAATGACGGTTTCGTTTTTGCCAAACCGCCTCCATGGCAAAGTCTACATAAATCCAATTGTCGCTCCCTGGGAAGTTTGCCGGGGTTAACAATATACCGCGCCTCCTTTCCAGGATTCTTGGATTGAAATTCAACATGTGATGCTCCCGGCCCATGACATTTCTCACAGTCGACGGCATATATAATTTTGTGATGATCAAATTCCTCGAGCTCAGCTGTGTCTGAAATTTTTTCGAAATACGTGCTGTGGCATTCAAGACATCTCGAGGTTATCGGCCGGTAAAACATTGGTCTCTGCGGAGAATAGCCAGGACTGTTTGACCATTGAGATGCAGGCGTGAAGTATGTAATTGGAAGCTGAACCAGGCGATTGCCGATCCAGTTCAAATAGCTTTGACCTTTCCTTCCCGAGCCCACTACGATATCAAATCTTCCTCTTCGAATTTCCAGGTCATTGTTGTATTCAACCTGGTACATTCCACTGTCACGCTTTTCCATGGTCACATTCAAAAAGGGGCCAAAAGCAAACACGTTCTTGCCGCTGTCAAAACTCCCAATTACATTCTGCGGAGAGGAAGGTGCCGATGTAAGGTGATGTTCAGTATGGATGTGCTTATCATAAATGTCCTTGTGACAGTTTGAACAAACCGCAGATCCTGCAAATTTTTTGAAGTCATTATTTTGCTCAGAACTTACCTTTTTGTCACCATCCTTGCTTATACAAGTGGTTAAATAAAAAACGAGAGCAACAATGACAGAAATAACAATTGCAGACTTCTTGTGCCAGAAGAATTTTTTTTTACCGTTCACTTCCAAATTAAAAGGCTGAAACAAATGTTCAGCCTCTTGTTTTTAATTTTTTATAAAAAACAACCTAAGTAAATAAGCGTCACAATTTGCTGTTGAATAAAGCTAACACCTCTGAAGCGGATAATGCCTTGTTATAAAGCCTGAATTGGTCCAGAGCCCCTGGAAAAGATTCAATCCATGAATCCGTTGCACCGGGGAGACCGACGTGCTTGTTCCAACCACCAATGATGAAATTAGAAACGCTGGCGGGATTTAGGCCCAACGGACCCACTAAATGGGTGGTGGCATCGGCTGACAGCCCGCTAAGTGCTACGCCGTCTACATAAGTTGCTAACTTAGATATGGTGTGATCGTAGACGAATGCAAGGTGGTGCCATTGCTTGTCTAAGATTTTTGGAATTCTGTCCTTCCCGTGGAATAAATACCAATTATCTTTCGCAACAAAACTCACGGCAGCTGAATCGGCCGTTGAACCGGCGCCGCTATGATCAATCAGCATAAAAAGTCCGCTGTAATGCCAGAAATCCTTATCAACGAGTGACATTACAAATTGTGCATTGCTGGGAACACCGGGAGCTTTTAACCAAAATGCTACTGTAAAGCTACTTGCGGATGCAAAATCGTTAGCATTCACATACGAAAGTGCTTTCCCTTGGGATAATTGAACAGCAGTGCCATGGACACCTTGTGTAACACGAATTGATTTATCCGGAAAGAAACTGGGATACTTAGATATACTATCCGCAAATCGGATATTTATCTGTTTGGCTTCTTCGGTGGTAGAATCAAAAGGTGTATAAAACCTAAGCGCAGTAGTGGGAGTGACTAAATGGTCCTGCGGGTAATCGCCCAACGGTGGCCTGCTCATCTTTTGGCAGCCATTGACTGCTATGGCCCCAATTACGAGCGCCAAAAATTTCATGTGAAAACTTTTCCTTATCATAACGATGTTTTTTTAGTTGATTCAATTACCATTCGGGGTTTTGCTTGAGAACTCCACCTGACAAGTCAATTGCTTTTTGAGGAATTGGATAATAGCGCGCTCTGTTAGAATATCCTAAGCCACCAAGCGCAGTGAGTGCATCGCCCCAGCGAACCAAATCGTAGAACCTATATCCTTCCATTGCAAATTCCCAGCGCCTTTCATTTTTAATTGCAGCGCGCATTTGATCTTTGCTGGTATAAACAATCTTTGGCAAAACAGCATTATTTCCGCCCCGCGCCCTGGCTCTAATCATCTCGAGCATCGTCTCGGCGGTGGCACCTTCCCCTGCTTCGTTTGCAGCCTCAGCTTTCATTAAGATTACATCGGCATAACGCAAAATTCGGTGATTTATCCATACTGGATTGCCTGCAGTTACGGTGCCCGTCAGTTGTCGCATGGCAGGATCAGAATATACTTTTTTGTTCCAGAAAGGTTGCTCCAGCTTCTTGCCAGGATCGTAGTCTGGCAACGTTTTACCATATCCTCCCTGCGCGGGACCTCCATCAAATTGACCGGAGTATAAAATCGTGGCCGCCTTTCTAGGATCGGAAGCATCCCAGGCGGAGTTCAATACACTCGTTGGAGTATTCCAGCCCCACCCTAAATTCCAGGTATTATCTGAGAAACCAGGGGCGATGCGAACGTTTTGTGAAACTCCGAAATTGGAGCCATAATTAGGGGTGCCACCTGCGCCCATGTAGGCCTGCATTTCCAATATTGACTCCTTGCTATTTTTGCCCGCTCCTCCAACACCATCTTTCCATACGTCAACGAAATTCGGAAGCAACGCATACTGGCCACTGCCAATTACCTGGTCGCAAAGAGCCGTTACCCTTGCCCAGTTTTGTCTGAACAAATAGGTTTGCGCCCACAAGGTTTTTGCAGCTCCGCTGGTCAATCTCCCGGGGAAGGCATTTTGATTCGTCGTACTGTTGAACCAATTTAATGGCAGCAACTGCGAGGCAGAATCAAGATCCTTGTCTATCAGCGCATAAATTTCCGCAACAGCTGACTTGGGTTGAATTCCTTTTGAAGCGTCGGTGTAGTAATAATCAATTTTGGGAACTTCTCCATATGCTTTCACTAGTTCGAAATATGAATAAGCTCTGAAGAAGTGCGCTTCGCCAACATTTCTTAACGAAGCTGCATCCGTAGCCTTTAAGGAATCCGCATAAAATAACAACTGGTTTGCTTTATTGATCATATAATAATGATCATTCCAGTAAGTATTGGTAGCCCAGTCGTCTTTGGTATATTGAAACGTTTCAAACTCTGTATTAATTTCGGCGCCATCAGTTAAACTGCTGCCTTTTTGCGCATCATCATCTCGGATGCTGTTAAAATCCAACCACGGAAGGGTATTGAAGCCTGCCCATGAGTTAAATATTGAATACATGCCGATGGCCTGTCCTTCCACCTTGCTACCATAGTCATCAAGTGTTGGCGAAAGCGGTTTTCGATCGAGAAACTTCTTACAACCACTCACACCAATGCAAAACGCTGCGATCAGCATTAACCCAGGTAGAATTTTATTGATCTTTTTCATATCGTGAATTTCTTTAGTTAGTGATTAGAATGTTACGCTCAGTCCAAAAGTGACCGTTCTCGGAATAGCACCGCCCGCAAAATCAAACCCAAAACCAGTAGCGTCGCCCCCATATTCAGCTGTATATCCTTTGGTATGTTTCCATGTTTTCAGATTCTGAACGTTGGCATACACCCGCAGATTTTTAATTTTTGCGCCTGATAACATTTTCGGATCAAAATCATACCCAACCTGGAGATTTCTAATCCGGAAGTAACTTCCATCTTCAATATTGTAAGTAGACCCGTTGTAATTAAACCTGTCAGCCTGGCTGATGATAGGATCCCAATTTGAAGTCCCAGCACCATGCCACCTGTCCACCTTAAATTGCGGATAGTTGACTCTCTGGAATGGAGACTCCAGCGATCCCCAAACTCTGAATACCTCGTTTCCATAAACACCTCCAAAATCTATATCGATATTAAATCGCTTGTAGTTTACTGCGACTGATCCTCCGTACATAAAATCCGGTGAGGGATTGCCAATGAAAGTACGATCATTAGCGTCGATTACACCATCACCGTTCAGATCTTTGAATTTAAAATCCCCTGGACGGTAAGAGCCTATAGAAGAAGCCGGCGGAGCTGAGAGGATGTCGAGGTTGCTCTGGTAAAGGCCTTCCACTATATAGCCATAGAAGGAACCAATAGGTGAGCCAGGTGCCGTTCTTGCTTCAGCAGAGCCATTGTTTGCAAAGCCCCTGACAATCATTCCTGCCGGTAAGTCCGCGGCCACACTCTTCACTTCATTGTCCATGAAAGTTATATTGCCAGAAATGTTGACGGTAAGATCCTTGTTCACGGCCTGGTTCCACGTTGCAGAAAACTCTTCTCCCCAGTTTTTAATTTCTCCACCGTTTTCCAGCTGGTCGTCCAATCCAAGAGAACCGAGGCTAACGTAGGTCATCATGTCTTTAGTGACTTTATCATAATAAGTGGCCTCAAAATGCAGTCTGTTGTTAAACGCTGTTGCCTCCACACCTATGTCAAACGCATCTACAGTTTCCCATCTCAAATCTGGATTTGCACGATATGCTGGCAGGGCTGCAGTAACCAGGTTTTCTCCAAATGGAACGACTACTCCTGTTCTTAAACCTGGGTATGATGGATAATCGAGCCGAATGTTTGGGTCAGTACTATAGGTACTTTGATTCCCCAAAACACCTATTGATGCTTTTAGTTTGAGAAAATTAATTTGACTAACGCTCTGCATGAAGTCTTCCTTGGTTAGCTCCCAGGCTCCGCCAACCGCCCAAAATTGCTGATGTCGATTTTTCTGCGGAATGCGGGAGGACGCATCATCACGGAAGGAAGCATTTAAGTAGAACTTATTTTTATAATTATACAATGCACGTCCCAGGAACGATACTGTTGTAAACTCGCTTTGATAAGAAGAGGCGCCCCCCTGCAATACATAACCAAATCCGTTATTTAAATACCATAGTCTTTTCTCGTCCGGAATTGGCAGATCCGACGGACCCGTTCCCTGGCTTGACGTTCCATATTGCTGAAATGTTCCAAAATAGTACGTGGTAAAGCCCCCAGTTCCTGTAATGTTGTGATCACCAAACTGCTGCTTATATGTAAGTATATAATCCTGCTGGAATTTTCTCCATGTTTGATTGCTCTGATATACGCTGGTTTTTGTATTGTACAGGAACGGTTTATTGTCAAACGGACTGTACGTATAATAAAGCGGAGTATATTTTCGGTAGTCGACACTACTTATATCACCATACCAGGTTGGTCTGAAATTAAAATACTTTAAAAAATTAATGTCAACGTATGCACTGCCGACAGCCCGGTACTCATAACTAATCGTCTTGTCCCATTCATTTTCCAAAACCAGCAATGGGTTAACAACCCCAGAACCTTGCAGGGCCAGTGCTGAGTAGATGTTGGACTGAATACTGTCGGCACTATAAGGATCTTTCACCTTAAAGGACTTTGTGCCTGCAGAAACGTGTGGCTGTATCTTTCTTGCGTCATCCAACACCCAGGTTGCATCATAAGGATTGTGTTGCCTTGAAGCATTCAGGTTCACGCCAATTTTTATCGCTTTACTTATTCTTACTTCATCGCCAAATGAGAGGTTCATTCTTTCAAGCTTTTCGTGTCGAACAATCCCTTCGTCGTAGAGAAATCCCAGCCCCAATATGAATTTATTCTTCTCAGAACTTTGGGATATGCTCAAGGCCGTATTGCTAAAATGCCCGGTCCGCGTAACCGCATCCACCCAATCTGTGTTGGAATTAAATGCTGAATAATCCGGAGTAGGTACGCCGTTATTTGCATTTTCTTCGGCAAAAAGTGTAGCAAATTCACCGGCGTCAGCCATTTCAATCTTGTCAACCAATTTCTTAGAACCGTAAGAAGTGTTAAGAGTGATCACAGTTTGACCTGTTTTTGCCCGCTTGGTCGTGATAGCAATTACACCTGTTGCGCCTCTCACACCAAAAATGGCGAGAGAAGAGGGATCCTTTAAGATCTCCATCGATTCAATGTCATTCGGGTTGAGGTAATTGATATTATCCTCGAAAATACCATCTACCACATACAAGGGGTGGACTTGCCCGATACTTACGGTACCGCGAATACGAATGTCGGGTTCAGCGCCCGGTGTGCCATTATTGACTACATAAAGTCCAGCAACTTTGCTCTGAAGTGATGAAACGGGATTAGCATTTGGCTTGTCTGCTACTTCCTTACCGCTTACCTTCACAATAGATCCCGTCAAGTCCCGTTTGCTTGCAGTACCGTAACCGATCACAACTACCTGTTCCTGGATCTTTACCTGTTCTGTTAACTGAACATCGACTGTCGTTTGACCGGCGACCGAAACTTCTTTTGTGGCGTAACCAACAGAACTGAACACCAGGACGGCATTATCGGGCACGGTGAGCGCGTAGTTGCCGCTTGCGTCAGTTGTCGTTCCTGTGCGGCTTCCTTTTACTGTGACGGATACGCCACCCAATGGTTCACCAGTTGCGGACGTTACCTTTCCGGTGATCCTGACGTCCTTTAGGTCGACAAGACTTGCCTGTTCCTCTACTTCCTTCAAGACGACCAGTTTATTACTTAATATTTTGTACGTAATTCCAGTGTTTTCAAGCAGCTGATTCAACACCTGTACAACTGGAGTCTCAATTACATTGATATCAACCTTAGGTTTGTGCGCAACTAGCTTTTCATTAAACAAAAATCGATAATCAGTTTTTTTCTCAATAGCAATTAGCGCTTTGCGCAATTCAACTGATTTAAGGTTCAGCGTTACCTTATCCTGTGAATGGCCGGTGGCTGTCACATGCAAACAAGCAATTAACATGCAAGCGATGGTGAGTCTCATAACCCTGAAAAGTTTTAATACCAGGTCTTTTCGTAAAGCATGTTGGTTGGATAATTTACTCATAATATCGATTAAAAAGTTAGAAAATGCCTGCCGGGCGAGATCGTTCAGACTACCCAAATTCTGTGGGACTAATTCGTTCCGCAAAAATCAAGATGTGTCAGTCAATCTCATACAACAGCCTATTTTTTATTTGGTAATAATGATATCACTCCCACTTATCTTATAATTGAAATTGAAACCTTCCTTTAATGCGTCCAGCGCCTGGTTAATCGTTTCGTCTGTAAAGCTTCCGTAGATTCTTTGGTCGGCGACTTGTTCATCGGCAAAAATTATATGTACGCCGTACCGGCGTCCCATTTTTGATGCCACTTCTCTGAACGTTTCATTCTCCTGGAAAACAAGTTTATTGTCTACCCAGGAGGTCTCAATAATGGTGCTGTCGCTGCGATAATAGGTTACTGATTCCGTTACAATTGACGGTTTTGCTGTAGTATTTTTGTCCGCCGGAATATCGATCTTATTTGCAACGGTAACTTTCTGCTTAGGTGATAACAAATGTTTCTCGTTATGCCTGTTTTTTACAGTTACTTCCAAACTGCCGCGAATGAGGCTCGCCTCTGTGTAAGAATCATCGGGATAGGCCTTGACATTGAACTGGGTCCCCAATACTTTTACATCAATCACTTTGGTATGGATGATAAAAGGATGCACAGCATCTCTGACTACGTCAAAAAAGGCTTCACCGGTAAGGTTTACCTCGCGCAGGTTTTTACCGAAATCTTTGTCGTAAGTAAGCTCACTGCTTGCATTCAACCATACGCTCGAGCCGTCAGGCAACTGTATCTTAGACGAGCCTGACTTAGTGCTTACGTGGGTTGCAGGGGTCTCGCCCAAAGCGAGCTGGGGCGACGACAAACTTCGGTCGAATAGCAACAACGTGATCGCAAACATCGCGATTACAATCACTGCAATCACCCACTTTTTCTTGTTTAATCTATTACGATTTTTTTCAGGTAACCTAACTTCCTGAAAGGTGGTTTCGCTCTCGCCAAATTCAACACCCAACTGTTCCATTTTTCGGAGGTGTGATTCAAAGGCTATTGCGGCCTCGTCGTGCTGAGAGGGGACTGATTGCTGCCAGAGAAGAGATAAAGCTTTTTCTGTGTCCTGCCAGTCCGGATTATCGACGGCCAGTGTTTCGAACTCGTTTAATTCATTCTGGCTGGCCTCGCCGGAAATCTTTTTGGATAAGAGATCCCAAAATCTATCTGCAGTCATATCAACAGTTACAGTATCCATTAAAGACGCATATTTCTCAGCAGTACCCCTAAGCCAACGAAAAAAATCTTTTAGTTCTCTGAAAAGATGGATGTAAGATGATGGAGCTTGTGATTAATGGCGGTTCCTATTTTCTTAAAAGCAATAGACATTTGGTTTTCAACTGTTTTTACTGATAGCTGTAGAAGTTCTGCCACTTCCTTGTACTTCAGTCCCTCTTCCTTGACGAGTTTGAATATTAATCGGCATTTCGGCGGTAGTTCCTGTATAGCCATGCTAATTTTCTTGACCGTTTCAGCAGAAATCATTCTTTGTTCTGGATCGTGATAAAGACTTCGGAACTCGATCGGGGCGTCGTGGATATTGATAGTGTTCTTGTCCTGGTAACCCTTAAACTCGTCAATGCAGCGGTTCTTAACGGCCGTAAAAAGATAAAATTTGAGATTGTCCACCTTATCCAGTTGCTGCCGTTTTTGCCAAATCTTTATAAAAACGTCTGAGACAATTTCTTCAGCTATCTCTTTGGACTTGATAATTGAAACAGCGAACGGCACAAGAGAAGGATAAAACAACAGGAAAAGTTGTTTGTAGGCTTGTGTGTCGTCGAAGCAGGCTATAGCTTGTTGCAGCAATCGTATATTCTCCGTCTTCCTCACAGAAATTCACTGTAATGTAAATACTTTTTCAACAACAACCGGTCGTCTTAGTTATTACATCCTAAGTATCAGACAATCTTTGAAAAAAAATTGCTGCATAAGACATTGAATAACGGAAACATAAAAAAAATCCTTATTTTTCTGCAAAACCTTGTAAGATGGCAACTCGTCGCTACGAAAAAGCTTCCTGGTTTCTTTTGTTTCCCTGGTCGCTAGTTTCAATCATCATAGTATTAATATTCAATACGGCACTCAGTGAATGGTTTGGCAAAAACTGGAGTTGGATAACTCTGGTACTCATTATCCCTGCGGCGATTTTCGAGAATTTTAAGGTGGGCTATTCGACCATGCAAGTAATGTTTTTAAAGATTTTCTTTTCGTTAATTGCGTTTCTCGTTACAGGATTGAGCTTTGGCATCTCCCTGGCAGGATGGTATTATGAAAAATTCGAACACCTCAGCATTCCCCGGGTAAGCATTCCCTGGTTTGTGCTGCTGGCATTAGTTGTATTACTTGCTATAGAAGCGGTGCAGATCTTTAGCCTCCTTAAGGCTGTAAAAAGAGAGTTTTTGCAGTTTGACCAGGATAATTAGCAGCCAGGAGAAGAGGGCTAGATGTTGATAATGGATATTAGGTATTAGACATTAGGGCCACCTCACTCATCACCACGTGTCACGTTCCACGTACACCATCACGACATTATTCATTACTCATTATTCATCATTCGCCATCATAGTTCTCCGTAGCGTTGTCTCCACCATGCCTCAATCCGCGGAAAGGCAATTACAAACCACGCAGTGTACATTGTCGGCCTGCTGTCTAATTCCTCTTTGATGTCATCCATCGACTTGAATAAATAATCTTTTACCTCTGCCCGATTGATATTAACTCCGCCGTCGTACTCTCCAACAAAAACATGATCAAATTCATTTTCTGCCAGGCCGTTTGAAAAAGTAGCTGCATACATAAAATCAAAAACCTTTTTTAAAGGCGTGGAAAACCCGAGCTCTTCGGATAGTCTTCGATTGGCAGCTAATTCTGTTCTTTCTCCAGGCATTGGATGGCTGCAGCAGGCGTTTGACCACAATCCCCCGCTGTGATATTTATCCAAAGCCCTTTGCTGCAAAAGCATTTCACCTTTCGAGTTGAAAATAAAGATGCTAAAGGCCCGGTGGAGGATGCCTTTTTCATGAGCCTCGGACTTTTCCATAGTGCCGATTGGCTGATCCTGTTCGTTTACGAGGATGACGTGGGTTAGTTGTTTAATTGTTTATTGGTTTAATGGTTTAACTGCTGGAAAATTGGCCGTCGGCAAATTACAATTAGACAATCAAACAATTAGACAATTTACGTTACCACCGGCTAATCTGTTCCTTTAATAATTTACGAGCGAAATGAATTCTGCTTTTAATAGTTCCGAGTGGTTCATGCAACGCTTCGGCAATTTCATGATACTTGTATCCCTCAAAATAGAGTAAGAATGGAGTTTTGAAAATTTCGGGAAGATGGTAAATCGCCTGATAAATCTCCTTTAGCCGTAGTTCAGTTTCAGCGGCATTTGAGATAGAAGGCTGTTTATAGTTGAGAAGATAGTCGTTAGCAGTGTTGTCAAATATGGTTTGTTGCTTTGCACGGCGGCGATAGTCATTAATAAAAATATTACGCATGATGGTAAACAGCCATGCCTTTATATTAGTACCAACATTATACTTTTCCTGGTTGGCCAGGGCTTTATACAAGGTTTCCTGGAAGAGATCTTTGGCCACTTCCGAATCCTTTGTGAGGTTAACTGCGAAAGGTTTTAAAAAATCCGCATTGTTGAGCAACAATTTATCGAACTCCAAACTGCCCATATCAAAATTGTTTAATGACTAACCTGCTAAAATTACGCAATCTTCAGTTGAAAAATTGTAAATAATTGTTTAAACTTTGAATAAAGTTGACAGCCGGTAACTGTGGTACAACTATATTGCCAATCGCATTTTACAAGTGGCTAAAAACGAGGATCAGAGCGCTTGATTTTGAATTTTTCCGGATTCGAGGAGTTTTTGGAGTGAAGAAAAAACGGCGGGATTCTTTAAAGATTCGAGGTGGCGGGAGTGATGAAGATCGGTACCAACTAAGTTATAATACCCTTTTTTTATAAGATAACGGGCAAGTTCGGCAACGGAGTTTCCATAATATCCGCTCGGAGAAAGGATGTTCATTTGAAAAAAGTAACCTGCATCTTTCAATTCATCGTAGAACTCTTTGTTATATTCCAGGTACGTGTATCGCTCTGCGTGTGCAATGACGGGCTGATATCCCTGTAATTGCATTTCGAAAAGCACCTCCTTCAGGTCGAAGGCGGGGCTGGCCATCGAAAATTCTACCAACACCATTTTATTTCCAAAAGTTAGCAAAGAGTCCTTTTGTTTTAATAATTCCTCCACGTGGTCATCTATAAAGTATTCTGCAGCACAGCAGAGCTCTACCTCTATTTTTTCCTGTTTCAATTTAGCCTTTACCTCCTCACATTTTTCAATGATTATTTCCTTGCGGTTCTTATAGATGTCCCACATGATATGTGGCGTTGTAATCAACTTCTTGAATCCTAGTGCCTGCATTCCTTTTATAAGCCGCAGGGAAGTTTCGATATCGGGCGATCCGTCATCGATGCCAGGAAGCAGGTGGGAGTGCATGTCTGCATTCAATACACTGTAGTCGACAGGTGTTACGCTTGTATTTCTCCTTTTAAAAAACATTAGTTTCCTAAATTCTTTTCCTTTAACAATCCGTTGTACAGATTCGCCATATCTCTTGCCAGTCTTTCTACACTAAATTTTTTTATTACATGGTCGCCACTTTTTTTGCCCAAGCAACGTCGAAGATCATCATCCTCTATTATTCTCAATAGATTTTCCTTGAAACCGGTTTCATCATTTACATCACAAAGGAGAGCTGTTTCATTTTCAATTACAATATCGCTGATGCCACCGACACGGGTAGAAACAATAGGTCTGTTGGCCGCCTGCGCCTCAATCAGGCTCACTGGCGTCCCTTCATTCAACGACGTCAAGACAATGACATCGAGCCCAGCATTCACGACATCAATATCACTCCTCCATGACGTAAAGGTTAAAGCAGCGTCGTCGTCAGCAGTATCATAAGTTGCGCACGAGATACCCATCTCCTTTGCCTTCTGTTGTAATGACTCCCTTGTTTCTCCATCACCAATTATAAATGCCTTAATTTTTTTGGAAGAATTTTTCAGTACATGGCTAATCCCGGCCAAAAACAAAAAATGATTTTTTACGGGCACAAGTCTTCCGATGATACCAATAGCTATTTCATTTTCTTTCAGGCGAAATTCATCCCGAAACTTTTTTCGCTTTTGCTCCTGGTTTTCGCAAAATTTATTCAACTCGAAGCCGAGTGGAATGATTTTGAACCTGTCCTGTTCAGCAATTTTAAATTCTTCAGTGAGTTCTTTCTTTTGTTGATCGCTAATGGCAATTAACGCATCCGACTTTTTAGCCAACCATCTTTCCGTGTTAATGATGAATTTCGTTTTTGCCGGGTTGAAATAAGAATGAAAAACATGTCCGTGGTAAGTATGAACAATTACCGGAACTTTTAATGAACTTGCTGCGAGTCTTCCCACTGCCCCAGGTTTGGCTGCATGCGTGTGAACGATGTCGGGTTTGAAATCTTTGATAATTTTTTGTACCTGCTTGTAAGCCTGATAATCTTTGAAAGGATGGATAGATCGGCCCATATCGGGAATTGAGATCGTTCTAATTCCCATTTCATCGGCTAAAAATTTTGCATCTTTCTCGTGGCTCTCCTTTTCTCCGACAATGAGCAAGGTTTCAAATTCAGGAGAAAGATACTTTGTCAGGTATAGAACATTCAGGGTAGGTCCACCGACAATGAGGCGATTATGTATGCGAAGAATTTTGGGCATTAGAAATACCTTTCAGCGGCTATGCGAAAATACCTGAAAGGAAGCGGTGGGAGTTTGTCACAATAATCAATTATTTTTGAAACGTTCTCACAAACGTCACATTAAATGTATGCACTTCCAAACCTGACGGTACTTGATTTTGTTCTCTTACCCTTCTATCTGGCCTTCATTTACCTTCTTGCGTATAGGGCTCGCGATAAGAAATATCCTCATCAACATCCTTGGAGGAAATATTATATGCCGGCTCTCACAATAAAAGTTTTTGGCGCCATATTCATTGGTCTTATCTACGCATACTACTATAAGGGAGGTGATACTTTTTATTATTTCAACCAGGCACAAGTGTTGAATAGTGCTTTTAAGGATTCGTTTCAGAAATGGTTCAGTTTATTGCTTCACATTCCGGACGCAAATGACGGAGCCTATTACGATTATATTTCAAGAATGGAGTGGTACAGCGATCCGGCATCGTACACCGTTGTTTCGCTTACCGCTTTCCTTAGTGCTTTTACTTTAAATACCTACCTTCCCGCATCCGTATTGTTTGCCTTTTTTTCCTTCAGCGGCGTGTGGGCATTGTTCAGAACTTTTGCTGCAATATATCCACATCTCGTTCGACCAGTAGCCCTTGCAGTTTTGTTCATCCCAAGTGTTTTTGTTTGGGGTTCAGGAATTTTTAAAGACACGGTTTGCATGTTTGGCTTAGGTTGGCTAACATATGGAACCTTCAGGTTTTTAGTCCAGAAGGATTTTAGTTTTCGAAACATAATTCTATCGGTTCTAAGCTTTATCCTGATCGCCAAGGTAAAATTATACATCATACTAAGTTTTGCCCCAGCGTTGCTTATGTGGGTGTTCTTTAACTATTCTCAGCGCATCGCCAACAAATCTCAAAAAATATTGGTCAAAGTTATTTTCCTGGCTTTGATCTTGGGTGGACTGTTTTTTTTCATGCAACGTTTCGCGAATGAATTGGGAAACTATTCGCTGGAAAAAGTCGCGCAGACATCTTCGGTGACACGGGAATGGATATATTATTCATCAGGTGACGAGGGCTCAGCATATGATCTGGGAATCTTTGAACCTACCATATTCGGAATGCTTTCTAAGTTCCCACTGGCGGTGAATGTAACTTTATTCAGGCCTTATGTGTGGGAGTCGAAAAAGATAATAGTGCTGTTATCTGCTGTTGAAGCTATTTTGTTTTTGTTCATCACGCTAAAAGTGCTAATTACCATTGGCGTCGTAAAAATTTGGAAAACAATTAGCACTGACCCTACCATTCAGTTTTGCTTGATTTTTTCCATCATATTTGCGTTCGCGGTAGGTATTTCAAGTTACAATTTCGGAGCCCTGTCGAGATATAAAATACCTTGTCTCCCATTCTATTGCACAGCCATGATCCTGATCTATTACAAAAATAGACCATTTAACAAGAAACTTCTAGGTTTAATAAACCTTTAAACCGCTGTGCTCATTTACGCGCGATTATGAAAAGATGACCCGAAAAATTTTTTCTGAAAGAAGATTGAAATCTTTGTGTCTTCGAAAATGTTTCCAGGAATACTGCCCAGGATTTGCCGACGGAATTGCCAAATTTATAGGCTATCCTGATAGAACCAAACATCCTCCCAACGGCAGAAATCGCCGAAAACCCAACTGCTTTCAATTTCTCTTTTTCCGTTCTGGCTGTTGTAAAATAGCAGTTTTGATACATTTCACCTTTCAATTTTTTGAAAAATCCTTTCACGAAATAAAATGGCAGGTATAAATCCGTTGACCATCGATTGACATGTGTAGAAAAAAACAATCCTTCTTTTCGCAATACCCTGAATACTTCCTGATAAGTTTTGATAATATCATCGGGGTGTAAGTAACGCATTACCTCAATCGAAAGAATGAAGTCAAACGTGGAATCGGGGAAAGGAAGTTCATTCGAAACTCCCTGAATAAATTCAATTTGCGCAAAATTCTGTCGTGCATAGGATAACATATTCTCTGAAGGTTCGAGCCCAACCACGTGAAATCCTTTGTCATGCAGATAATGACTCAAATGCCCGGTTCCGCTGCCAATATCAAGTATTTTTGACCCCTTGGGGAGAGTGCTGACGATAGCTTCTAACTCCCGATTGATGTGATATCGGCCATAAAGAAATTCATCGGTATATTTATTTTGAGCTTTTTCGTATTCTGTCTGGAAAAAAGGGGCGTCCAGGTCATGTCTTTTGATTGCTATTTTCCTTATTACTTCTTGTTGATTCATATATTAATTATTAAGAGACAATTCACTCATGTTTGACGAGGCAAAGAAATATTTGTCATTTAAAGACTGATAGTGGTCCAACAGTTTTTTAAGAAAGTCCAAATTTTTTCCAAGATGTCTTCCAAAATTATGAGGATGCCACCACAGATGATACAATTGTGCATTTTGCGCTGCATAAGTCATTTCTCTTCTTATCCTGTTTAACCGATATGGTTCGAACGACTGAAATCTTGGATGATATGGACGCAAAAATCTGCTGGCCGGAACGTTTAATATACCCTCTGCATTGTTCAATTCATAAGAATTGATACCTGATAAATTAACATAACTGTCGAGCAATCTTCCAAATCGTCGCACCAAATGTTGATCTTTAATCGAAGTAGGCTTATACAGCCAATGATGGCGATTTCCTCTATACGACGTTATACCCTTTTCTTTGCAAAGCTTCAGGTACTGATCAGAATATTGATTTCTGGGAAACACAACGGAAGTGATTTTTATATCCTCATGAGCCGCAACAGCAATTGCCGCGTCGAGATCGTCAGCAAAGCTAGTTAATGAGGCGCCTTCTTCCAGACAATAATAATGAGAGAATGTATGAGTACCAATTTCCTGGTTGCGATATTCTTTTATAAGCACAATCATGTCATTCCCGTAGTGATAAGGATCATCTGTATGATTGTTTCCAATCTGGGAAATTAAATTGTAATTTGAAAATCTGCTGTTGATGTACGCGGGCTTTACAATATTTTTTGTTCTGAATAAAATCTCTTCTTTGTTCTTGCAAAATAAGAATCCCACGGTAGCCCAGGTCACGTGTATATTGTGTTGATCAAATAAGACTAACATTTGTTGAATAGCCTGCCTGGTGTTATCGAGATTCTCTTTATAATCCGACACGCTCATTTTGTCACTCACCCCCCAATGTAATTCGAAGTCCAGTGAAATCACTAACACGCCGTGTGCAACTTTTTGAATCATCATTTTTTAAAGACTGCCAAAAATCTATGTTTATTGGCTTTTAAACTGAACTTTTCTTCGATTTTTTTCCTGCCCATTAAACCTAACTCCGTTCTTAACTGGGAAGAATCGAGAACTAACGACAATTTTTCATGCCAATCTTTCTCGTTGTTGCACAAAAAGCCATTCACTTTATTCTCGATTATGTTGCTATTAACGCCTACCGGACTCGCGAGTGCTGGAATTCCTAACGCCATATATTGTATAATCTTAAAGCCGCATTTTCCCTGACTAAACGGATCGTTAAACATCGGCATGACTCCAATGTCTATTTTCAAAAGGTCAGCAATTTCCGTTTCTTCATTCCATGGCAGAAATTGCAATGACCTTAATGCTAAATCCGGTTTCTTATTGGCGATGACCAGAAAAGTAAAATCGTACTTGCTTTCCAGCTTTTGAATTGTTGGGAAAATGGCTTTGAGATAATTCATCGTCGTGTGAGAGCCCGTCCATCCGATGGTTGGTGTCCTGTTATCTGTGTGTTCTTTGACGGGATTCCTGCAGGTGTCTACGCTAGTTGGTATTAGCAAAACATTCGTATTATAATTTCTTGCGTAATCGCACAGATACTCATTGCCTCCTATAACTTGATGAGACCAACTGCACAAATATTTTATCTTCCAACACGCCCGAATCCAATCCACAAAGCGATTAGGCGTTACAGTATTCGCCATCCAAATCGCATCATCAAAATCATAAATAATTTTTTTCCGCAGAACTTTAGCCACCCACCATTCAACAAAAGGAGGGCCGATAGGAGAAGCCTCGCGATGAATGAATATATAATCGTAGAAAGGCGCAATAAAAAAAGTCCACCCCAACCTTCTAATAAACCCTTTTAGAACTCCCCAGGTTTTTGACAAAAAATATCCTTTTTTATATAGAATTTCCCAGGTGTTTTCGTCCAGGAAACACTGTAGCTTATATTTTACGCCAGCCCTTTCCAATTCAGGTAAAAATAATTCTACTCTGAATCTTTGTGAAGGTGCCTTTCGCAGCGGATAGGGAACGAGAAAAAAAACCTTTATAGCCACAGGACAAGATATTGATTAGACCTCATTTACATTTCTATTCTCTCACTTTAGCTAATTCCCCGAACGGAACGCATAATTCTTTGGAACGCACTCGATTTTGTACGTTATTGCTCGAGTTGGAGCCGAAGGATAAACAACATAAATTACCAAAGATCTTCCTTTCATGATAACACACTGCCGTAACAACCGGCATAAAGCTCAATCCCCTTATCGAGACTGTAGATATCCTTAACTGCGTTGCGAATTCCGGCAGGGTTCTTTTTTAATAACACGGGAACTTGTTCT
>AR_comb_assmDRAFT_10019283_pt1 | contig 19975 bp, 38 predicted proteins | sample ArasoioldDNA_FD_10543 | JGI IMG/M metagenome (IMG submission 10543) | reverse complement strand
GTTCCTCGACTACATCATCAAGTACGATGGTACCATTGATGATTCCCATAAGAAAGGCCATTGCTTCATCATACAGACCTTGCGCGTATTGTGGATTCTCTAGTGAATCTTCGCTATACCGTTCACGATAATAGAATGCTGCGATGAACCGACCCGCAATTGCCCTAATCAATTGTGGAACATATCCTACAACTAGAGGATCTGTTTCCGTCGGGTCGGTCCATCCAGCAAGTGTTGTAGCACTATAGACACTTGCCAAGTATCCCCTAATGATGCGTTGTGCATCTACACCCTTTAGGTCGAGTATAGGTGCTTCCATTTCCAACTTATCAGTTGGGAGGAACATATTTACATCATCAAGAGTGGCAAGTGCCATCTAGTTACTACCCTTCGTCCTTAGTTGATTTCTTGCCACCGCTCTGAACCTTAGCCTGCTGTCCAGTTGCGGTAACAGCTTCCAACTGCTCTACGGCCTGACGAGTCTGAAACGTATTAAGTGATTCATCTTCCCACTTCCAACCATCAGGAGGCGCTGTATCACTCAATACACCTTCGGCATGAAGCCCCTGCCATTCAGGATCATCCTCTCCATCCAATCCCAAATCAGCAGGAGTTACTTTATCGCCGATTTCCTTATACAGCCGCTTATGAATGGTACCTACACCACCAGGCTGCATACCTTCCAAACTCTCAACCTCGGCACCAATCTGAATTCGTGCAAGTGCATACGCCATTTAGATATCCTCCTTCCTTAGACGGCTGCAACAGCGGTCTTGATAAGATAACCAGCGAGGTTATTGACGATCTTCAAGTCGAACCGATAGCTAACGCGAACAACATCAGTCTTGCGACCTTCCTCGCGCCACCTATCAGTCGGTCGAATATCACCATTCGGATAAGGACGTGCAAACGTCTTACCGAATGTCTGAATATTCATACCATCGCTATTATCGACAATACCCATCCAAACGTCCTGTCCCCAGAACGATGCAATGGATTCCGTAGCGTCAATGTTATCTGCTGTATTCTCCTTTGAGTCTACAACAAATACATTCATTGCCTGAGCTACACCTTCGGGAAGTCCCAAGATAGCGCGCCATGCATCAGCATTAAACACTGATGTGTACGTGTACCTAGCAACAACCCTAGGATGGTTCTCAATCACACCAACTGCATCGAACGGAATGACCAACGTATTAGGCCACTGACCAGTTGCCTTATAGATAGTCTGTGCCGCTGTTCGCAAGTTAGCGACTGGATCACTTGTTGAAGAAACACCGCCGGTGTAGTCAGACCACTTAGAAGCACCTGACAACGTAACGGTGTTACCACCTGTGTAGTTAGATGCATTGCGGATAAGTGTAGCTACCTGTGACTCATGCTCCAACAGCAATGCGCGAGTAACAAGTTCCGTTGCATCCCTATGAGGATCAATGTCCAATGCACCGCCGAGATTAGTCTGACCAACCCCACCTGGACTATTGAGTTCCTCTTCTTCTTCATCGTATACTGGAGACTGGAGTGAGTATTCTTTAACGAGAAACGTATCTTCACTCCACTTGCGTCCAGAAATCTCATTCGCAACCGTACCAGGGGCACGATGTGCGAATGCTGCACGCATCCAGTTACTTCTATCGAATACACGATAACGACCATTGCGTGTATTCACTCTGGTAATCGGCAATAGCCTTTCACCATAGAGATTCTGCGGTTTGAACCCAACCGAGAAACCGGACAGGATGGGATCAAATACCTGGAGATCACCAGGATCATACATTTATTCCCTCCTTTCCGTTAGGCCGAAACTGGGCCAGGACTGATATCGAGGTGGACACCGACATCTTGACCAGAACCAGTACAAGGTTCATCACAAATGCCAATGAACCTAGCACCAGTGTTGGCAGCAATTGCCTTACCTGTACCATCAATACCAACTGCGGCACCTTCTGAAATTGCTCCAGCACTTTCCATTACAACTCGACCTTCTGTCATAACAGATGCTTTCTTACCCTTTGCGAACTCAGCAGCACTTACGCTGAACAAGGCTACTCCGATAACCATATCACCTTCTGCTGTAACCGGAGTTACCTTCTGCGTACCATCACCAACAAACTTAACTGCTCGCTTCTTAGTGATAGCGGCCGCAACAGGGTATCCTTTTGCAAGTACGAAGTTCTGCGATCGAATAGGCATTAACTACCCTCCTTTATGCTCTTACGGTTGTGCGGAAATAGGCTTCTGCCAATTCGGGATACTTCTCTCCTGCGACCTTAACTGCTGCGTCGTATTCAAGGTTATCCTCATTCATAACACTCTTTACGGCCTCACTAAATGCCATTCGAGGATTATCCGTCTCTCGAAACGTGATAGACTTATCCTCTTCCCTAGTACCCCTCTCACCAATCTCGATGATTGCCTTATCATCACCAATCGACTTGAGAAGATCCTCAAGGTCTACAACTGTTCCACTACCCTCAGAGAACTTCTTATGCGTATTGGCAATCTTTTCGAGAACCAACTGACTAAACTGGTGCTTACCCTCTGGACCAATCTTAACCTGACCAACTTCCTCACTAAACTTAATAGCTTTGCTTTCAAGTCGCTCACGACGCATCTCTGCCAATTCCCTAGCCTGCTCAGGAAATGCCTCAGAGAACTTCTTAGTCTCTGAGAACTGCTTTGCAACTTCCCTAAGAGGACCAACTTCTTCCTTCAAATCATCTACGGCCTTGACAATATCTGCATCCTCAGCAAGACCAAGAGTTTCTCGCAACTTTGCGTCTAGATCCTTCTCATTCTCATTCACGTCATCCTCTTTCGTATTGGTCTGTGGCCGTCCTTCCTCATCTACCTTATCACTATTACCAGGGACAGTTAGATGTCTGTCACCAGCAGAATCATCAGGATTAGTCTGAGGATCAGGTTCCCCTCCACCTGGCTCTGCATGTTCTTCTGCTGCATGTTCGTTCTTTACTTCAGTATCCAATTTGCCTCCTTCTTTCTCATCATAGAGTTCTGAGAAGTTGATAGGCATAATATTCTTGGCGATTGGCCTGTTCGTAAATCCTCCACCTACGATAACATCACGATGAATCAAACCATCGTTATCAGGCCATAGATCCTCCCAATCCAAAGAGAAGTATTTCCATTCATCATCTTCTATTTCCTTTTTAGCTGTGGGAGTGGGTTCAATACCCAACCAAAGTGAATCGCCTCTTACTTCAACTTCTCGCATCCAACCAGATGCTTTATTACCTTTCGATACGTCCAAACCATGTTCGTAGTCTGTAGCTATCTCCTGACCACGAACATTGTTGTGGAAGTTCTTGACAAAGTTGTTAAGCTTATCCGGCGTTACAACAACCTCGCCATACTGCATTGTTTGATATTCCCTTGCGGGTAGTGCTTCAAGCCAAAGAAGATTGTCTTTAAACTCGGCAAACCTCATAGGCTTGACGTATGAGATTAGTTCACCCATTTTCCTACTTTCCGGTACGTTTGCATACAGAGCTTTCTGCTGTGATTTAGCACTAGACTCCGTAGCATGACACGCTACCTTTCTTCCTGTCTTTTGGTTAAAGACTCCCCAAGGTTTATCTGGAGGACATTCACTACTCTGTTTAACTATCCAGGGCATTAACTTACGTTATTTCCTTTGCCCATATTACCGCCACGGTCTGCCCGCGTATTAGTGGTAGAAGTTCCACCACCATTTTGACCACCTGCGTTTTCTCCAACCTTTTCAGATACATTCCATATCTTCTTAACATCAGCATCTGAGAATGCAGGTCTTGGCTCAAGCTTACGCGGCATCTGCCAAAGCTTACGAGTATACTGCTCAGTATCCATATCAGGAGTAATGATGTTCTTATCAACCAAATTAGCTAGACCCGCTGCGAATTGCTGCTGATCGCGCGTATCGCCTAGATTCCTTACACCCAACTTAGGATACCTGTCTGTATCGAAGTTATACCCTACGATCCAGGGAATGAGATACATATTAATAGAGTCACAGATAATACTAGCCAATGCTCTATTAGCCTTCATAAAGATATCCTGCTGCGATGCAGATGTAGCTCTTGCGCCTCCCTCACTTATACCCGCAATGAGAAACTCTGCGAGTACGTTAAGCATAATCATCGCGTTATGATGATTGACTGAATCAATTGCATTGACCAACTGACCAGGCAAATCCATAAACACAAACTCGTAACCTAGAGGTTCAAGTACACCTGCATGTTCATTCGTGCGGATATTCTTAACTAGCTCTAGTGCAGCTAGTTTGTCAGCTTCTTTAATTCCCGGCGGTATCTTAGCTTTAGGTACGCCGATACCATGACGTTCTTTCTGGATCGCATCTACTTTATAAAGATGCTGAATATAATAGTAATGAGGATACGCTGATCGGAGCATACTCTTACCATAAAGATCCCCTGTATCATCCTCATTCGGAAATACAATTGCCTTCTGGATAGGAATAGTTATTTCGTCTATCTTACCGTCTTTGCGGATAGCTTGCTGGACAATCTCCACAGGGCCACCATTGTCGTCGTATACAAATTGCTTTATTGACGATAGTGGTCTTGGAGCAAGCTTACGAAGCATATTGTACTTCTTATGATTAGCACCCTTACGCTTAGGTGCCCAATCCCTTACCTCGAAAACAGTTTCAAATACACTTGATCCATTGTCTACAAATTTACATATTCGCTGTAGATTTATAAGCCAAGGATTTGAACATGCTTCCATGAGATTAAACATAGCGAACTCTGAAATGAGTTGGTCCTCATCATCGTCGGATGCTGGTTCCATGTAATACTCTGCACCCATGATGGACGATTTAACAGACCTAAGAGAAGCTCTACTAGCTGCGTGGAAATTCGACATCTGATAATAGGTACGAAGCTCTTGTCTCTTCGTAGACAATTCAGGGACGATTTCCCGTATTGGTGCAGCTATAGAAGAACCCTTTTCTTGTTCACTTTCCTTGGGTGCATCTACAGCACCCGTAGAAACAAGAGAAGTACCTGAACGGTACTTTCGCGGTGTGAGTATCTGTCTTAGTCCTGCCAACCTAATAACCTACTCTATCATCCAATGTTATACCTTTTTTCATTGTGAAGTAGGATTCTCCCTCAGAACCAAGTTGGGGGGCATTGTAGACGGTACTCAGACTCGTTCCGGCTCCAAGAACAAAGTATTCAGCATGGAAATATCTAAGAGCATCAGGACCATGATCGTCACGATCAACTTGTCCTTCCTTAGCATTCATTCCATTCTTAGAAGGCTTATATTGGAGAGCCTGCATTTGTCTAATAAGGTTAGCACATGAGGGATCTATATATAGTTGTGGTCTACCATCAGGCTGTAGTTGTAGCTTACGCTTGACAGCTTCAATACCACGATTCCAGGGTACTTCCCTAGACCTAGCAACGATAGGCCCAAAATGAATAGCCATAGTTGCAATCTCATCAGCACCAGAAGGATCACCAAACATTGCATCAACATGGTACTGAGGTGGATTCTCTCGATTCTTCAATACAATGGCGTGATCCCATGTGGAAAGGTGACGCACTTGATATTCGCGCCAGACGTATACGTTGTCGGATGGGTCCACCATGATGTCCAAACAGACCAAGGGATCATTGAATCCCCAGTCGAAAACCCAATAGTTTGACCAAGAGGGTTGGTAGTCAATCTGTTTAACGTGAATGACTTGATCGAACTCTTCATATATCTGCCCTTCAAACGAAGTGAACTCAGCAGCATACTCTTGTTTCCAGAATGCACGAGATACAGTAGCCTTAATAGCAAGCAACTTCGGATTGTACTTACCACCAGGATAACGCGCAGCATTTTCCCAAGTAGGAAAGCGCCAAGATTCGTATTGACGCATAGATGGGTCTTGACCAAGTTGCCATAGACCTTGATACCAGTTAAAGCCTTGCGGTGTAGATGGAAAATCAGCAAAACCATCTTTATCAGACAAAGCCGGCTCGATATACATTTCCCATGTTTCTTGTGTATGCCTAGCAGCCTCAGACATAATTACACCATCCAAACCCTCACCCAATAGAGAGTCTGGATTAGTAGCAGAAGCGCATTGCAATACTGTATTCCAGGGGAACTTGATCCGCATATGGCCTTGCTCAACATTATAAGAAATCTTAAGATTCTTCGTAAGACCCAATCTGCGAGTGTAGATATCGTGAATAACACGAAACTCCTTCTCAGCAAGTTTATACGTCGGGCCTACAATCCAATACCATGCATCAGGCTTAAGAATCTCAAAAGCCATATCACTACCGCAAGCGAGAGACTTACCCCAACGGCGTCCACAGCAGGGGATTCTTCTCTTAGCTTTCGACTTATGATAGGAAGCCTGACCTATCGAGTGAGGTACATACTCGATAAGCTCGAAGAACTTGTCTTTGCTAAGATCAGTGAATTCGTACATTAAGATATAACTAGGAAATCGAATGGCCCAAGTACGGGAGTCTCGGGCAAGAGTGTAAATTTAACAAGCAGTTCATAACGATCGGGTATGATGTCTACATCGGTAGTATCAATCAGACAGTGAGCTGTCATACCAGCAGGTACAGTAAGATCAGCATTGGTCTCAGCAATGACAATCTCTTTATCTGATTCCCGACGTACCCAAAACTTAGGAGCAGTACCATCAAGATCAGTCAACTCACCTAGGCGATCACGCACATTTACGGGTACATGCTCAACAGTCCCTTTGACCAGTTCAATCAACTTTAGACCACCACCTTCTGAAAAGGATAGACGCGGAATATTTCAACTCAAGCATTTTACTAAAATATCGGTTGTATGCGAGACTATCCTTCCAACGCATCTGACCAAGAGATGCTATCAGGTCATAAATTTTATATAGTTCATATGCGAAAGGTGTCAATCGCAAATAGATGGTGGCTTCATCTTGCATTACCGAAGAATATTCCTCAGTAGCAAAAGGCACCAATCTAATAACCTCAGTATTAGTATCTACATAGGCAGCAACATCATCAGACGATGGAGTCTCAAATAGATACACTACATTGGAATCATCGCTGATACGCTGTTCTGTGGTAGAAGGTTCGAGTCTTACACGTTCAGTGTCGGCATCAATAAAAATAACAAACTCGTTACTAAGAACCGTAAATGCAAGACGTTCAGTAGCGGCATCAACAAAGGCAGCTATATCGGCCGATGTGGGAACAAGGTTAACTGTCCCGGTATCTGCGTCAGAAAATACCGCTGCATCGGTGTAGGTTGGAATGAGAGAAAGTGTTTCAGTATTGGCATCCACGAAGTCTGCGGTATCAGTGGCGCTCGGTAAAAGGGAAAGAGACTCAGTTGCTGCATCTGTAGTAGAACCTCCGAAGGATTCATCAGCAGAAGGTGTAAATCTTAAATCTTCGGTATTTTGATCGATGTAATCCGCAATATCTGAAGTTGAAGGCACCAGGGTAATGCGTTCGGTGTCAGCATCCGTTCCTTGGAAACTTTGCGTATCCGATGGAGTAAGACTAAGTAGTTCAGATGCTGAGTCCGACGCTTCGAGAATATCACTCGCAGAAGGTGATAGCGATATACGTTCAGTGTTTGAATCAACGTAGTCTGCTTGGTCGGTACTACTAGGTGTAAGTGCCAACGTTTCTGTAGCCACATCATAAGTAGTATGTTCCTCCGCAGTAGTAGAAGGGACAAGTGCCAACACTTCCGTATTACTATCTACAAAATCCGCTATATCCGAACTAGATGGAGTGAGGAATAGTGTTTCGGTATCAGCATCAGTATAATCAACGGAGCCGGCTTCTTGGCTATCAGTACCCGAAGGTGTTAATAGGAGGTATTCCGTATCCGCATCATAGGTTGTATGTTCTTCGGCGGCACTAGGTGTAAGTACCAATGTTTCTGTATCCGCATCGAAAGTGGTATGCTCTTCCGTTGCAGAAGGTGTAAGTGCCAAAATCTCAGTATTACTATCTACGTATTGAGCAGTATCAGTACTAGACGGAGTAAATGATACTCTCGCATCCGAGACGGGAGAATCAACTCTAACCGCAAAAATTAGGTCCTGAGTTACGGGAGTCCATGAGGCTCCAGAGTTGGCGCTATTCGAGTTAGTTCCATTAGGATAATTTCCTGGTGACAATGATCGACTTATCCCGTAAGCATTCAATCCATCAGTTATCGTCCGTTTGATAACTATCCAATAACTAGTCGATGCTGTTAGTGAGAGATATGCACTCAACGGTACGTTCGTAATGCTCTCTACAGCCCCACCTATATTGGCAGCAGGAATAGTACCACTGGCAAGCACGGTTCCACTAGGGGCACCAGCATTATCGGTTTGTATTTCCCACGGTAGCGCATCTGTAGGAGAACCAACGAGCTTATATATCTTTAAACTAAACGACTTCATAAGCCCGTTTGAGTTTAACATAAAGGATTGTGCTCTCTGCTGATTACTGTCAGACAGAGTAATAACATTCAGCGTTGGAGTTCCGAGCAAGTCAATATCATTAGCTCCGACCTCAACAAACTGAGCAGTTTCTACAGCACTTATAGTAAATGCCAATCGCTCAGTTGCCTCATCTACAAAGTCTGCTGCTTCTACACTACTTATGGTAAATGCTAGACGTTCAGTATCAGCGTCATAAGTTGTATATTCTTCCGTAGCGGAAGGCGTTAAGGCTAACCTTACTTCGGCCGCATCTACAGTTTCTAGAACGTCCCAAGTGTCAAACCAAAACGCCTTCCAGCTAATAGGCATACTTTACAGCGGCCAGTCTATTTCTGCCCAAACGACATCAGCATCTACAATATGCGTAGTACCAGCGGCACTAGCAGTAATAGCAAAGATAGATCCGGGTGGAAGAATATATGCACCAGCAGTTTCAAGATCAAACCCGTACTGACCAGCACCAGCAGCAATAGCAGCAGGACCACCAGCAGGCAACTGGTATGCAGCTTGACCGGCAGCAAGATACCCAGTCAAAGCCGTTGCGTTATATGCCTGCATGGAACTAACTCCACCCTGCAATGAAATATCAACGATCGTACCAGCAGGAGTAGTTGAAATATCTCCAGAAGTAAGACCACCAACAATATAAAACGGTCCACCAGGCGTACCAGAACGAGTCTGTGTCCTTACCTTGGTAATAACTGCTGCACGAGTGTTACCGATTGGATTATAAATACCAACAATCGGCTGCAATGCTGCCGCAAGCGCACCAAGGTTGTTAGCTGTTACTGTAAAACCAACAGCACCCAACGCAAACATACGCTTATTGCGAGCAGCCTCAAAGTAACGACCAAAACCAACATCGTTAACAATGAGTTCTGAGTATGGACCAGCACGACCATCTACTTCAACATTCCAACCTGCTCTACGTTCACCTGCAACGAGTTCGGCGAGCATCTACTCCTTACCTCCTACTGTAGATTCTACATAGTTTGCTGTATTACCCTTAATATCAAGTCTCATTCCTTTAGCCATCATTAGTATCAAAGATCCAATCCCCCTATTCAGCAATCGCATCTCTTCCAGTAATTCGTCATTCGATACAGGTATGGCTTTATTGAATTGTGGACCCTTCTCAAGAGGTTGTCCATCACTATCTGTAATTACAACAGCTTCTTCGTATTCAGATGCATCAATTCTAGTACCAGACGTATCGTCAGGAACTAGAACAACATATGCTCTTAATTTCTTGCCAGATGAATCTGGCGGGAGTTCAATGTATCCCTCAGCCATACCCCTCCTAAATTACGAAGATGTCGAATGGGCCTTCTCTTGGTACTTCTGATCCGATAGTCCAAAAGAAGAATATCTGATACCAACCTGGTGCCCAAGGCCCAGACGTTGTATCTACCAATGCCTGTAGTGTCATATTTGTCACGTTACAGTTAACATCATTCTGTTTAACTGTGCCAGGGGCATCGGCTCCACCATTATCGACAACTATAACATCGAATTTAGGAGTCGTGCCTACAAGAGTTGTAACAACGCCGGTAGTATCTACAACTTCGGCGATGACATACTCTTTAGTTCCTTGAGCTAGCCTAATTGCGGATACTGCCAAAGTTCCTCCCTAACAAAGAATCTCTGATGCTGTGCCTATTATATTTGTATGCCAGCGATTATCGAGACTTCCTACAGTCCAATACGAATGTGGACTCTGCATATTCCAACGCTTAAATAGGTCAATGTCGAAATCGGGATTAGCGGGTGCATAACATTCGTGTGAAGTAATCGTAAATCGGAAATCTTCTGTACCAACATCATACGATTGCTTTGATTCCAACGCCGATACTGACAACGCTAGTGTCTTGGTAGCTGCATCTACATACTGTGCAGCTTCTACACTAGATACTGTAAATCGAAAATCTTCCGTAGCCGCATCTATATTTCCTGTTAACGTATCTGTACCAGAAGGAGTAAGAGCAATTCTCTCAGTATCAGAATCCACATAATCAGCCACATCAGTGCTAGAAGGAGTAAAAGCAAGCGTAACAGTCGCGGCATCTTCATTTGCGGCATCTGATGTTAGCTGAGGTAGGTTGCGGTTTAGTATTTGAGTACCTTCCAGGGGAAGTTACGACTTGTACCCGCTGCTTGCTTCAATGTGAATCTAAGAGAGCCTGAATCAGTTAGCTCGTTAGCTATGGGTACAGATATAGCAATCAAATCATCTGCGTCTTGAGCGTTCGTTCTTATTTCCCTATATGCAACTCTTCGTGTACCACCAGTTAGAATTATCTGATAGACTCTGAGTTCTAGAGAATCGCCGGCCGCCATATTGACCAAATCAACATGTAGCGTAAATACACCAGCAACAGCTACATCTAGCAAAGTATGTTCTGTTGTTACTGTTGCTGTCTGAGTTCCTGAGCCTTGTGCTGTTACTGCCACTTAAAACCCCGATTCTGTCCAGGTAAAGCCCATTAGTGGATAAATAGCAAATGCACCTGCGGCTGGTGTAAATGTTGCAGGCAAAGGCAATGCACTATCTTCCTGCATCAATCCATTTACGCGCAATACACTAGCTCCTGCACCCGCCGAAGCTTGAATTCTCATACTGGTACTCGATGCAGCCATTGCCATGTAATAAGACCCTGGCGCTAGTAGTATTTCTGCTGTAGCATTTGCTATCTGAGTTGCTGATGTACCTGATTGTGCAGTTGATCCTGTAGAAGCTAGTTTGTTCCCCAGGATATCATAGATACCCATATCAATGTTACCTGCTACGGCTGATCCATTCAACCAGAAAAATCTCTTTATTCTGTATTCAAAATCTATTTGGAATGGAACGTACAAAGCCCTATTGTTAGCAGGCCAAGCGGAACTTGTTGGAGAACCTCCAGAGAATCCATTTGCAGCTATAGGTCCAACAGACCATCTATTGTACGTTGTTATAGCTACTGGAACTTCTACTCTCATGCTGATCCTAGCGTAAAACTAAATTGGGGTATCTTACTCTCAGTCGAACCTGTACTTGCAAATGTCGCATTTGCGGGTAGTGGAAATGCGCTTGCTTCTTCTCTAACTCCTGCGTATCTACAAAAAGCCCCAAGGTCCATAGCTGCACCAAGCATTGTATGAGTAGTGTTATCTAGAACCATTGCCATGAACCAGTATCCTGGTGCTAGCAGCGTATCGGTAATGTCAATACTCTGTACCGCAGTAGCACCCGCTAGAGCTGTAGAACCAGAACTTACTTTCCTAACTCCATTGTAATCGTATATCCCTACGTCAATGTTACCACTTACCGTACTGCTATTAATCCACATACATCTCTTTATCAGTATAGGCTTCCCAATAATGAAGGGTATATACAATGCTTTGCTACCAGTACCCCAGGTTTGGCTAGTGGTCCATTTACGGTTAACGCTTTGTGTAAAATCACTTAATGGAGTGCATTGACCAGAAGAGCATATTACGCCCTCCATATCTTCAATGCCAAAACCTCTTGGTGTTGGAAATTCTGTCATGTGTTGTTTAAAATGTTAGCCCCGGAGTATTCCTGTTTACCCTTAGCGTCATCGGGGGGTATCTTGGGAACAGAGCCGGGGCTGGTATATCCTAGTAACCCTTCTTCTTCATTGGCTTCTTCTTACCCATAACTACCCCGCCTTCAATGTAGGCGTTACCTTTTCAGTATCTCCGTTAGCAAAGGTTCGTGTAGCCGCAGTATCACCTGCAAAGTAAAGCTGCCCTGCGTTTAGTGTGCTACCATCAGTAAGTACCCAACTGTTAGCACCGTTAGGGCTAGGTGCGCCGCTGAATGCACCAAACGTAACCTGATCGGCCGTTGTTGACTGGCCTCCGGTGCTAAATGTTGAATCAAACGTCGAGGTACCCCAGTCAATGCTTCCTGTGTTAATGCTCTTGGCAATTGTCTGCCTAGCATAACCGTTAGCTGTAGTGCTACCTATCTCGTTAACATTGCTTCCCGAAACAGTAGCACTCCAAACACTGTTTCTAGCCATGTTGCTACCTGTACCTACAACTGTGGTGCTAAGTGCTAGTGTCCAGCTTGCAGGTGGCGTAATGCTTCCGCTGGCACCCATCACATAGTCAGTAACCAACTGGCTCATTCTCTGAAAAGCCAAAACAGCATTCAGTTCTCTATTATGCTCAAGCGGTGTTTCCTTATGGTGCAAATGCATCCCTGGCTCGTTTAGCATTTATTCCACCGCCTTCAAAAAGCTAAGGTCTGCTTTCGCGGTTTCTTCCATCTTAAACTGGCTCTCATGTGCTTTAGGCTCAGGCACCATCGAGTTACTCATATCCCTAATGGCTGCTGCTACAGTCTGCACATGCACAACTCCCTGCATTTCACTTTCTTTAATGGTATCGTTAAATACCTTCTTTACATCGGCAACATCCATAAGCTGGTCCTCGCCATAATCAGCAGGGTGCTGGTCATAAATCAAAACGTCTTTAATTCGTTCTGCAACCCAGCTTCCAATTCTAGTTTCACCTGGGTTAAGGTCATTCCTCAGTGCGCTTTGGCTTGTACCTGGCTCACCATTAATAGCTCGCCTATGGTGTTCACTAAGCGCGCTCTGCATTTCTTCATCTGTTTCATAATAAGCTACGCTCTTATTACCCGTTTCGTAAATTATCTCTACAAACGGCATTTAATGCTCTACCTCCTTCTCTTCAAACTGCTGTCTGTGTGCTTCCGCTAGCGCGTGCGGTATTTCATCATCAATAACTGCATCTACAATGCTAATTATGCCTAATGCCGCAAGTCTTTGGCTAGCTATAGGTGTGGCAAAACGGCCACTTAGTCTTAGTAGCCGGTGTTCATCTTCAGTGTGCTCTTTGGTAGCATGAGTAGCAGCCCAATCGTCACGCCTATTTTTAGCTAGTTTCGCTATTAGGCTGTTCTCAGGCTCGTGTCCTGGTGGTACCCGTAAATCGAGCGGCCCTTGAAACACACCGCCACAGAGCCTACATGCAACGTAAGGTTTGTTACTGTCGAATACATTTTCAGGTACACCAAAAACAAGACCTGCCATAATTACTTGCTTAAGGCTTTGTACCTTACGATTAATTAGAGTCATTGCTCTTCTCTATAGCTGCAAACATTCGAGCCAAAGGATCATTGTCGTCCTTAATACTAGTTGCACTAGCAATAGCCCAAATAGTGCGAGCGGCAGCGAGCCGCGTGGTATCTTTATCGGCTCCTGTAACTAGTTCAGCTATCGTACTAAGAGCAGTAGACAAATGCTGCAATGCAAATGCCCTAGCTTTAGTTCGTACTTCGTCTTGGTTCTCATCCCCGGATATCTGTGCATCAAGCATTCCGTCAATTACACGGCGCTGTTTATTAACTAGATGCATTAGTTCCTTTTGGGATGCATCATCTTCACTTACAAGCTTATCTATCTCTGATTCATCAATGTCTTTAAACTCGTCACTCATTGGTACCTCCGCAGGTCATGGATATGGTACACGCGCGAGAGCCTATACAGGTCTCAGACTCAACTCTAAAGTATGTTACAAAATTTCGTTGTTATGGCTAAAAACATTTTAGGGGGTCAGATACATAGCGGGAGATAGTGTACCATAGTCCTATATCGCACGGATACAGTCCCTTAGCGTTTCAATAGGTCATGTGGCACCTTTCTATCAACTAGGGCTAGCGTGGCTACAGCGAGGCAAACACGGGCAAATAGAGGGTGTCCTGAGGCATAGCCGTGCCAGGGAGGTCAGACCAGGGTAGGCCGAATTCGCTAGAGGTACTCGCGCGCGGGCGTGTAACAAGGGGAAAATTTAGTAACAATCGACTCGACCAAACACAAGGAACGCCAAAAACAACCTAAGACACCTTGCAATAAGTGCGCTATTTGCGAACTATTCGGAGCCTGTAGGTTGAATTCAGGGGTTGACAGAAACGAGACTCAAACCGTTCTTCATACACACGCCAGCCGGGAGGCAGCACACAACACGCACACAAACCGACACACAACGCGAGAGGCAAGCGAAAGCCTCTAGCTAGGTTGGACGCAAAAAGCCGAAAGGCTGTAGTCCTAGAACACACGGCCTAGCGAACGCAAACAACGTGCAGGACGGATACGCACTAGTGAAACCGAACAAGCGCAAAGGGTGACACTGAGGGCTAACGGGTCAAGCGAAAACGGATAGAGACTTCCAAGTAGCTAGAAAGACCGAGCCAAGGTAAGAGCCACGCATACGCGCGAGAGTGAGAGTAACTAGAGGGGGTCATAGACCATTCAATGCGGATTATTCCGAGTAACCCTGGCTACCTACCTAGTAGGTTGAATGAGGGGTTAGGCGTCTTTTCACACAACGCACCACTAACCCGATTGGAGAATCATGGAATTCGTACTCAACGCAATGAGTGAGGCAGAGATCGCGGCAGAACTGAATCGCTCGCAGGGACGCAAGAGCGAGTGGAAGTCAGTCCTGGCGGAAATCCTCGCAAGCGAGGGTTGCGACATCACGAAGGCATTCGGCATCCGGCTCGCATTCCCCGGCCGCAAGAATGCAAGTGTTGTCGCAGGACTCCGCAAGGCTGCAAAGGATGCAAAGCACGACACGCTCACGATTCGGGTTACTCCCGATACAGACGACAGCGTGAACATCACGAATAGCGTCAAGGTCGCAGCAAGCGACAGCAAGTAACACCTTGCCTAACCCCTCATTGAGCCAACTAGGGAGGTAAAAATGGCTAGGCCGAATCGTGAAATAGGGCTAACGGTTCCGCAGGCAGTAGGGGGGCCGGTTCCGGCGTTTAGGGAGGATGGCGGAAGGCGGAAGGGTCGCAGTATGAAAAAGTATCCGAGGGGTAGCAAGCGCGGTTATGTAACCGTGGAACAAGCTATGGCTGCAAAGGCAGAACATGAAAACGTCATTTACGATTCAACGCTACGTTGTCTCGTATACAAGCGGGAGGTTTAGTTATGCGTCGAATGATTGTTATTCCGATGCTTGACCATACGACGGAGGAAGAAGCTTTTGAACTCGCTGTAGAAATACAGCAAGTGTTTCAGTTTCACTTCGGGCCGAAAGTAGTTATTAAGGTGCCCGAGGAGGATTATCAGCTTTACTGCGAAACTATTTAAAAAGGGGGTGATTTAAGTGTTTCGTTTTTTCCGATCCCGCATTTCCGTTGTAACTAGGATTTCGTGGTATACCCGTTAAGGCGATTTACGGGTGAATCTGGATTGTCACTAAGACTTTCCGATTTATCCGTAAATTTCTTTAATGTACCAATTTTTTTGTATAAGAGTGGTGGTCAAAGTAAAAAAGTTTCTTCTTAGAAGGGGTAGGGAACGTGTACCAGAAAAGAGTCCGGTAAAGTCGTTAAAATTTTTCCGGTTGACTATGACCACCACTCTTTCTTGGTACACATTCCCTACTTTGTCGAAGAAGAAACTTTTTTGGCCTCAGCGGTTTTGTTATTACGGAAAACGTCAAAAGCCGCGTTATCCCCGTTATTTCATGTCACAAAGTCATTGAATCCAATGCCCCATTATGGTACAATGGCTCGGCTTTAGCGTTACGGGAGATTGCACAGAAAGGAGGGTTATAACAATGCCCGCACGTTTTCTCCACGAAACATTCCCCCATCATGTACTCAAAGAAATGATGGAGGATACAGTGGAACTTGCTGATAGGTTCCCTGGTCTTATCGGTTACGATGTCGTTGAGCATGTTCAGTTTGTTCACGATGTCAAGATTCATCCTGATACATGCCTATATCGTGCTATCCTTGCTGCATACCGCAATGAGGATATCAACGCAGGCATGGCTTTCCTTCACTAGCTTTAAGCGGGTATATCATTCCACGGTATACCCATTTAAGGTTATCGAGGAAGGAGGTTAATTAATGGCCGAGACACAGTTTCTTTTCAACGGTGTATCCATGAGAGAAGATGATTTCATGGATGCTATCAACGCTTCTCAAGAGGCAATGATTCTTGAGGAACAAACGATCGTCAAGCACTACAACGTAGATCATGAAACTGCGAATAACATCATGTATATTCGCGGTCGATCACGTTGGACAGTAGCAAAGGAACTGGAACTAGTCGAGCGGTATCATGCAGGCAATCCAGTTTCGCACTATGAGGTTTACTCAGGCGAGTTTCTTCTCGCCTAAAAGTAAATCATCCGTTCCAGGGCTCTTTCATAGCTGTAGAGGAATGAAAGCTACACACGGATGTAAGCATTTAAGTAGACTGGAAATCTTAAATGCAAACGAAAGGAGGGATTGAGATTAAAGGGAAATGGATAAAGCCAACTGACACACTGATCCATCATGGAGAGCATGAAGTCACGAAAGTAACTCCTATGGGCAGGCGTGTTGTAGTTAAGTGCAAGGGGATCATGTTTAGTCTCGATCCCGAAACTCACTATCGAGTGAGGCCATATGAAAGTAATCGAGTGTGATAAAAGACCTACTCCCTCGGGTTACACAAAAGAGGGATATGCGTACTATCGTTTGGATGATATGCCTGACGATTGTGCGTTTTGCAAAAGGCCCATTGCATTGCATGAGCCTGTTAGTAAAAACCGTCGAAACCGTTGGCGTTAGTTTAACATGAGCATATCTTCAAATTGAGGGTATGCTCTTTTAAGCTAACTGCGAAAGGAGGGTATTATGGGCACTATCGAGATTAAGTGGGGCCTCGGTAATATTAAGTATCGAGGCATTCGCCAGAACATTAAGCTCTGGCATCTGCTTATCGACGGTCATACGATTGGTAGTTACCTTAGCGAGAAGTCTGCTAAGGCAGCAGCGTATGACTATCTAAAGAAGAACCCTCAGAAGATTCACGATACAACGATTAAGTAGAGGGGAGGTTTAAACGATGACCGAGCAGCAAGTGTTTAGCGCATTGCGTAAGGTAATAGCGGATTGCGATAGGTTGCAAGACACCTATCCGCCATGCCAACTACGCGAAATGCTCACACAAGACGGTTACAATAACGCCGAGTGTGACGAAATAATCACCTACTGTGCCGATAACGGATTTAACTATTGCATTGATCCGATCATCAGGCATAAAGATGGTGAGTATTGCCCCAAGTTTGCAAGTTATTGGGGACCAGATCAACTTAAGAGTCGGATTGATTGGCTCGTACCTCGCACTTAAGATGGAATTCTTCATCGAACCGATAACTGACGAAGTTGAAATTGCTAAGTATTTGGGTGAACCAAATCAAGCAATTAAAGCTGAAGTCGATGCTGCAATAGCTAAAGCACTTAGCAGATTTGAGGAACACTTTGATCGAAAGTTTACGCCCCCTGTGGTGCTTTATGATCTAGTAGGGCATACTGCGGGATGGGCTATTGGTATGCATACGATACGCTTGAATATCGAATGCTTATACAACGAGTACCATGACGATATGATAGAGCGTATCGTACCGCATGAAATAGCTCATATTGTGCAAACAGTTCTTTATCCCGATAGTAAACCGCATGGTGGGGAATGGCAATACCTTATGCACATACTAGGTTTGCCAGCGGATAGAACGCATAGCTTTAAAACAAAAGCAGCGCGTAAACACCCTAGACCATACATTTACCGTTGCTATTGTAAAGAGCGGCCTATAACACAGCGTTTGCACAACAGAATCCAAAACGGGAGTGGACACTACTGCACAAGTTGTAGAGGTACACTTACCTTTGTAAGAAAGGAGGATTAAGTGCAGACTTACCATGTAACGGGAGTCGATGTTTACGGCAAACGATTTAAGATCGTAACAGACAATGCCATTCACGCATTCGGCATTAACCTTTTTCGAGGCTCAGTTTGGGAAGTTGACAAAAATGGAAAACGCAAACTACTCCGCAGGGAACCATAGTTTAACTGAGGGTATTTAACGATACCCTCTACTAAGCTATGCAACGAAAGGAGGATAGAAAAATGGAGGGAACCTACACTCGTAGTCTCCCCGATTACGGTCATCTTATGACTGTTGAGGATTTCCGTAATGCAGTTAAAGAAAGAAGCTTTATCGACTACGATGGATTCGGTTATGCCGCCAAACCTATTGACGGTATGATGAGGATGGAAGCTTCCGGGCATACTATTTATCCATCCCGTGTTGATCGAATTCCGAACGATGCAACTCATATCGTTTGGTTCAACAAGTAGGGAGAAGTCATGTTCAGCCTACCGAGAGTAACATCAACGGAGTTGGAAGGAACATACGAATACACCAACTACGATGATGAGAAAGTCAAGTTTACGGTTAAGGGACACTACGATATCTCTACTATTCCAATGAGTAGAGGATTTCAAACTGTTCTGTTTCGTAGAGAAGGTGCAGTAGGCCCAAACCAAATTGAACTTTGGTATTACGATGGGCACCCTACTCCTGAGAAAGTTAATGAATTGCTCAGGAATGGAGAGTTCTACAAATGGTAGATAATATTAGAGTTATCTGCGGATTGATTGCATGGGCCGGAATAGTCTGGATGCTCGGACTACTCATGGCAAAGTATCTACTAAAGAAATAGGAGGTGAATAAACATGGAGCGTAAAGAACTCGTTGATTTGATCTTGAATCATCCGAACGTCGTCAAGAACAAGACGAATATCAAGGTAACAGTAAAGGCAGGTAAGTGATGATCTATAAATTGGAAGTGACTCGGATTCGATTGAGATTCTTCTATAGACTTAGTCGAATCAATCTACGATGTTGGCGCAAACTAGTTTGTATCTATCTTGCTGGTAGGTTGGTGAAACTGGCATTTCGCATTAGTCCTGACCTCATGAAAACTATGGGTTATCGTGGCTAATTGGGACGATGGATACAGGGCACCATTGAAGGGAGTTAGTAACGTGGAAGAATTTACTGATATTGATGCAGAACAGCTTTTGCATTTATTGCATCGGTATGTAACAACATACACTCCCGATCTTCCGCAGACAATTCCTGCAATGGCGGAGGATTTGGCAATGAGTATGGATGAGACAACTGATCTTGCTGATAAGTGCAGACGAGAAATCGAGCAGGCTTACTATGCCTAAGCTACTGACAAGTCAAGAAAAGCATGAATTGGTTTACATTCCTGCTGCATTGATTCATCCCACAGTGGCTATTGCGAGTCACCAACTCCGCAAGTTGGTAGAAAAGATCACAGCATGAAGATCATCACGAATAACCATGCTCGTGATCCTCTTTATTGGCATGAACTTACAGATAAAGAACGAGCAAAGTTTGATTACTATACTGAGGAAAGACTTTCTCAGGAAGATCCAGAATTCGTAAGGTACAAAGGTGAGATTTACGACCTCAATGATGTTGAAATGATAAGAGGTTATCAACCAGAAGAATTCCGCGATTGGGATGGTATCGTAACCGAAACATTCTTTAGCGGAATCCTCTTTAAGTTCATCCAGTACGGTAGTGAAGAAGAAAGGGCAGTAGTTTGTGGGAGGTACTATACTTAACGAAGGGAGGTTTACCAAA
>AR_comb_assmDRAFT_10562975_pt1 | contig 20045 bp, 19 predicted proteins | sample ArasoioldDNA_FD_10543 | JGI IMG/M metagenome (IMG submission 10543) | reverse complement strand
GTTTTACAAGGAACCGCAAGCAAAGTTGTAAAAATTAAAAGAGTTGGTCTCACTATTGGCAGCGCCGGCAGTGTTTATGCCAGCGTTATGAGGCGATCAAGCTCTTTTAGTGGCGGCACTTGCGCCTCTTCTACTTCATCAATTATGAAGCATGATACGGCCGATGCAAGTCCATCGCTGGGGAATCTTTGGATTTGTACAGCAAATCCAACAGTTGGATCATTAGTTGGAAGACTTAGATCAGTTTATATAGGCGTTTCTGGCTCTACAGTAATAGAATGGGAGCTTGGTAACGTAAGTGACAAAGCAATTGTGTTAAGAGGTGCTAGTGATTATTTAACAATAAATCTTGAAGGTTCTAACGTATCCAATACCCTGCTTTGGTTCGTAGAATGGACAGAGGAATAATTTAAAATGACTGGTGTTAATGAACTTCTTCCATTTGGAATCGGTCCTGGCGCAGGCGTAATGGATCAGTCGTCCTATCAAGGACTACCTGCGCGCCAAACTGGTTTTGTTGCTGGAATTGCCGAACCTCTTCAGGTCAATAAGGTTTGGCGCCAAAGCGCATTCAATACCGCAATGATCGGTCAATTCACTATGCATAATAGTGGATTTGACACGTTAGACGATGGCGACGTTAATACATACGAAGATCATTTTAAGTTAGCAATTCAGAATATTGCCGGCAGAGGAGTGCCGCTTTGGTTACTTGCTGGCGGAACGGCAGATGCTTTAACAGCAACAGTTCCAAACAATTTCCCAGACCTAAACAGCCTTCACGGCGTTATCATCAATTTGACTGTGTTGTCTGGATACAACACTATTACCCAACCAACTCTTACGCTTACTCCTAGTGGCGGTTCTGCATTTGCTGCAAAGCCTATAACTAGGCGAAACAATACTGATGTGGCGGCTGGAGAGATTGGCGGTTTCTCTACCGTACAGATGGCATTTGATTCGAGTATTCAAAAGTTCAAGTTACTGAATCGACATGGCGGCATTTCGGTTGTTGATCCCGGCACTGGCGGCCTTGAAGTAAGTCATCCGCCTACTTCGATTGCTATTGCCTCAAGAACTTTTACTCAGTCTGATAGAGGAAAGCTTCTAAACAGGTCTAACGGTGGCTCCGCAATGGCGGACACTTTACCGGGTGGCGCTAGTGTTATGCCTCCCGGTTGGTTTACTACCGTTCGAAATAACAACTGGACGGGAGCTTGGGCTGGGTTAACAATTACTCCTAGCGGTGGCGCTCTCCTAGACGGCGTTTCTGGCGGAAAGGTTGTTTACCCTTGGGGCTCAACAACCATCATTTCGGACGGAACGAATTACTTTTCAGTAAACGATACCGATATCAACTACTTCACTTCTGGCGTTAGTAACGGTGGACAAACTTCAGCAATGGTTTGGCCCGGCGCCGGCGGTTGGAAAATGGCCGTTGCATGGGGTGCAGTATCGGGAATGTCTCCTGGCTTGTCTGTTCACGTTACCCTTCCGATTACTTACGGAACGGCTGCCTTTATGATAACGGTTGGAACCGTTGGCGCGACAGGACCGTTAACACATACCTGCGCAAACCAATCAACAAGCGGTTTCGATATTATGAATACTAATCCAACTTATTCTGGTGCATTCCATTGGCACACATTTGGATTGATGTAAGGGGAAACCGAAATGTCTTGGTTTGTGAAGGTTACCGATAATGGCGAATTTGATGGATTTTATAATAATGAAATCCAAAGAATTCCTGACGGTGCGAGACCAATATCGGAAGAACAATATCAAACTTGGCTTGCTGCCGGTGGACCGCATTATCATTGGCCTGAAGGTGATGATGCTCCGTCAATTAGACCAGTTAGCGAAGAAGAAAAATTAGGAAAGGCTGTCACCTTTAAGACTACAGAATTGAAGGCAAAGTGCGCTATCGCAATTGTTTCGGGTTGTCCGTCTGATGCGCTTGGAAAGACTTACATTTATCCAACTACTCAGACGGATACTCAAAACCTTGGAAATAGTTCTCTTGCGGCCCTTAACGCCAAGATCAACAATGTGACAGACTGGAAAACTCCTTTCTGGACTTTCGATCCTGACGAGGATGTTTGGGCCTTTAGGGATCATACCGCTGATCAGATTATTAAGGTTGGCGAAGACGTTAAAGCCTTTATCGTTGGATTGCAAACCCATTATTCTGAGTTGCTTGTTCAAGTGAATGAAGCAACTAGCGAAGCTCAGGTTTTGGCAATTCAGTGGTAGGAGTCAATATGGCAAAGGTAGTCAAAGAAGAGTCGGATCATTCGGTTATTCGAACCGAAGATGGCGATACCCTTTGGTCTCTTGCCCAGAAATTCTTAGGCAGTGGAACGCGCTACCCGGAATTAGTAGCTTCTAATCCTGGCGAAGCTCTTGCGAAACATGCTTATGTAAAGTCTGGTGCAGAGTTGAGAATCCCCAAAAGGGGAAATGGAGTGTGATGATGCATGAGCTTATGCATGTGCTTCGTCGCATGGAGCGGAAGCTAAATTTGCTTCTTCGTCATGAACGTAAAATGGAGCATAAAATGAGTGCTGAATTTGATGATCTTAAGCGCGAAGTTGAAGAGTCGCGCACTGTGACCGAAGGCGCTGCTGCGCTTGTTCAGGGTTTGGCGGATCAAATCCGTGCAAATAAGGACGATCCTAAGGCGCTTGAAGACTTGGCAAAGCAACTTGATGCACAGACTCAGGCGCTTGCATCGGCCGTTTCTGCCAACACTCCCAATCCGGAACCGCCGGGGCCAACTCCTAGCGGTCTGTAATACAGATGCCAAACAGACCAATTCCAGGCTTTAAGGCGAAATACGTTCCGTCTAAAAAGCTTATTGCTTACATGTTGCGGCGCGAGGGAATTGTTCTCGTGCCGTATCGTGATAACAAGGGATGGTCTGTTTTGGCAGGACACTACCTTGGTGGCGAAGGCGAACCGCATCCGCCACCAACTGGCTTACAAGAATTAACGATTACCAAAGCTCTTTCGCTCATGGTCAAAGACGTGAACGAAAGGGCAAAGCTCGTAAACAAATACATCAAGGTTCCGATTCAACAGCATCAATTCGATACATTAGTCACTTTGCTTTACCAAGGCGGTACGGACGGACTTAAGGCCGTAACAGAAATCATTAATCAACGAGATGTCATCAATCATGATTCTGTTTTAACAAGTAATCGAGAGGCTGCTAGAGAGTTGCTAAATTGGGATACCGACAACTCTGGCAAACATCTTGAGGGCTTGTTGATGCGTCGCGGCCGAGAGGTTGCAATGTTCACTGCCGCAGAGTATGGTTCGGATATCTATAGCATTCCCTACTGGAATGGCGTTGATCCGGAGACCGGGAAGGTTAGAAAAGAAGACATACGCTGGTATGATCTAAAGATCGAGGATATTCCAGATGAACAGTGAGCAAGTTATTTCTTTACTTAGAACAATTCTTCAAGTTCTTGGCGGCGTTCTTGTCACAAAAGGCGTTCTCACTCAGGCTGAAGTCAGCAGTTCTCTAGATCAGATTATGATTATTGCTGGCTCTTTGATGACTCTTGGAGCAACCGCTTGGAGTCTTTACACTCGTCGCAAGGCGGGTCTTGTTGCATCTGCCGTTTCTCTGAAAGAAGTTACGGGCGTTGAGATGACGGATGCAAACCTTGCCCGTGATACTAAACGCTCTGTTGGTGATGGGGCAACTGTTAGGCTTTTTACTGATCAAGGTCTTATGTCCTTAGATAGGCAAGGCCGTCCTTCTTCCTTTGCTAAAGGAGGTAACATGCCATGAAGAAACTTCTTATCGCGCCGCTTTTTCTTCTACTGTCGGCTTGTGTGACTCCTGGCCCGGGGCCTGTCGATCCTGTTAGCGTTTTGCCGGTGAATGTGCAGAATGCTTTCAAGTCGGCTTGTGGAATTGTGATTCAGGCTAATCAGCTTGCGCCAATTGTTGGAATGTTTACTAGCTTTGACGTTAGTCAATATACCGCAATTGCTGCACAGTTCTGTAGCTCTTTCCAGCCCTTAGCTAGTATTTCTCCGACTGGTAAGCGCTTGTATGCTGCTACCATTCGCGGACATAGAGTTGTTGGCGTAAAGGTTCGTTAATTGGAAGGAGCTATTGCAGAACTTGGTAAGGCTGCTGGTCCTGTTCTAGGATCAATTATAGGCTTGCTTGCAATTACATGCCTAAGTCTGGCGGCCTATATCAAGAGCTTGATTAACCAGGGCGTAAGTATTCAAGATGTTTATCAAAATAAATTAGCAAAGGTTTATGAAGAGAGAGTCCAAGAATCGAAAGCTGCTGTTGTGGCCATTCAAGAAAATACACGTAAGCTAATGGAACTTGGAAAAGTTATGGAGTTAAGATCACAAGGTATTGAAAGAATGATTCTAATTCTAGAGAAAGTTTCTAATGATATTGTTATTAGCAATGCCTCTAGAAAAGAATATGTTCTTAGAATTGAGAGTTCGATTCGAGACAATAAAGACCAAATTCAATTAGTTGAACGCCAAGTTTATACCTTAAATGAGTGCTGTAAAAAACTTGGCATTCAAATAAACGCGGCAAAGGAAGAGCTTAAAGATGAAATTAAGGATGGAAATGGATCGAGTAAGTGATATGTCATTTCAGGATTTTCTTGAATCGATAGGTCTCTGTAAGCCCAAAGGGGCTAAACAGAAAGTTGATGATACCCGAGAGAGGGTTTCACAATTAGAGGAAGAACACGCGAAGGCTTTGGCGGAAGTTGAACAGGCCCTACAGCATCAAAGAGCAGCAGCCGCTCATGTTTCTGGTGTTGCTCAAAAGCAGGTTGATGATGCAGAACAAGCTTTAAAGACCTTAAGAGGAATTCTCAGACGATCTTTAGAAAGTTGAGTAAATGCCGTTACCTTTCTTCTACTACGTTAGAAAATATATGTGGCTATATTTATTAAGCATCGCATCGATTTTCTTAGCATCGATATTGATTTTCGAAGATAGAAAGGTTATGATTTTTGTCAGGTCTATGCAAATAATGATTGGCATCTCCGTTCTTTTCTCTTTGAGAAAGTCAATACGTTCAGTATTCAAGGACGACTATAGAACAATACCTCCAGAATATTGGCCGGAGCACGTTGCTACTTGGGGAATTATGATCTTTTGGACCGGCCTAATCTTAAACGGCTGTTGGCTTTTATTCTGGCAACTTGTTGACATTAAATTCCCAGGCATTAGACTAGCCATAGCAAATCACCCAATAAATGGGTTTTTCGTATTGATGATTATTATTGGAGGAATATTTAAGTTCTCTTATCCAACGGCCTATGCTGGACAGCTATCAAGTTCAGCGCGATCAATTATGGTTTTTGTCTTTATCGGAACAACAACTTTGGGCAGCCTTGGAATGTTTTATTCGGATTACTTTCAGAGTCTTGGCAACTCAATTGCCCAGAAACTGATCGTTGATTGGCATATTTATGTGCCTAGAGAGGAAATAGACTAATGGCTCTTTCCAAAATTCAGCAGATTCGCCCGCATATTCTAAAGTCTTCTAGGCATGCCGGCGGATGGTTACCTGACAGACCGAAGTTACAGGACTGGCGTCTTGAAAAACGCCTTGGTGATGCACTTAAAGGAAGCACTCCTGTAAATCCTAGGCTTGATCGCGCCTCTTATCCGTCTATTCGCGATCAAGGCGAATTAGGAAGTTGCACAGGACATGCAACGCGCAATGCGTTGATGTACCATCTTGTAAAGCGCAAGCCGGAACTTTGGCGAGATAAGTATGATCTTTCGCCAATGGCGCTCTACTACTACGGGCGCGAAAAAATTCAAATGACGGGCGTTGATTCTGGCGCCTATGTTCGAGACGTTATTGACGCTGCGCGTGTAAATGGTGCGCCTCGCGAAGATAATTGTCCTTATGTCATTTCGAAGTTCACTAGAGCGCCTTCTAAGACCGCAATGGAAGCTGGCAAATGGCACCAAGCGGTTCACACATATCGATGTGATGTTGAAGGTGCACCGAACGAAACAACCGTCGACAACATCTTACATTCGCTTCAATCTGGAATGCCAGTGGTATTCGGCTTTACTTGCTATGATAATCTTAGCGAAGCTGATTCCAATGGTGTAATCCCGATGCCAAATGCGCGCTCTCAAGAAGAAGGCGGGCATTGCATTGTATGTTTTGAAGCTGATACCGATTCGCGATACTTCATTGGCCCCAATTCTTGGTCCGAGCAATGGGGCGGTAAAATTGGAGAGCATCGCGGATACTTTCTGCTGCCGTTCGACTATTTTATTCGAGGGTTGGCAGATGACGCTTGGTCTGTTGATCTAGAGGCCTAAAGGAGTAAACTCAAATGGCAGCATATAACGGTTTTAACATCTTTACGAAGCACTTACTCGAAGCTGCGCACAGTTTTGCAACTGGCGTGCATGCCTTCAAGGCGTTCTTGACGAATACTGCGCCGGTTGCTACTAACAGTCTTTTCGGAGATATCTCCGCAAACGACTTGGCTACTGCCAACGGATACACTGCCGGTGGCAATGCCTTGGCAACTTCTACTGCGGCAGTGTCGGGAACGACCAATAAAGCGTCGGTTACTGCTGACGTAACCATCACGGCAACTGGCGCTGTCGGTCCTTTCCGTTATGTTGTGGCGTATAACACAACTCCTACTACGCCGCTTAAGCCCCTAGTTTCTTGGTGGGATTATGGTTCGTCTATTTCTCTGGCGAATACTGAAACCTTCACCGAAGACTACGATCAGACCAATGGTTGGTTGCAGATTGGATAATACAACTCATGTCTTTTCTTCGTTCTGGGAAGTTTTCGTTCGATAACATTTTCGGAAGGTATCAGGCTGGCTTGCAGCTTGACAACACTCCCGAAAATGATGATGGTGCTATTCTCAAGATCAGGACTCCAAACTATCCTGATTTTGTTTTCGAATGGCATCCTCAATCTCAAAAGGTCTATGTAATTAGACTTTTAAGAGATAAGAACGGCGTTCCTGAACCAAAGCAAAGCGGCGAGTTAGTGGCATTCAATGTCAGTAATCACGGCGCCGCACAGAATACCGTTCTTGTGTGGCTTCGTGGTTATCAGACGGCGGCCAATGATCGTGAAAGAGTTCCATTCTTGAAAGCAGAGGACTATTAACAATGCCGGCACCAAAGAAGGATGAACGCGAGGAACTTCGCGCGCGTTTGCAAGAACTTGCAAAGGCGGACGTGTCGATGCTCAAGACTGAGCTTGACTCTCATGACGAAGAGCACGACGCGCTTTACAAGGAACGCGATAGGCTTAACGATCAAATCAACGCTTTGATCGAAAAGCGAGAGGCTGTCGCGGGTCGTATTGCCAATGAGCATATTGCTCGGCAGAACGAACTTCGCAACAAGCTTTCGCAGGCTGCGCGCGATGCAGGGGGACGCTTCTTAAGTGATGTGACCACTTAAGAAGTTAATACTTGGCCGTAGCAACTGCCCAAGTAAGATACAGATTCCGCACAGATGCTAGTGCGGTAGATACGGCTGCGACTTTTGCCGCAGCCGAAAATACTAACTGGACACCGTCTTATGTAGTAAATTCGAAGTTCAGGCTTCGATTTACAATCAATAATACGGGAACGACAGCAACATCAAGCGCCGCTTGGGCACTATACTATTCCAAAAATGGTGGCCCTTATACTCCTGTAACAACTACTAGCGCGAATGTCATCGCTGCCGATGCTAGTAGCAGTGCAGACGAAACATCAATAACAACTAATCAACTTACTGCGGGTTCAGGAACCCGCATTAATGGCTTGTATGACGAAACAGGAGCCACCGGCGCTTTAGTTCTAGGTGCAACAAGTTATATGGAGTTGGAGTTTGGGCTTCAACTTGTTGCACAAGACTTGGCGGTTGGCGACACTTTAGACTTTAGAGTTTATTTCAATTCAGTAGCATTAAACACTTACACCGTAACTCCTAGATTGACCGTTGCTTCGGCAGATGGTACGGGAGTAAGTGCGCGCGTAATTACTGGATATCAATTCTCAAATGATGCATCAGACTTAACAGGAAGAGGAGTTAATAAAACTCTAGTCAAGTCTGGCGCAGCATCCGGAACTTGGTCTGGACAGTCAATTGCAGGCAATGGCGAAGCCTTTGCCTCGTTTTTCACTCCGTCTGGCGATCCCGGAGTAAACGGCAATTCAAGCAAAAATATTGAAGTTTATCTTTATGTCACGACAGGAAACACAAATCTTAGATATTCTGCTAGGGCAGTTAGAGTCGACTCTACAGGAGCGGTTCAAGCCGAAGAGCTTTTTGCTACTGAGAGCACTAGTGGTGCTGCCGGAAGCTATTATTTCTTACTTCCGTGTACTGGCCTTGGAACTTGGAATGCTGGCGACAGATTACGAATAGACGTTAGAGCACGCAATACGTCCGCAACCGCTGGACAGGCATTTATTTTAACATACGCTTCAACTTCTTGTGTTGTATATACGGGCTGGAATAATAATACAGTCAAATTTAATTATGGAGACAAAAGCGATAATCTTAGCCTTTCTAATAGTGATTTGAGAGTTACCAATAACTCAACAAATATTTATGCTAGCGTAAGAACAAATGTTAGAATTCCGTCTGGAAATAAAGTTTATTGGGAAATTCCAGTTACAACTTTAGTTACAGACGGAGCAGTCGGAATTGGCGATCAGAATTTTAGTATTGCTGCCGGTCGTTGGCTTGGCGACGACTCTCATGGTCTTGGTGCCTTTCCTAGCGGAAATGTTTATAACGGCAACACTAATACTGGCAATGTAGGCTCTTACAATAATGGCACAATTTTGTGCTTTGCTCTTGATAGAGTTAACAATAAACTTCACATAAGAATTGGCACTAGTGCCGCATGGAATGGTCCATTTGGTGGCGATCCTGTAACCGGGTCTGGCGGATGGTCGACTACTGGCTTTTCTAGTGACTTAAGCCCAGCGGTCACTTTATATGGCTTAAATGGGCAATTTGATCTTACAGCTTATCCTCCATATGGAGGAACCGTTCCTAGTGGATTTAACAATCTTGATGGTAGTCGCGCCGTATCTGCCGGATACGGCACCATATCAGTTACTGGCAAGGCTGCTACCTTTGCTTACTCTCCTAGTGCAAATTTAGCATTTGGAACTTTGCCATTATCTGGCAATGCCTTAGCATTTGTTTATGCACGAACTTTAACACTTGCTCAAGGCACACCAACTTTTTCTGGAAAAGCACTTTCACCTATTCGTGGGCGCAATTTAACCCTTTCTCAAGGTTCACAAACCCTTTCTGGAAAAACCCTAGCATTTTCTAGAACATATACTTTATCATTAGCAAGATCAACCACTGTTCTTTCTGGCCAAGCAACTGGGTTTGTTTTTGAAAGGAAGATTAATGCGGCGCTTGGAAGTCGCACAGTAACCGGCTTTGCTACAATTTTAGGAATTGGGAGAAGGTTTGCTCTTTCCCAAGGTTCGATGAGTTTTGGCGCCCAAGGCACTGGATTAGCTATTGGAAGAACTATAGCAGCTTTACGAGGAACTGAAACATTAACGGGAATTGCAGTTCTATTCACAACAACAAGAAACTTCATTTGCTCTTTTGGTACACAAGCTGTCGTTGGCAAAGCTGTTTCGTTAGCAGCGGCAAGACGACTTGCTCTTGCTCAAGGGTCGTTTGCGTTATCTGGCAAGACTGTCGGCCTTGCGCGAGCGTTCGCGCCAGTACTTGCACAAGGCACTAGAGTATTAACTGGTAAACCCATTGTATTTTTACGGGCTAGGCAACTACCGCTTGACTCGAACACTGTAACTTTTTCTGGAAAGCCTGTCAGTTTTCTTCATGCCTTTAGCGTTACATTGGCACAAGGGACGAGAAGTCTTTCGGGTCAAGCAACGTCTTTAAAAGCAACCCGTATTCTATCAATTGCGCAAGGGTCAACAATCCTTATTGGGCAGTCTTTAGCCTTTCCGTCTGGACGCAAACTTGCTCTTAATCAGGGAAGTTCAGCTTTAACTGGATTTACTACTTCCTTTGTTAAAGCCAGACAATTACTTCTGAGTTTTGGAAATTCTCCTCTTTCTGGCAAAAGTGCAGGATTAATTCGTAGATTTAATCCTCCACTTGATGGTGGATCACTGTTTTCTTTCGGATTGGCAATTTTATTCCGACGTGGCTACAACCCATTAATGGCCCAAGGAACCTTTCCGGTTTCCGGGCAAGCTGCTCCTTTAGTTCATGGATTCCAATTACAACTTACGCAAGGAAGTGTGCCACTTTCTGGAAGAACATTAGCACTTGTTCGAGGTAGAAAGGTATCTTTAACAGTAGGCTTAGAATTTCTCACTGGTAATTCTATATCCGGTTTAGTGCAACATAGCGCTCCGCTAACAAAAGGGAATTTTACTTTCACGGGACGAAGTGCCTCTCTTGCAGCTTTAAGGGCGCTTAGCTTAAGTAATGGATTGCAAACTCTATCTGGAAGATCAATAGTTTTATATCGCGGTTGGCAACTTGCTTTAGCCAATTCGTCAATTGTTGTTTCTGGCAGGTCTGCAACGTTTGTTAGAGGAAGACAACTTTCTTTAGCCCAAGGCACTGTTCTTCTTTCTGGAAGAACGGCATCTTTCCTTCATGCATATAGTTTATTATTGTCTCAAGGTTCTAGGTCTCTTTCTGGCCAAGCCGCCTCTTTCTTAAAAGGCAAATCACCAATTGTATTAGGCCAAGGCTCTAGAGTTGTTACCGGACAAGCAATTGCACTTGTAAAAGGAAAACAGCTTGCTCTTAATGTAGGAACTCCTGTTTTTTCTGGAAAGGCTTCTATACTCACTCAACAAGGGAACAAGAGCACGCAGCCGGCAAAGGGAACAATTCCCTTCGCTGGACAGATTGTTTACCTTGGAAAGGGAACAAAGTTTGCTATTTCTAATGGAAGCTTTATTACTGTTGGAAAACCAATTCTTTTTAGTCATGGGTATGTAAGTTTTGAACAATCTGGCAATATTCCTCTTTCTGGAAAGTCTAGCTCTTTAGCTATCTTTAGACGCATTAATTCTGATTTTGGTTCTTCTTCGATCATTGGCAAGAATGCTGGCTTCTTTGCAACCCGCAAAGCTTTTGCGCAAGTTGGAAACCTGTTCCTTGGCGGCAGGTCTGCTGGTCTCATTCCCGGTAGGCATGTCATACAGGACTTCGGAGCGCTTTCTGTGGCCGGGCGTACCCTTGCCATGGCACGTGCCCGTAAGCTATTATTAGATACTGGAATTCGTTCAGTATTCGGGACAGCACTACACCAAGACATCATTACGCTTTTCCCAGGTAAGATTTTATTATTGACTGGATATACTGTTGGCCTACACTCTGGAAGAATTTTCAATTTAGATTCCGGTCCTTTATTTCAATATACTGGAAGGCCAATCGTTTTAAAATACATTAGGGGAATTTCTGCTGATTATGACGTGTTCAATTTCTTTGGAGTTCCTATTGGTGCAGTCAAACAGTTCTCGAAATACTGGACGCCATTAAAGGTGAGAAGAAATACTGTTAGTAGCAACATAACAATTACTGGTTCTACTCCTCGCGTGATTAGAACAATGTTATGAGTTGGGTTAGATCGGGTGAATGTTGTAGATGTGGAGATTGTTGCAAAGGCAATCCAAATCGCAAAGACATGCCAAACAAAGTAAAGATTCCGGGTTTTTGTCCGCTTTATGATAAGGTTAATGGACTTGGAGTTTGTACTGACAGACAACATTCATATTATCTTGCAAATTGTAGTTCTTGGCCTAACCATCCTGACTGTATTAAAGATTACCACAGATGCTCATTTACTTTTACTTGGGTAAAAGATGGCAACTAAAACTCTATATGTTTTAAATACTACTGCAAGCTCCCCTGGATGGTTTGGAAGCTTACAGGATGGCGGAACTGCGCCAACTGCCGCCAATACTTCTTTCGGTTTACAGACTGGTAAGTTGGCGGTTGGTTCATTTGGTAGAATGCGCCTTGGTGCAACGGCCGTTTCTACTACTACTCAGACAACAACATATATTGGTTCAGCAACTGGACCAACGGCCGGATCAGGATCAGGCGCAACTACTGCCGGCGATTCGTTCCGCGTTGGTCCGTATACTGGCAACTTTGCTTCAGGCAATTGGTCGTTTAGTTGGGTTGTGCGCCCAACAACTGCTACCATACAAGGCCGCATTAATATGCGCGTCTGGAGAAGCGCAAATGCGGATGGATCGTCAGCAACAGAAATAACTTCAGGGAAGGTTAACGGTTCTAATCCCGGGTCTATGTCGTCAACAACGACAGACTACAACAGTTCAATTACTTGGGCTGCGCCAAGCATTACACTTAATAATGAGTATCTTTTCTTCCAGCTTGAATATGAAGAGCTTGTTGCGGCTGGTACTGCAAACGGATCAACTTTTGTTTTCCGAGTTGGTACTGCACAGATTACTACAACGAACTTTGCTAACGCTTACACCATTACATGTGATGAACCCGCTGTTCCAATTCCGTTAGTTGGCAAAGCCGTTAGTTTTGTTAGGGATCGTCCAGTAACAGCAGCGCAAGGTTCTTACGCACTTACTGGGAAGGCGGTTGGCTTTGTTAGAGCTAGAACTTTAATAGAGGCACAGGGTTCCTATACTCTTACCGGAAAGGCGGCCACTTTAACTTATACTCCATCTAGCGTAACACAAACTGTATTTAATTTTAAGTCTAGCTTACCATCAGGCGTAACATTCGCGCGCGCCTCTACAGCTTCTTATTTTGGAAGCGATGGTCTTTTGAAAATAAATGGGGCTGCGTCTGGAGCGGCCAGAATAGATTATGACCCAGTAACTAAAATTAGTCGCGGTTTGTTAGTTGAAGAACAGAGGACAAACTCTGCAAAATACTCCAACGATTTTTCAAATGCAACTTGGGGCAAATCAAACTGCACAGTTACTCAGAATGTTGTTGGTCCAGATGGGCTTACTAATAGCGCATGGACTATGACTGAAAATACAAGTGCGGGCATTCACCGCATGTATCAGTCTAGTCAACCAAATTCAGCTTTTGTTGCTAGTATTTATGTCAAAGATATTGATGCTAGGTATGTATATGGAGCAGTTTATACTACCAACGAACCAACAGTAGTTGGGTTTGATTTACAAGCCGGAAAGGTAACAGGTAAATATATTGACTCTGCTACTATGTCAGAGAGTGCTCCGCCAACCATTACCCCAATTGGTAATGGATGGTTTCGTTTAACTATTTCATTGAATGTTAGTGCAAGTTCATTTGTTTATTGGGGACTTAACTCTGCCAATGCAGCCCTTCGATTTGAGCCGTCATACACTGGCACAAGCAAGTCTGCAATATTCTTTGGTGCTCAAAGTGAAGTTGGATCATATCCAACTTCTTATATAGGAACTACTTCCGCAGCGGTTACTCGTGCAGTAGATTCAGCCGTAATTAGTGGCACGGACTTTTCAAGTTGGTTTAACATAACAGTAGGAACTTTTGTTGTTACTGCTACTCCACAAACTCAAAAAAGTTATACTTTTGGTCCTGATGTTGCTACAGATGTGTCAACAAATAATAGAATTTTAATTTCTACAGAAAACGGCGATATGCGTTGGTTAGCTAGAGCAGCCGGCGGAAGTTACGATATTGACGTAAGACCCGGAAACAATCCTCCAGGAAATCCTGCACCCAATTATCAGTTAAAGGTTAGAAGATATGAAAAATTAATTACGGCATTCGCTTATGCAAGTAACGATTATGCAGCTTGTATGGATGGTGGCCCAGTAGCAACTGATTCTACAGGCACTTTCCCAACCGGTATGGATAGAAGTATTTTAAATCCTGGGAGTTGGATTGAAAGAATAGACTTCTTTAATGTTCGCAAAACGAATGCTGAACTTCAGGCACTTACGCTTAATCCGAAAGTTCTTGACTTTTCAAGTGTGATGCCTGCGAACGTAACTTTCACAAGGGCTTCTATTGGCACTTATTTCGGAGATGACGGCTTACTTAAAACTGCGGCAACTAATAAGCCCAGAATAGATTATGACCCATCAAATTTTAGGCCAAAAAGGACCAACTTACTTTCGAATAGCAACGACATTAATAATTCTACATATTGGGGATATGATGGTGCAACTGTAACTGATGACGCCACGACCTCTCCTGATGGAAGTGTGAATGCCTGTAAGATTGATTTTAATGCTCCTAGCGGTTCGTTTACCGGAGTATATCAGTCAATAGGTAGTGTTAGCTCAGGGCAAGTAGGGCAGATATATACAGTATCAGCCTGGGTTAAAGCTGATGCTCCTACTGATATTGTCTTTGGTATAAGTGGCGATACAAATGTTAATAATAATCGTTCAACTCTTATGTCAATTGATACTAATTGGAAGAGGCTGACTTTCACCTCTACGATAGCTGGTGCTGACACTGGATTCTACTTAGTTATAGGAACGAGGTTAGGAAATAGCTATCCAACTACTGCTAACATAGATACTTCTGGGGCTAGAACTATATATATATATGGTGCTCAATTTGAGGCAGGTGCTTACGCAACGTCATATATCCCGACAGTTTCTGGTGCTGTAACAGTTTCTGATCCGTTTACGTTAGAGTCTCGTGGTTTGTTGATTGAACCTCAACGAACCAACACCGTACTTTGCAGTGATTTTGTTTTTGATTGGGGAGCAGATCATAGTGGAACTGCAACAGCAACTTCGACATTTAATACCGGCGTGTGCCCTGATGGGACTACTAGGGCTGTTAAAATAGACTTAGACAGAAGCGTTACTACAGACTATGCGATATTTCTAAGACAGGGAATGTCTTATCTTACTTATGGTGCTAATCAAGTTGCTTCTATTTACTTTAAGGCTGCTACGCCTGCTGACATAGGAAAAGAAATTTCATTTTGTATGTATGATGGAAATCGCAAGGGTATAACAAATATAAAACTCACTGATAGTTGGGTTCGTTATGCTACCCCAGCGGTTGCGATAGGAGGTGGAGGCGGATTTCATTTCCATATTGGTTATTTTGATGGCGGTGCAGGGACTACTAGCACTGGTCCGGTTTCTTTCTATGCTGCTCATGCTCAAGTGGAAGAAGGCGATTTCGCTACCTCCTTTATTCCAAACAATACAGGATCAGGAGTTACCCGTGCTGCTGATAGCGTAATAATGGTTGGAACCAATTCTGAAGGCTTAGGCGATAGTTTTAAGGATTGGTATAATGATAATGAAGGTACTTTTGTTGTTGACGCACAAGGAGTGAATGCGAATAATTACTGTTCAATAATTGAGATCAATAACAATAGTACGTCCGTCAATCATTCTATATGGCAAGCGAATTCTGATCAAACCACGAACGGTAAGCGCCTTATAGCGTCACTTTGGGGATCGGCTGCGAACCCGAGAGTAGGACCAACGCCAACGGATAGCGCCCCATTTGGGGTAAAGTCTGGATTCGTATATAAAGATTATGATAACGCGTTCGGGGCATATGGATCAATTTTTGGCACCGATACAACTGCCTTAGTTTCTCAGGCAAAGGACAGGATTTATTTTGGATATACACAATGGGGAGTTTACTGGGCGGGACATATCAAGAAAGTTGAATATTACCCCAAGAGACGTACAAATGCTGAACTTCAGGCCTTAACGCTAAAAGATCAATCGTGGAATTTTACTAAGCAGCTTCCTGAGTTCTTAACCCGTTCTCGCGCTTCATCAGCAATGATGTTTGGTCCAAATGGATATTTGATCAATGTTCCAACGGACTATATGAGGTTAACAACCGATCCCGTCACGCTACAACCGGATGGGTTGTTAGTTGAACCACAAGCAACTAATCTTCTACTACAGTCTAATGCATTTACTACAACATGGAGTAATTTTACGTCTACTGGTCTTTCATCTGCGGCAGGAACTAGTCCAGATGGAACTAATAATGCATGGAAACATTACTCAACTTCGGCTAGTGGAAGCATTAATGGTGCTGGCGCCACCTCTACTGAAATAGAGCAATCGGTCACAGTAACCACTGGAAACGTGTATGCTGCCTCTATTTTCTTAAGAGCGGCTGGTAACAATTGGTATGCTTTCGGGTTCTATGATCATGATGGCGATGTCGCCTATCATAGAGCGTGGTTTAATTTGTCAACTGGGGTTGTTGGGACCAAGAATTCCGGAATAACGGCCTATATGACCGATTGCGGAGGCGGCTGGTATAGATGCATCGTTCTATATACTAAATCCTCAGGAACAATTCTTAAGGTAAATGGTGGCCCGGTTGATGCAGATGCGTCTGTTAATAGCACCATGAGCGGAACTAACGGCGCCCTAATTTATGGAGCCCAAATGGAAGTTGGTTGGCAGGGTCCAACTTCTTACATTCCGACAACAACTGCTCAAGTTACTCGTTCTGCTGATCTTGTTTATTTTGGTGGAGATTACTTTACTAGTTTTTGGAATGCAGCAGCCGGCACGTTGGTTCCTAATTTTAAAGTATTGGTTGACAATCCAATCATTGGCTTCCCAACTTCTGGCGGATGGCATTGGCTTTCTTCTTCTGTTTATGATTTATATGACGGCACCAATAGAAACGTTTTTACAATTGGTTCATTTACTGTAAATGGCACAACAAAAATAGCGGCAGGATTTGATGCAAGTGGGTCAAGCGCAAGTGAAAATGGTGCAGCGGCAGTAAATGGCAGTAACACCCTTCCTAGTATTGCTTCTATGGGCGCTTATCAGTTATGGTTCGGTTATAATCCACAAAGCACTGGTCGCGGACCAATGCGAATTCGGAGCCTTGATTACTACTCAACGAGAAAGACAAATTCAGAACTCGTTGCATTAAGTAGTGTTGCCGGTAATGCTTATTCCTTAGCATGTGATAAAGGAACTATTGCATTTTCTGGTAAAACTTTAGTCTTTGTTAGAGCACGTACACTTGCACTTGCACAAGGAACTAGAACCCTTACTGGACAAACGGCCGCCTTTGTAAGGGCTCGAACCGCTGTACTTGCACAAGGAAGCGGTGTTGTTACAGGACAAGCAACAGCTTTTGTTCGCGCGCGCACTCTAGTGTTAGCGCAAGGAACGCGGCCCGTTACAGGACAGGCTGCAATTCTTGCAATTGGAAGGCATTTAATTGCAGCGCAAGGCACGCCAGCATTTGCAGGACAGTCAACGGCATTTGTGTTTGCTAGAAAGGTTGCTGCAAGCTTAGGAACAGAAACGCTAACTGGACAGGCAGTAGGGTTAAAGGGTCCGTCTAGATTAACAATGGGACAGGGAGCATTTGTGCTCTCTGGACAACAAGCTCAATTTGTTAGGGCTCGACAACTTGCATTAGCGCAAGGAACACAAGCAGTTTCCGGCCAATCCGCAAGCTTCATAAGGGCTCGAACTCTTGCACTTGCTCAAGGCACTAATGCTTTAACAGGACAAACGGCAACGTTTGTTCGTGCCAGAACGCTTCTTTTGGCACAAGGAACCAGAACACTTGCAGGACAAACAACTGCATTAGTTGCAGGAAGAAAACTTGCACTTGCACAGGGTTCGCAAATTCTGTCGGGTCAAGTTACTGGGCTTGCAATTGGTCGAAAGATTGCAACTGCCCAAGGAACGCAAGCGTTTTCGGGTCAAGCCGTTGGCTTGATTGCACCAAAGCGCGTTCAGGCTGACTTAGGAAGCCTTGTGGTGGCCGGGCGCACCGCAGGCTTTGTGCATGGCTATCAACTTGGATTGGCTCAAGGCGCTCTGGCAACGACCGGGCGCGCGCTTGCTATGGTGCGCGCTAGGCAGTTGCTATTAGGACAAGGTGCATCGGTTCTAACGGGTCAGGCGCTGATCTTAACGCGCGGGCGCCAACTTGCTCTTGCTCAAGGTACTAGGACAGTAACCGGACAGGCAACGGTTCTATATCGTGGTTGGCAACTATTATTGGCACAAGGCACAAGAACTGTTACAGGACAAAGCGTTGCTTTCGTAAGAGCAAGGCAACTATTACTTGCTCAAGGAACTAGGCTACTTACTGGACAAGCTACTGGATTAGCTATTGGAAGAAAACTAATCTCTAATTTAGGAACGCTTGCTTTTGCTGGAAATAACGTAACTGTCTTTAAGGGTGGCGCTCAAAGCATCGATGCGATAAAGGGAACAATAGCGCTTGCTGGACAGTCTGCAATTCTTGCTGCTGGACACAAAGCAATTCTTGCTCAAGGGGCTAATACAGTATCTGGACAACAAATCGCTTTTGTTAAAGCAAGGCAACTTGTGTTGTCTAATAGAGTTATGGCGCTATCTGGCCAGACTGCCGCATTTGTTCGAGGCAGACAACTTGCCTTAGCTAGAGGAAATTTAACAACACTTGGACAGACTGGAATCTTCCTTAGAAGTAGGAACGTTCAACTTGCTGGTATAACGGCTCTATTTGCTGGACAGACTCTAGGATTAGCAGCGACTAGGAAGCTTGTTCTTGCACAAGGAACAAGATCACTTACAGGAACATCAGTTGCATTAAGACGAGGACCAACTTTATTATTGTCTTATGGTTCTAGTGCTCTTTCTGGCAAATCTTCTTCTCTTGTTGTTGCTCGAAAGGTATTGCTAAATAATGCTGCTATTAATCTCTCTGGTAAGACCTTAACAAAAGGTTATGGCTTTGCACAAAACCTTGGAACTTTGACTTTTTCTGGTATTGACTCCGGACTTAGGCTTGATAGACTACTAAACATTGGTCTTGGTTCGCTTACCTTTAACGGTAGGACAATTGGAATAATTTATGTTCCGCTTGGAACTTATCAATTAAACCTTGGAACCTTGCCATTTGTTGGTTTAGATGCTTTCCTTAAGTATAGGAAAGCTTGGTATGGCCCAGTTTCAAAATCTACAATGTTTATTCGAGGAAAGAAAAACGTTCTGATGATTAGGAGGCAGTGATGGCCGACGCTTTAACTTTGCCTGAATTATATTACCTGCAAGATACGCATATTGATTTTGCAGCATTTGATCAGAATGGCCCCATGGATTTAACCGGGGCTGGCAAGATCGTTGTTGCGCTTGAACGGGACGGAATTAAGCCCTTCTCGTTGCAGGTTGATAGTAACGACATTGATTCTAATGGAAACTCTTTAACTGTTTGGAAGAATAGAAGCGAAGGAACTGGTGTAATTACAGTGCCTCTTTCTTTATATCCAACTTTGCCTCTTGGTTTAATCAGGATGCAAGTAACGGCTGTTTCGTCTGATGGGCACGAAGAGTTTCAATATATGTCATGGTCTAAAATAAGGCGTACAATTCCAATTGTCTAAGGAAAAACTAATATGACGACCTGTATTTCTTATGCCATTCCTGGCGGCAGGATGGAAGTTTACTTTCCCGTTCCAAGTCAGAACTTCAAGGGCCTTGTTAAGACTTGGTTTATGGACGGCTGCATTTCTGTTTTCGATCCCGAGAAATGCGATCATCAATTATCAGGTGCGGCACAAGAGTTAGGATATGGCAACCGTGATGATTTGTTTGGAATTCATCACGAGATTACACACAACTTTGTTGCGCAAGCTCTCGGTTGGCCGTGCTCGACTATTGTGTGGCAAGCCGCACATAACGGCAAGAGACCACAGAACTGGAAGAAGGGTGAATGGCCGTACACCGGATGGGATGAGGAACACTTGGTGAATAAATTATTATTGCATCTCCAAACCGGAGAAGAAGATTCACACGGAATTTTAAGAGAAATTTGGGGCGAGAAGTTGCCATTAGTTTTGAACCATTTAGTTGCTTGGCTGCGTCCGTGGATTCAAGCGCCAATTGGCGACATTCCAGCCCCAATTATTCAAGAGCGCGTTTCTTATCCTATGGATTCAGATTGGCGCGATGAGATAGCTTGAATCTACTCTTTGGTTTTAGTCCAGGCTTAATCCAAATCAATTTGGTTCCAGAAGAACCATACTCTTCTTTATCCCACACAAACCAAGAATATGAAGTGG
>AR_comb_assmDRAFT_10042790_pt1 | contig 20050 bp, 20 predicted proteins | sample ArasoioldDNA_FD_10543 | JGI IMG/M metagenome (IMG submission 10543) | reverse complement strand
AGAAGGCATGTTGGTCACACCAATTTCGGTACTTGGGGGTTGGCCAACAGTAACCTACCGTGAGGTGGTACGCGCCTACCATCAGGCCTGTGCTGTGGTGATTCACCAGTATGACGGCTATATTGCCCAGTACCTCGGGGATGGGGTGCTGGTCTATTTTGGCTATCCCCTGGCGCATGAAGACGATGCCCAGCGAGCGGTCCGGGCGGGGCTCGGCATGCTGCGCGCCATGGACCCGCTCAACACCCGACTGACGCTGTCCCCGGAGGACTGGTTAGCCGTGCGGCTGGGGATCCATACGGGGCTAGTGGTGATCGGGGAGGTAGGAGAAGGCGCCCGGCACGAACCTCTGGCACTCGGTGAGACCCCTAACCTCGCGTCCCGTCTGCAAGGGCTGGCGGCTCCCAATACTCTGGTGATTAGTGCTGCGACCTGGCATCTCCTGGGCGGCTTCTTTATCTGCCGGTCGCTAGGCCCCGTGCGTCTCAAAGGCATTGCCCAGCCCCTGGAGGTCTATCAGGTGCTGGCGGAGACCACGGCGCGCAGTCGCCTGGAAGCGGCCAGGAGCACGGGCCTGACCCCCCTCGTGGGCCGGGAGCAGGAAGTCGAGTTGCTGCGGGAGCGCTGGGTGCAGGTCAAGGATGGTATGGGTCATATAGTACTTATAAGCGGTGAAGCTGGCATTGGCAAATCGCGCCTGGTGCAGATGCTGCAGGACTCGGTGGCCACCGAGTCCCAGGCGTGGCTGACGCCGTGCCAGTGTGTGCCATACTACCAAAACACGGCCCTGTATCCCTTGATCGATTTGCTGGAGCGGGTGGTGCTGCGCTTCGATCGGGAGAAGTCATCAGAGCAGAAGCTGCGCACACTGGAGGGGCACCTGGGGCAGTGTGGTCTGCCGCTGGCAGAGGTCGTGCCGCTCCTGGCCTCTCTCCTCTCTATACCGCTGACGGCCGACTATGCGCCCCTGTCTGTGTCGCCCGAGCAGCAGAAGCAGCAAACCCTGCACGCCCTCCTGAAGATCCTCTTGCGCGTCGCCTCCCAGCAGCCGGTGCTCTTTGTCGTGGAAGACCTGCACTGGGTTGATCCAACCACGCTGGAATTGCTCAGTCTCCTGGTCGATCAAGGCCCGCCCGCCCGCATCCTGGCACTGTGGACCTTTCGCCCCGACTTCCACCCACCCTGGACGGGGCGCTCGCACCTCACGCAGGTGACGCTGTCACGCCTGCCACGGCGCCAGGCTGCTGAGATGACCAGTCGGGTGGCACACGGCAAGGCGTTGCCCGTAGAGGTCGTCGAGCAAATCGTGACCAAGACCGATGGCGTGCCGCTGTTTGTCGAGGAGTTGACCAAGATGGTGCTGGAGTCCTGGCTGCTCCAGGAGCGGGAGGAATGCTATACGCTGACTGGACCGCTACCGCCGCTGGCGATTCCTGCCACACTCCAGGATGTCCTCATGGCACGCCTGGACCAGCTTGCCTCTGCCAAAGCCGTGGCGCAACTGGGGGCTACCCTCGGGCGCGAGTTTACTTACGCGCTGCTCCAGGCCGTGGCCCCCATGGACGAGTTGGAGCTGTGGCGCGGCCTGGTGCAGCTCATGCAGGCCGAGGTGCTCTACCAGCGTGGCGCGCTGCCGCAGGCCACTTACCTGTTCAAGCATGCCCTCATCCAGGAGGCGGCGTATCAGTCACTCCTCAAGAGCACCCGGCAGCAGTATCACCAGCGCATCGCCCAGGTATTGGCGGCGCAGTTTCCCGAAACCACGGCCACGCAACCCGAACTGCTGGCCCGGCATTATACGGAAGCCGGCCTCCAGGCCCAGGCCCTGCCCTACTGGCACCAGGCCGGGCAACGTGCCATCGCGCGCTCGGCGTATGCCGAGGCGTACCAGCACCTCAGCACGGGGCTGGAGGTGCTGGCGACGGTGCCCGAGACGCCCGCCCGCCACCAGCACGAGCTGGACCTCCTGACGGCCCTCAACCTGGTGTTGCGAGTCACTAAGGGCTACGGGGTGCCCGAGCTAGAATCCGGCCTCACCCGGGCCGAGGCGCTGAGTCAGCAGGTAGGAGATCTCCCACAGCGTTTCGCGGTGCTGCTGGGTCTGTGGTCGTTCCGTATAACCCGGACGGAGTTCCAGACGGCGCATGCCGTGGCGGAGCAGCTCCTCGACTTGGCCCAACGTCAGCGCGACCCCACCTTGCTCCTGAGGGCCCACTATGTGCTGGGGCAGAGGCTTGTACGAGATAGGCGCCTTTGCTCTCGCCCGCACGCACCTGGAGCAGGGGATTGCCCTTTCCAATCTCCAGCCGCACGCGACTCCACACACCACCCCCTGGTGGGAGGCGCAGAACCTCGGGGTGCGCTGCCGCGCCGTGGGGGCCCGGATCCTGTGGGAGCTGGGCTATCCGGATCAGGCCGTGCAGTGGAGTCAGGAAGCGCTGACCATGGCGCACACGCTGGCGCGTCCCTACGACTTAGTTGATATGCTGCTCGAGAGTGCTAACCTCCACCGTCGCCGCCGGGAGTGGCAAATAATGCAGGCGCACGTAGAAGCCGGACTGGCCCTGGCGACTGAGCACGGGTTTGCGCGCTACGTGGTGCTGGGGGCGCTCCTCCGGGGCATGGTGCTGGCCGCGCAGGGCCAGGCAGCGGAGGGCATCGTCCAGATGCGTCAGGGCCTGGCCGCCTTGCGGACCACAGGAACAGCGAGTGGTATCCTGACTTTTCTGGCCCACCTCGCCGCGGCGTATGGGCAGGTGGGCCAGGCGGACGAGGGATTGCACTTGCTGGCGGAGGCCCTGGCGATGGTGGACACTACTGTAGGGCGTCCCTATGAAGCCGAGCTGCATCGGCTACACGGCGAGTTGCTACTACAGCAGCCCGTTCCGGACGCGCTGGCGGCCGAAGCTTGCTTCCAGCGGGCCCTCGATGTGGCCTGCCGCCAGCAGGCCAAGTCGTGGGAATTGCGTGCAGCCATGAGCCTCGCACAGCTCTGGCAGCAGCAGGGCAAGCGGGCCGAGGCCCGCGAGCTGCTGGCCCCGATCTACGGCTGGTTTACCGAGGGTTTTGACACAGCCGACCTGCTGGACGCGCAGACGCTCCTGAGAGCACTTGCCACAGAACAATAATGCTACCCCAGCCCTCCCTCGCTCGTTTCTCTACGGCTTGCCCCCTCACACGTCGATACGGAGTGCCGCACAGGTCGCCCAATAACTCTTCTCTAACGCCAGCGAAGCCCTGCTAGCGGAGCAGCGCGGTGCGGACACGCCGGACAACACGGTTGGCGTCAGCAATCACCGCCTCGGCGTCCACCCCCACGAGTTTTCCCCTTTCCTTGAGGACGCGCCCATCCACAAAGACCCACTCGACGTTGCCTGGCTGGGCGTTGAAGACCACCTGGCTCACGTCGTCAAAGCGTGGCGCAAAATTGAGGGTCTGCGGATTGAGCACAATAACATCGGCCTGCTTGCCCGGCGCGAGCGAGCCGATCTGGTCCCTCATATCGAGAACCTCGGCACCACCGAGAGTGGCCAGGTGCAGCGCGGCCGCAACAGTGGGGTAGACGGCGGGATTGTGCGTCACTGCACGTTGTAATCCGACCGCGACGCGCATGGTATTGAACATATCGCTGGTATCATTGGCGCCTCCATCCAAGCCGAGCCCGACCCGAATACCCTGAGCATGGATGGCGCCCAGCCGCATGATACCGGATGCCAGGCGCATGTTGGACAGTGGACAGTGGGTCAGGCGCACGCCGCGCCTGGCCAGCAACACGATCTCGTCATCAGTCACGTGTACGGCGTGTGCGCCGATCAGCATAGGGCCCAAGACGCCAGCCAGGTCGAGGGCACGCAGCGGCTCTTCCTGCCGGTTGCCCTCTGCCTCAAGCAGGTGCACGTGGATCTTCACGTTCATCTCGCGTGCCAGCTCCCCCATGCTGCGGAGGGTGTGCAGCACCTCCTCAGCCATAGTGGGTTGCACGCCACCGATCTGCAAGCTAGCCCGCAGGTTGGGATCAATCATCTCGCGCTTCAGCGCCCGCATGTCCTCCACGCGTTCGACGCGCCCACGATAGGCAAAGGCAAAGCGCATCCCGGAATCGAGCAGCGCCTGCACATTCCCCCAGGCAAAGTCGGGATTGAAGGCGTAACTCCAGTCGACGACCGTGGTCACCCCGGTCGAGAGTAAATCCAGCGTGCTCAGGCGGACGACAGCGTAGGCTTCCTGGGCAGTCATATTGAGTCGGCCTATGGGAAACACGTAGGTCTGCAGCCAATCGCCCACGGCCAGAGATGTCCCACACCCCCGAATAAGCGATTGCCACAGGTGGTTGTGCACGTCCACAAACCCGGGCAACACGATCTTGCCCGTGGCATCAATGATACTGGCTCCTGAGCCGTCGAGCCCTTTGCCCACGGCGGCGATGCGGTTATCCTCGATGGACACATCACCACCGGAAATCAGCCCGAGTGCTCCGTCACCGAGCCACGGCTCCATGGTCATGACCAGATCCGCGTTGCGAATGAGAGTACGATGCATCGTGGGGCTCCTCTGCTCTCGTCTCGTGCTGCGTAGCCGTCAGGCAGCGCCAGCCGGAGCATCTCATCCGGTACCTGGAGGGTAGGCTGGGGCCCCTCTACTGGCTTAGGCTCATGCCGGCGCGCGTGCGCTTGCTGGTGTGTTAGTGATGGGTTGCCCCACCATTCACATTGATCGTCTGGCCGGTGATAAAGTCGCTGTCCTCCGAGGCCAGAAAAATCACCGTCCCCGCCAGGTCCGAGGGCTCTTCAGTCCGCTTGATGATCTGCTGGTCCACGACCCAGGCGCGGAGGCGGGCCACCGTCTCCGGGTCCGCAATGCCCTGCGCTGCCTCCGTCAGGGTGTAGCCCGGGGTGATGGTGTTGACCGTAATCCCCGTGCCTGCGAGCTCGCGCGCCAGCGCCCGGGTGAGGGCGAAGACCGCGCCTTTCGAGGCGACATAGTGCAAAAACAAGGGGACGCCCATCCAGATGGTGTCGGACGAGATGTTGATGATCTTGCCTTTGCCCTGCTGCTTCATGACTGGTATGACGGCTTTACAGCACAACCAGATGCCCTTGACGTTCACCGCCATCACCCGATCCCACTCGGCTTCCGGGATCTGCTCAAAGGAGGTGAGCTTCAGGCCACCATAGACAGCAGCATTATTGACCAGGATGTCGATCCGCCCGAAGCGCTGGACGGTCAGAGCTGCCAGCGCCTGGGTACTCTGGACGTTGGCGACGTCTGCCGTGACCTCTAGCGCCTTGCCACCGGTCTGCTGAACTTGGGCCACGGTCTCGGCGCACGACAGGATGTCTGCGGCGACGATATTGGCGCCCTCGCGCGCCAGGGCGAGGCAGTACGCCTGGCCGATCCCACGCGCCGCTCCCGTGACAATGGCCACGCGATCTTTGAGTCGCATATGCTCCTCCCTCTTGTCATCTTGTACATGTCTCCGGCTTCTAGACACCGGTCATTGGTCCAGTTGCACTGTCTGGGGGAACCGCTCCAACAGCAAGGCTCGTGCCTCCTGGATGGTGGCCTCTATGACCTCCGCGGCACCTGGGAGATCATGAATCACCCCCATGCTTTGCCCACCCCACAGCGGCAAGTAGTCTGCATTGCCCTGCACCGTGGCTTCTCGGTAAATGTCCATGGCGTTGACATACTGCCAGGGGAAGGGCAACACAGGCGCTCCCGTGCGGGTGTAGGCATCGGTGAAAGCGTTGCGGAGCGCCCGTGCGAACCGTCCACTCAGGACATCCGTGAGGGTCGTGGCATTGGCGGAGCGCTCCAGCAAGGCTTTCTTGTGCGACTCTGGGGCCATGGATTCGCGCGTCGCCACAAAGCGCGTGCCCATCAAAATGCCGCTGGCCCCAAGCGCCAGGGTACCAACCAACCCCCGCCCGTCGGCCATCCCGCCAGCGGCCATCACTGGTATACGCACGGCGTCGACCACCTCTGGGACGAGGGCCATGGTGCCAATGGTCCCAATGTCTCCAGCGGTTGGCTTGATAAAATGTGACCGATGTCCACCAGCTTCAGCCCCCTGCGCCACTACAGCATCCAAACCGGTCGCCTCCACGGCCAGGGCATCTTCGACCGTGGTGACCATGGCGATTATCTTTATGCCGTGGCGATGACACGCCTCGACCATCTCCGCCCCAGGATTGCCCAGGCCTACACTGAAGACCGGCACATGCTCCTCCAGAATGACCTGAAAGCTCTCGGGGATCAGATCAGGTAGCTGGGCTGGGCGCTCAGACTTCGGTGGGAGCCCCAAATGACCCCGGAACGGATTCAGGGTGCTCTGGACAGTCTGGACGATCTGGTCGGAGAGGTCGGCAACCTGCATGGGGGGACGGACTTCAGGCGGGAGCAAGAGGTTCACCCCAAATGGCTTCTCCGTCTGGCGCCGGATGGTACGGATGGCTTCACGCAGTTGGTCAGCGGTCGACAAAAAGCCGGCCAGGATCCCGAGGCCTCCCGCGTTGGAGACGGTCGCCGCGAGATCAGGCCCCGCAATGCCACCCATGCCGGATTGGAGGATGGGATAGTCAATGCTCAGGAGATCACAGAGCCTGGTATGGAAGACGGGACGCGATGCTGACATGGGTGAACTCCTTCTGCAGAGAAAGTGACCTGAAAACGTCTCACGCCAGCTCCACTGGAATAGGCTGAGAATGTAGCATTATAAGGCATGATCCTCCCTCTCTGTTACCGCCAGCGTCTTCTGTCAGACTCCCTAAACGTCAGGCTCGAGCACCCGGGCAAGTTCCAGCAACGCCGTGTCGGCCCCGCGTGTGCCAATGAGAGATAAGCCAAGCGGTAACCCATCAAGTCTGGCGAGGGGCAGGCTCACCTGGGGCAGACCACCAAGACCCGCGATGCAGAGCAGGCACATGGCCTGCTGGCGGTAGGTAACCTCGATCGTCTCCCTTCAGGCCAGCGGCTATGGCTGGTGCAGTTCCGCCGGCCGGCGGGTGAAGGTCGGGCGCCCACGCTTGAAGCCATACAGGGGTGTCACGACTTCAGTGACAGCACTCTCTCGATCCTGGCAGTCCAGCACCACCAGGTCGGCGGTTTTGCCTATCTCCACGCCATAGTCATGGCGACGCATCAGGCGCGCGGAGCGGGTGGTGATCATCTCGAAGCACTCGCGCATGTCGTCCCGTTTACCTACCTGGCAGATATTGGCGTAGAGGTTGGCCATGCGGAGCAGCGAACAGTCGCCGAACGGCGTGAAGGGATTGAGCACATTGTTGCTGGAGAGGGAACAGTTGACACCATCGTAGAGCAACTCGTGGGCCGCCACCACTCCGCGCAGCACGTTGTGATCCTGGTGCCGACCCATGAGGTACAGGTCAGTAGAGGGCAGCACGGTGAGGGCAACGCCAGCATCGGCCATGCGCCGGGCGATGCGACGCACACGGTCTTTGGAGAGCGTGGAGAGCTTCGTCACATGTCCCACTGTAACCCGTCCGCCATAGTGGTACTGCTCCGTTTGCTCACACACATACTCGATGTCCATGTGTTCCGCCGTGTTGCCAAAGTCGAGATGCATGTCGATATCGACGTCAAAAGTCCGCGCCATCTGGAAGACGCGGTCAATCTGCCCGTGGGGGTCGGTGTCGGTGTATGGCGCCGCCCCCACCACACGTGCGCCGCGCTTCAGGGCTTCTACCATGAGCTCATCAGTCCCAGGATTGTTCAAAAGGCCCTCTTGGGGAAAGACGCAGATCTCGATATCCATGGCCCACTTGTACGCCTCAATCAGGGGCAGGACACCCTCCAGGCTCCGCAGCCCGATACCAGGGTCGACTTCGAGGTGGGTACGCATGAGGGTGGTACCGTGTAGGATACATTTTTCCAGCGTGCGCGCGGCGCGGGCATGGACGTCAGCAGCGGTGAACTGCTTCTTGACTGCTGCTACCTGTTCAATCGCTTCGTCGAGGTCCCCTTTCTCTGAGGTGCAGCGATCGAGCAGACAGGCCTTATCCAGGTGAATATGGGTCTCTACGAAGCCGGCATTGACGAGCCGACCCTGCACATCGATCACTCTACCCTCAGCATGCAAAGTCGGTTCAATGGCAGCGATCCGTCCGCCCTCGATGCCGATATCGAATAGGGTCTGACCAGGACGAGAGGTAAGCCTGGCGTTCCTGAGTATGAGATCCATAGCATCCTCCTCAGCGTATCCAGACGCAACGGGAGCAGTTCACAGCAGTTTTTACCGAGCACGCCCCGGCGGCTCTCTACAGCCAGGGGATCTTCTCACGTGCATAACGAAAGGCGCGAAAGATCGCGTTTTGCTCGCCGTGTGCCACCGACACTGGCTCGCCGGGGACCTGCCAGGACGCGAAGTGGGGGACCACATACTCCCAGACCGTCTCTCCAGCCATGGTCACCTCGAAGATGCGGCCGAAGGCGCCCTCGGCGATGAGAGTGTTACCATTGGGCAGCCGCTGCGCGCTGGAGATGTAGAGAGCTTCATAGGGCACCTGGCGCGCCGAACACCTGTTGGCCTTTCATGCAAGTACGATCTCGCTTGCTCTCTCTGCCAACCTGATCTCTCCCGTGCTACCCCTGTAGCGGTTGTAACCACACCCTACGGCTTGGCCGTCATCTCCTGCACCTTCTGCAAAATGAGTGCACTGGGAAAGAAATCGGTCGTCTCACCATGCCACTGCCATCGGACGATGCCCTGGATATCTATGAGGACAAGCGTCCGCCGTGCCGCCATGCGGTTTGGGTCACTGGGATGCGGCTGGAGGCCCGTGTAGCGCTGAATAACCTTGAGCGCGGGGTAGTCACTGAGGAGCGGATACGGGAGGTGAAGCGAGTCCGCGAAGGGTATTTGGGAAAAGGAGTGCTCAGCAGCAATCCCCAGCACCTGCACCCCCAGCTCCTGGAACGCGCTGTAATCAACCTTCCTGGCTGACAGGTTCTTCATTCACGTTGGGGCGTGGTCACGCACGTAGAATTCAAGGAGCACATGCTTCTTCCCGCGAAACTGGCTCAGGCTGATCTGCTCCCCCATCGTGCTCGGAAGTGTGAAGTCGGGCGCCTTCTCCCCCACCTCCAATGACAGGACCACGCTGGGAATCAGCAGCAGCCTAGCGAGCGTGGTGCTCACCAGTATCAGGCGCGCCACGCCTGGTGGTCGTCCACTCATTGGCTTCTCCTTGTCTACTCTTGACGAGACGCGTGCCCTTGCTTCTCGTCCTGGCACTCCACCAGGCTCAGCGGATCAGGCGATCCGCCCGATACAACACCTGTGGCGCGATCGTGTAGCCGAGAGCCGCAGCGACCTTCAGGTTGATGACGAGTTCGATCCGCGAATTGACTTCGACAGGAATCGCTGCGGGAGCGGTGCCTTTGCTGATCTTCTCTACCAGCCGTGCCGCCTGCCGGCCTGAGGCGTAAGAGTCTGCCCCATAGCTGACGAGTCCCCCGTGCTCCACCAAAAACCTGCCATGGATACTAAACATGGTGGGGATGGCGCGCTGGGCCGCCGCCTTGAGGATCTCTCCAGGCAGATTTAAGGCCAGGGAAAGTGGGGCGAGGATGCCATCCACGTCACCCTTATGGCTCTGGGCCAGCTTGGCCTGCGCCTCTTCCTCGCTCCGCACCGCCTGTTCCACCAGCACCATGCCGAGGGCGCTGGCGGCGTCGCGGTACAGCTTTAGAGCCGCCCTGGAGTGAGCATCGGTCACATGGTACAGGTACAGAACGCGCTGCAAGTCCGGGATGATCTCCCGAAAGATTTCTAGGCGCTTGGGGCTAAGCTCAAGGCCCAGATCGGCCACCCCCGTCACGTTCCCACCGGGAGAGGCGAAGCTGTGGACGAGTCCTGTCCCAATAGGATCCGCCACACCGGCAAAGACAATGGGCACGCTGGTGGTAGCCAGCTGCGCCGCCTTGGCGGAATCATCGGCATCTGCGAAGAGGAGTTCGGCCCCATCCTGGACGAACTTGCGCGCTGCGGCTGCCAAGGCTGCAGTATCCCCTTGCGTGAAGCGGATTCCGAGGAAGAAGTGTTCGTGGTCACGATAGCCGAGTTCCCGCAGGCCATCCCGCAGGCCAATCACTTGCGGTGTGGGTCCCCACGAGGCCGTCAACGCCCCAATCCGCAGGGGTCTAGCACGCTCTGCAGCGTGTGTGCCCTGGAGCAACAGCCCACTGTATACCAGGAGTACGACGAACATCACGGCCTGCTGCCACCGGTGTGAGGACGGATAGACGACAACGGGACCGGTGTCTCCAACCCGCCTGTGTCGCATACCATCTCGCATCTAGACCTCCTTGTATGCCCTCCCCTGAGCTAGCCAACTGCCCCAGAGCGCTTGTACCTACCCAGGGGCGGGAGGATACCGAAGTCCACGAGACATCATACGAGAAACCGTCCGCTCTCGACAAACCTCCTTCGAGCGCTCCCACTATGCGGAAAAACGTGTAGCGCTCTGCCCATTTCTCCGTGGCCGTGCGTGCATACTCATCGTATTTGCTGCCGATTGGGTTTGGCTGCTCAGACGGCGCCCATCTTGACGCTCAGGAGTATGACAGACGGGGAGAGGGAAGTCATAAAGGAGCCGTAAAAGTAGCGTAAAGATGCTGTAACGTTTTAGTAAAATCTCGGGGGTTTTCCCATGCCGGTACCCGACAGCTGTGGTATGATGCGTTTTGATACCCCTGTACCAGCTCGTAGTGTGGAGATACATAGCCGCTGCGTCGGTCGTCCTCCAGGCCTCTCGCAGGCACTGGAAGGCTGGTAAAAAGGGGCACAATGCTCTCCGCAGTCATGTACCGTGTCGTGGTCCATCGCCCATTCGGGCGAGAGGAGTTCGTGGATGTCCTCCCCCAGTGGCTCTTTGGCGACTTCCAGCTGGACCAGGACAATGCCTGTCTCTGGCGCGGGGCGCAGGCCATGGCCTTGACGCCCAAAGCCTTCGCTGTACTGCCCTACCTGGTGACCCATCCCGACCGCCTGGTGACCAAAGACAGATTGCTCGACGCTGTCTGGCCCGAGACAGCCATCAGCGATACTGTGGTGCGCATCGCCGTCGGCGGGGCTATCGCTTCCTGGCCCCGTGACCGTGGCTGACCCACCTGAGATCGCCCCCGTAGAGGAACCGCTCCGGCGTACCACGCCTGCTCTCTCCCCAGGGGGCTTTGCCATTGGGACCGGCTATCTCAGCCCAGCAGGAGGAAGGCAACACCTGGCGCAGATAGGGGAGAGATTGTAGCGGCATCCGTGAGATCACATCACGTCTGAAATCGTTGGGACAGCTCTTGGAACTGCGCCGCTGCGCTCATGAGGGGAAAGCCCAACAACGGCTTTCCCCCTCTTGCCCATCACTTGAAGACAGCCAGACACTTTGGAGCGTTGAACGTCCAGGTCTCGACCCAATCCAAAATATTGGCCTTATAATCCAGTTCCGCCATCGCACCAGCCAGGCAGACCCAGTTCAGCACTTCCTGTTGCCCGGACGCTTCCATCTGAGCCAGGGGCGTATCGCGCCACTTGGCGTAGTCCCCGGCACGGAGATGCTCGAGGAGAGCCCGATCTGCCTCCAAGTCAGGATAGATCCAGTGGTTCTTCTCGGTCAGGAAGGCGTGGGACCAACTCGAGGACGCCATAAGCACTACCCGCCAGGGGCTCTCCTTCAGGACACGGGCTGTGGCCTGTCCCAGTGCAAAGCAGCGGCTGGGTGACGGGGAGGGCGGGTCTGGCTCCTCGGAGTACTGCGCGCCTCCACCACGATTGCGAATGACCGAACTGCCGTAGCAGTTCACGGCCACGGGGAGGACCGGATAGTGAAAACCTTTGCGGTCGAGGTCCAGGAATAACAGCGTGTTGGCGAAGGCGTGACCCAGACCGTCCTCATGCAGCGGACGATAGGCATAGGCCATGTCGATGCCTTCTTCCAGGAGGCGGCCGGCAAGGAAGCGCCCGGCGGCGTGCTGTCCGGGGGAGGTGAACACTTTGTCATTCGGTTCGCCCCAGATGTTCGGACGATCGCGCAGGCGGTGGTACGGCTGAAATGTCAGCTGCTCATAGGCCAGCACGCAGAATGGCGGGATGATGTCCTCTTTAAAATTCTCGTACTGGTCATCGCCCCAGATCAGGATAAAGTCAGGTTGGAAGGCATCAATTTCCTCGCGGATTTTCCGAAAGGCTTTAAATACTCGCGCCCGGTGGGCTTTATGCGACGTGATGCCTTCGTCGTCGCCCCACTCTGCTTGCATGGGCTCGGGCCAGTTGGCGGGGTCTTTGAGATGGGCAGGAATGCGTGGATCGCTCTGGAGCATGCGCGCCAGGGGCCACGGCTTGTACTCGTCAGGCACCAGGCCTGGGGGATAATGCGTTGCGCCTATACCTAAAATTTCTCCCATGGTTCAGCCCTCCGCTATGGCTTGCTGTACAAAGCCGGGAATCTGCCGCCAGCGCAATCCTGGCGCGTTGTGTCCCACGTCGACTTGCTTGCCTGCAGTGTCCTCGAGTCCCAGCCCATGATACACCAGTTCGATCATGTTGCCATCAGGATCGTGAATGTAGGTGTAGTATTCGCTGCTGTCTTCGCGCTGCCCATAGCGTGGATTATCTCCGCCAATCGTACTCCCAATGCGCCCTCCTCCGGTGCGCGAATAGGGCACACCGAGGGCATCGAGATGCGCCAGTATGGCCTCCCAGTTGTCCACCTCCACCGCAAAGTGCACAGAAGGGACACGGATGGGCTCAGGCGTCTCGGTGAAGTGCATCTCCCCAGAGCCAATGCGCAGTTGGAGCTGACGTCTGTTGAGCGCTGGACCGCGATCCAGGAACTCAGCGCCAAGTACTTTCTCGTACCACTCCCGTGTACGCTGCCGATCGCTAATCTGGACATTGACATGATGAATCAGTTTTACCTGAGGCATGGCTTGACCTCCTCTGGACTGTCAAGTGAAGAGTTGCACCAATTCGACGGCGTCGGCGATTTCGTCTACATGATAAACGAGTTGAATCGCCCGCTCAACTACCTCTGCAGAGATGGGCCGCACCGCATGCGTTGCACAGTCACGGAATTTTGCGTGCAATTGTGCGTCACTCAGGGGCAGCTCGGGCGAGCCAGAGGGACTGGTCGTTTCTAACGTAGCAGTGCGTCCGTCGGTGCATCGTACGGTGATCTGGGCCCAGCCCTCTGGGGCGCTGTCACGGGCAGCCCCCTGGAGGCGAGTCGCCAGCGCGAGGATGCGTGGATCATCGACCGCCGCGACTTCACCAATACCCACCTTGCCGAGAGCGAGGGCTGCGGCCACCAGAAATGGGGTGCTGAACTGGGCTTCCACCACATGCGTAGGGCGCCGTCTGGTCGTGCCAGCTGCGAACTGATCCCGGTAAGTCTGCGCATCCGTCGTCACGATGACCTCGGCAATGCCTTGCCCCTCGTGCGCGGTAGCCAGGTCAAGCTGCTGATAGAGGGCAAGGGCCGCGTCTACGGTGGCATGCGTACGCCGACCACAGGGATAGGGCTTAAAACTGATCTCCTCGCCACGAAAAACGCTCCCCAGACCGTTCGTCAATTCCTGCAAGTCATACCCCTCAGGCTGGTACATCGGAAAAAACCCATAGCGCCCGGCGAAGACCTGCTGCGCCCCGGTAAAACCTTCGCGCGCCAGCACTGCCGCAAACACGCCACTACTCGCGGCCTGCCCGGCCTGCAGGCGCTTGGTGAGAGCGCCATCGACAATACACTGGCGATTGCCAGCCGCATAGCTTAAGGCGATGCCGAAGGCGTGCACCATCTGCTCGACACGCAGCCCCAGCAATTTCCCAGCCGCGGCCGTGGCGCCAAAGATGCCCATAGCCGCTGTACGATGCCAGCCCCGATCCACGGTGGCAGCCAGCGCCACCCGGCAAGCAACGTCTAGCCCCAGGGTGACGGCGAGGACACAGTCACGGCCCGAGGTGCCGCCGCACCATTCGGCCACCGCCAGGCTCGCCGCCAGCGTGGAAATGCCGGGATGGATATTGCCGGCGCGATCAAACGTGTCGTCAAAATCGAGCGCGTGTCCCATAGTAGCATTGACCAGCGCAGCCTGAGGCGCTGGCACGCGTCCGCCGAGTAACCACACACTGCTCTCTTCTCGCCCTCCCCAGTGTTTGACGACGCGGGTTAGCTCGGCGACGCCTGGCGCAACGCTACCCCCCAGCGCTGCGCCCAGTGTATCTAACATGTCACGCTTGGTGGCGCGTACGGCAGAGGCAGGGAGCGCGGCAAACGTCGTCTGACAGATGTGTTCGGCGAGTGTGAAGGCAGGATCAACAGGCATAGCGCGCACTCCTTCTCAGAGAGCCATCTTGGGGACAATGGCCGGGATGGCAGTATCTCGGACGAAGCTATTGAAGGACGCGACATCGGTCGCGAGGACCTCACGTCAGTGCTCAAGCTGGCGGTCAATACGTGCGCCTGGCCTACTGCCGACGGCCCCGGAGTAGCCAATATTGGGGTCCTTGAGAAGGTTCAGGCGTAGCGGACGCTGGAAGCCGTCGCCTGCAGGCCATGATTCGGCTGGAACATCTCCACACCCCAGCGTTGATACCGTGGACGTTCTCCCTGCTCGATGGTGCATGACCCCTCGCTGCACCTCCGTGGGTCGCGAAGCCCATGCAGGAAGGCCTCATGCAGGTGTGAGCTGGCGCTGGCGCGCATACCGTCTGATAACCAGCCGATCCTGGCAACTGTTGCGGGCGGCTGCGCCTCGGCGGCGCAGGGCACTACGAGCAGGCCCAGGGTGAGCATGACGATGCTCCCAATGGCGCTACCCCACATGGTCCTCTCCTCCAGCCAGTCCTCGCACTGCGTAAGCAACTGCTTTATTGATTTCTGGCCCGGTTTGGGATGTAAACGTGTTCGCTTAATGCCGATAGCCTCTCACACCCCCCAAGCCTTATCAAACGCCGATAGAGTCTAACTGGCCGCTTTTGCTCGTCATTGCCTCCTCTCCTGCCGGCGTGGAAGCCTAATGGCCCATAGCTTTGTCGAATATGATTATAGAGCCCCCCGTCCCGCGTTGCGGGACAGGGGGGTGGCTTACGACGGTACAGGTGCTTCCACCGTTTGACTGAGGCAGAGGTATTCGTCAAAGACCCGTTTGTCAAAAAAGAACACCTCAGGCCAAAATTGCACCGCAAGACAGATGACGGGGTCTCCTTGCGCGGTGTGTTACCCGTGCACGCCGATGACGGTGCCTTGCTGTTCGGCCTCAAGCATTCTGTGATCGGCCTCAACCACCGTTTTCGTGATGACCGTACACCCGATACAGCGTTTGGCGTCTGCGAGGGTGAATGGTTCCATAGGTATGCTCCAGCCGTCATTGCTGATGACTCTGTCGTCCCTCCCTACACGACGAGACCATTCAAGCGCTTGGTGTTAACCGCTCTATGCGCCGGTGTTCACATTGCTCAATCCGATCCAACTCGGTTTGCATTTCTGTCAGTGCTCTGAGGACTCTCCCCCAGGCTTTATGCTCATCCTCCAGGCTGTACTGTCCCTGGGGATGCTGCGTCCCGTGCCTGACGGGGTGACTCTCCTCTATCCGTTCGCCCTCCATAGCTTTTTCCAGCGCTCCCATCATGAGATGGGCTTCTTGCATGAGTTCGTTGACGAGATGGGTACGTTTACGTGGTTCCATGGGTGTGCTCCTTACTGGCTGACCCCGCGGGCTCGTTCCAGTTGCTCAAGCTCTTCGAACACTTTGCGGAGCTCTGCGAGTCCTATCTGCGCCTTGTCCCATAAGTCTTGCTCGTACTGTAAACCCTGCTCCTCCTCAGTGAGGGGCGCACCATGTGAGGACTCTTGCGTCTGCTCCGCACGTTCTTTCGCATGCAAGGCATGATGCAGAGATTGCGTTTTTTGGTCGGTCTCCTCAATGAGGCTATCTATCAACTCTACCCGGTGGTGTAATTCCATAGGTTTACTCCTTGATAATGGATCTGCCATTACCTGAAGTCTACCGTGTGGTTTGTCTCATTGGTAGCCCTACGGGCTGTGCATGCCCCGCGTGCGGTACGCACGCGGAAGGTCAGGCTGTCCAAGACAGCAAATTTCCCCTGGAGACTGCACGGCTCCGGCCCAGGCTATGCCTGGGAGTGATCGAGGACAGTGAACGAAGCTGGTCGGGATATGCCGGGTCGCGTGCGACGCCACCAGCGCTGCCACCGCCACGCCTGGAGGAAAAAGGGGCTGGCGTTATTCGCCTCTCTCCTCAGGGCGCACACGCCTGGATCGCCTCCATCACGCGCTGTTTGCCATGCGGCCCGCGGCTGAACGGGCTGATGATGGGCAGCGCTATCCCCGAGCGGCGATAGGCCTCCAGACGCGCACGACACTCCTCCGGCGTCCCCACTACACTGGTCGCGTCAATCAACGCATCGGGGACGGCGCGGGTGGCGGCCTCGTGATCGCCACGTTCCCAGGCGGCTCTGATGGCCTGAGCCGCCTCTGGAAAGCCGCTCTCCGCCATGAGCCGGTTGTAGCGAGGAAAGAAGCCGGCATACAGCGCCACCCCAGGGCGCAGGGCATCGAAGGCGTCCTGCCGATGCGGGGCCACACTACACTGCAGCAACGATGCCAGGTCAATCTCCTCGGGCCGTCGGTCGGCTCGCTGTGCCCCGATGGCAATCGACTCAGCAGCTTTACGCCCTGTATCCAACGTGCTGCGGGTCAGGAGCACACCCTGGGCCATTTCCCCGCACACCTCCAGCATCTTCGGAAAGAGCGCCGAGAGATACAGGGGTATCTCTGGACGTATAGGTGTGAACCAGAGATCAAAGCGGGCAATCGTGATGGTTTCCCCTTGGTAGGAGACCACACCATCCCGCAGCAGGGTGCGAATAATCTGGACACTGTCGCGCACCCGCTGGATCGGCTTGCTGTAGGGGAGGCCGTGCTCTGGCCCCACCTGGACGCGATGGCTCGATCCCAGGCCCAAGATAAAGCGCTGCTTGGAGAGATGGTCCACCGTGGCTGCCGCCATGGCAATCGTCGGGACGCTACGGACAAAGACGCTGCTAATACTGGTCCCCAACAGAATACGGGTAGTGGCCACGGCACAGGCGGCCAGGATAGCAAATTGATCGCCACCATGCCCCTCGGCTATCCAGGCAGACTCGTAGCCGAGGTCTTCCGCAAGCTGCACGCACTCCACAATCTCGGTGGGTGATAAACCGCCGCTGATGGCCAGACCCAGACGTGCCATAGTGTTCCTTCCCTTGCCCCTCTCGCCCTGCTACAGAGTCAGCCTGATGATCGGGTTCAATCTGTTGACTATTGTGATCTTTTCCGTGCAGGCCTGCTCCCACCGGTATGTCCCGCGCTCCTACCGCGGCGGCGGGTAGGCGAGGATAAAATGCTCACGGTTCGACATCTGCACCCGTGGCAAGGTCTGGGCGTTCATCACGTCTTGTGTCCCGATGATCCCATTGAGATGGAGAAGGTACGCCGTTACAGCGTATACCTCCTCATTCGTGAGCGATTGGGACTGTGTGTATGGCATGGCCCGGCGGACATAGTCGAACACCGTGGTCGCATAGGGCCAGTAGCTCCCAATGGTGCGCACAGGGTTGGCGCTGGCGAGCGTGCCCTGCCCACCCACGAGCTGATCGTTGGGTTTCCCGGAGCCCTTCTCGCCGTGACATCCCTGGCACTTCTGGGCATAGACGACGGCGCCCTGCTCCGGCGTACCGCCCCCGGGCGGCAGCCCTGTGCCATCGGGCGGGATGCTGATGTCCCACCCGGCGACCTCGGCCGGCGTGGCCAGGCGGCCAAGATTCGGCGTCTCCTGAGCCACACTGCGGGTGTATCCTACTACAGCGATGAGCACCATCACCACGGCTGTCAAGCTACGCGTAGACATTTTTCACCTCGCCGTTTGCTTCTATCTGCCACGCCTGGATGGCATTGTAGTGGTAGGATACATTTGTGCCATGCGCGGCCAGCAGGGCGTCACGCGTCGGCTGGACTGTACCCGTGTCATCAGTGGCACGGCTCTTCAGCACGGCGGGGGCGCCGCTCCACTGCCACGCCATGCGGAAGCGCGTCAGCGCCCGGGGCAGCACCGGGGCCGACAGCGCCGCTTCGGCCCAGGTGCGTCCGCCATCGGCCGACACGTCGACCTTCTTGATGGTGCCATTACCGGACCAGGCAAAGCCCGAGATCTCGTAGAGGCCGGGACCCTGCAATGTCAGACTGGGGGATGGCCGTGTGATCACGGACTTCACCTGCATCGGGAAGGTAAACATGAGCGCCTTGCCGTCGGCCTGTAGGTCCGTGTACTTGGAGGTCTCGTCCTTGGTCATGGTGGGCGTTGGCGTGACCTTGATGCGTCGCAGCCACTTCACATTCATGTTGCCCTCGTAGCCGGGCAGAAACAGGCGCACCGGATAGCCGTTCTCCGGCCGGAGTCGCTCACCGTTCTGATACAGAGCCAGGAAAGCATCATCCAGGGCCTTGGCCATCGGCACACTCCGGCTCATAGCCGCCGCATCCGCGCCTTCGGCAAGGAGCCATGGGGCGTTCAGGTCAGCGCCGGCTTCCTCCAGCAGAATCCGCAGGGGTACTCCGCTCCACTCACTACACGACACCAGGCCGTGCACCTGGCCACACGTCAGGGCTGGCGGCGTGGCGCCGTACATGGGGCGGCTGTTGCCCGAGCATTCGAGGAAGTACATGTGCGAGACCATTGGATAACGCAGCAGCGCCTCCACGGTAAAGATCAGGGGGCGCTGCACCAGGCCGTGGATCAACAGGCGATGCTGGTCTGGATCGATGTCCGGGACACCACTGTGGTGGCGCTCGAAATGCAGGCCACTCGGTGTGATCATGCCGTCCAGGGCCTCCAGCGGTGTCCGCGACGCGCCGCTCCCGGTCGTGCCGGGCTGCGATTGGATGTTGGTGCGCGTTACTTTGCTCTCGTACTTGGCTGGATTACCATAGCCGCTAAAGGGCGCCCCTGGGAACTGCATCCAGGCGGGCCTGTCGGGCGGCTCGGCCGCATCGGCTGGCGTTGCAGCGCCGGCGGCGAGACCACTGGCTCCGAGCAGCGCCATACCGTGCGCGAGAAAGAGTCGCCGGTCGAGCAACCCATTACCGGCTGCAGGTTCGGCGGGGAACGGGTCCTGCGTGGGACGTCTACGTTTCGCCATGTCGTGCCTCCTGCGGCGTAGTCGAGAGAAACACCCTGAGATCTCCCTTGCAATGTAGCGTGCACCAGCCCGGCGCGCAAGGCGCGGCACCGAACCGCGCCTCCCTCTGCTTGCCCAACGTGGCTACGTGGCCCGCGCCGGCCACACCGGCTCGTGGTAGCCGAGCGGCACCGAGGGCCGGGCCCAGCGCGGTGGCGTCTCGGAGAGGCGCACCACCGGCCCGAGATGGTGTAGCTGACCGACCGGCGTGTCGCTCGTCATCGACCAGCGTTCCAACTCCGCGGGGGTGAATTCCTTCGGCACGTCCTTGAGTTCGGGCTCCGGCACCTGGCCGCGCCCGACGAGCCAGCGCCCGGTCTGCGCTAGCGAGATGCGCACGAGCCAGCTACCGCCCTCACGCGCGCGGCGGGCGAGAGCCACCAGCGCGCCAAACGCCATCAGATAGCCGGTCAGGTAATCGATCGCCGACACCGGATAGAATTGCGGGCCCGGCACCGCACCGGGGAACAGTTCTCCCTGGCGGCTGGTGATGCCGCTGACCGTCTGCACCACCGTGTCGAAGCCGCGGCGCGACGCCCACGGCCCAACGTGGCTGAAGGCGCTCAGCGAGACGTAGACGATGCCAGGTCGCCATTGCGCGAGTGCCTCGGGCGAGAGCCCGCGGTTGCCGAGGGTGCCCGGCCGGTAGCCTTGCGAGAACACGTCGGCCTCGCGAACCAGGCCGCGCAGGGTTTCGAGATCCTGCGGCTGGCGTAGATCAAGATGGGCGGAGAGCTTGCCGTGGCCGGTATCGTATTCCTGGTAGCCGATATTCGGCAGGTGCGCCGCGGTGATCTTCAAGAC
>AR_comb_assmDRAFT_10409055_pt1 | contig 20083 bp, 10 predicted proteins | sample ArasoioldDNA_FD_10543 | JGI IMG/M metagenome (IMG submission 10543) | reverse complement strand
CTCAGTCGGGCCTCTTCCATTCACAAAAACCTTTCTTGAAAATTCTCCGTTATCAGTCCCTCCCGTTAATAAGTACCAATAAAAGCGAGGGCCCGCGGTAGCATTTTGTAATGTTATACCAATATTTTGTGAGACTGTTCCTTTGTTTACCACGATCACTCCTTTCTCTCCTGACGAAAATGATGACCCGTACGCAAGAACGCTTAATGGTGCCGTGGTTGTTGTTTTTAGCACACGATCTCCAAGCATTTTCCTGAAATAATACATATAATAAAACGCGGGCCGCGGATTCCATTTGGTCACGCCTGGCTCATCACCAATGTTAAACAGGCCGTGATCATTTCCACTGCTCCAACCATTGGCCAGGTCCCAGCGGCTGGTTTGGCCATAATTGTTTTTCAATGCCTCCCCTAAAAGAATGGCAGCATGAACACCATTGATAAACGAAACCTGCTGCATTGAACCCTGTGATGTAATGTTCCACTCAGTTAGTGCAATCGGTTTGATCGCTGCCCCGGCGTTTGTAAGACTTGTTTTTACATAATTCATCATTAAAATCATGTTGTCTGAAGCTGTATTGAGGATGACGTCCGTGGAAGAGTTTTGCTGGTAAGGGGTAAAATAACTATGAATAATATAAAAATCAGCAACGGCATTGGCTTGGCTCAGCACACCCGTATTCCAGCTCTGATCAGTTTGTGTTTGCCATGACTCAGGCTGCTTTTCTAAAAGCTGCGTGCCGATGTAAATCGTTTTTCCAATTTGCTGCGCTGCTTTCTTCATCGAGTCGGCAAATACTTTGAAATGCTGGCCATACAAATTGCCTGTTATGATTGGTGGTTGTGCATCCTGGTTGGTGCTTGGGTTGATGCGGTAACCAGCTTCCCACGTGCCATTACATTCATTGCCAATTTCCCAATATTTTGTTCGTCCATTATCATATCTCACCCAATCAGCGGCAAGGTGTGCAGCAGTTGCTACCGGGTTTGGACCAGTGCAGTACCGGGCATATCCATAATTGATTGTAATGATCCCCTGGTTGCCCGTTTGCTGCAGCACGTTATAATAATTGTCTACCGACATTGTCCACCCTTCATTGTTTTTTCCATACCAATAGCCTGCTGCGATTTTGTTGCCATTTGCGTCCAGCAAAGAGTCCGGAGCATCGCTGGGATGCACGCCCGGGCTGGAATTCCAGAAATAAATGTCGCTTAAGCTTCCGCCAGGAAAGCGAATAATATTGGGATGAAGATTACTGATGTGATTTAGCAACGTTGGCTCTGTCACCATTTGCGTCATCCAGATATTTGCGTTTTGTCCGAAAATGGATGATGGAACCTTGGTGAGAATGTTTGACGCATCAACAGAGATAAATGTTGATGCAGATGTAGGAATTGTGGTGTCCTTATACGATGGAATGGTAAACGATTGAGCCGACCAATCATTCAGAAAAAATCCAATGGTGTTTGCAACTGCTGGATCAACAGGAGGACTTCCATTTCCACCGCCACCACCATTTCCACCGCTCCCGTTTCCACCTCCTGAGTTATCGTTGGATGAACTTTTCTTACAATCAACCAGTAAGAAAATAATTGTTGATAATAGAAATATCGACTTGAATACAAATGGCGCTTTCATACTCCAGGTTTTTATTTCATCTTGATCGTCGTTTGCTTTCCTTCATAAACTATCTGTTCGTCTCGTTGATTCGAATCAAAACCACGTGGTTTGTCTTTTGTGATCCAGGTGATGTTAAATACCCGTCTGTTCAACATACCAGCAAATTCTCCTTTTCTATCACGAATAGTTAAGGTGCGTGTTGGCTCATCGTATTCTATTCTTATATTGGAGAATGATCCTTTTTCGTAATTGTAATTAGTCCCTTCGTCTTCGTAAAGATCAAATGAAGCGCTCCGACCAGTATACACAAGCAAGCTGATTGTATCGGCCGGCTTTTCGGATGTATACTGCAGTTGTGGACCCAGTGGAATAATCGATCCCTCTTTTACAAAAACGGGGATGCGGTGATAGGGGGCTGGAGTCATTATGGTTTGACCTCCGCGAAATGATTTGCCCGAATACAAGTCAAACCAACCCTGGCCAGCGGGAAAATAAACTTTTCTGCTTCTTTGTCGATATCCATACACAGGATTAATCAACAGCGATGGTCCAAACAAAAATTCATCATTAATATCCAAAACATTTTTATCCGTTGGAAAATCCATAACAAGGCCGCGCATTATCGTGTAATCGCCATGATAAGTTTTTCCTGCAAGAGAATAATTGTAAGGCAATAGTTGATATCGCAGCTTATTGTAAAACAGTATTGATTGATACGCGCTGTCGCCAGGCTGGGCTATGTTGAAAATCTCTCTAAAAGGAAACTGGCCATGCGAACGAAACAGCGGGCAAAATGCACCAAATTGATACCATCTTGCTTCCAGTTCCTTCCATTCATTTGCATCGTCCGCTTTTGCATTCGCGTAACGATTTTCGACTGCAAAGCCACCGATGTCCATTGTCCAATAAGGAATTCCCGACATAGAAAAATTCACTCCTGCCGAAATTTGATTCTTTAAATCAAGCCACCTTGAACCGATGTCGCCGCTCCAGACAGCAGCACCATAGCGCTGTATACCTCCATAGGCCGACCGGGTCAGAATAAAAACCCGTTTGTCGGGGTCAACGGTGCGTTGACCTTCATAAATGGTCTTTGCATTGACCAATGGATAAGCGTTGAAATATTTAACTGCAGAGCCAAGAGCATTCGGAAACATTAATTCCTTGCGTTTCTCAATGGATAAATTAGAATGAATATCAGGCTCGGGTGCATCCATCCACCATGCATCGATACCTTTTGTGAGCAAACTTTCCTTCACCAACTGCCAGAATAATTTTCCAGCATCCGGGTTGAATGCATCATAGAAAGTAGACACATATCCCAACCAGTCCTTCCTGTTTTCCTGGACATTCTTTGTGTATAAAAAACCCTTGCTATCCATCAACTCGTAATTCTTAATACCGGTATAAAATTTCGGCCAAACGGAGATCATTAAATGAGTGTGATAAAGATTATGGAGTGTATCAATCATGCCCTTAGGATCAGGAAATCTTGAACGATCAAATTCCTGGCTGCCCCACTCATCAGGTTTCCAATATTGCCAGTCAAGGACGATGTTGTCAATTGGAATGTTTTTTTCGCGAAATGTTTTAACCGTAGAGATCACTTCCTGCTGTGTTTTATATCGTTCCCGACTTTGCCAGAATCCCAGCGCCCATTTCGGAACAATGGGTGTTTTACCGGTCAGGAAGCGATAACCACCAATTACTTCATCCAAGTTTTTTCCATAAACAAAATAATAGTTGATACTGTTAGCCGCCTCCGAACTTATTTCAAAATGACTATTGTTATACACGGTTGCAGGTCTTACCCAATTGACGGTAATGAATGATTCTCCTCCATCTGGTATCCATTGAAGTCGAAAGGAATGCTTTTTACCAGCTTGCAAGTTGACAGGAAGTATGGCAGTGGCCGGGTTCCAGCACTGCCGCCAGGCATCCAACAATAGCTTATCATCGATCCACATTTTTATATAGCCGCCGTATCTGACAGAAAATTTATGAAGCCCACTAAATGGAGTTTCGATAAAACCCTGCCAACTCACCATTCCATCATTCAAAGAAAAGTTTGCCGGAACGTTGGCCAGTGAGGGAAGAAAATCATAGTTAACATTGAATTCAATCTTCTCGGCATTTATTTTTGAGCTATCGGCTTTTGAAACATACCTGGCTGTTAAGCCTCCTTGTTTTCCTCCGGCATCGTAAAGAGTCAATTTGTCTAATGATTGATATTTTCTTCCATCATCAAATTGGGTGATTGAGTAGTTTTCCCAAAGAACGCCATAGTTTTTGCTTGAGACCAGGAAGGGAACAGCGACTTCGGTGTTGGTCTGCAGCAGTTCGACTATCTCACCCTTGTAATTCATGATGCCCTGCTGATGTTGTCCCAAACCATAAAATGCCTCGAATGGAGAAGACTGAAATATTTGTTTGATCTGCCATGAGGGACCTGCATCAATTGATACGGGAGTAAATAAGCTCCCGTTTCTTTCCTGCTGGAGTAAAGGACGATTTTGCAAGTCTGTAAATCTCACTACCCCTGATGACATCTGCACAACGGTTTTCAACATGGCCGTTGACAAAATTGTCTCGCCATTCTTTGTTTCGATTGTCCACCGTGGCTTTTGTTTATCGGGCACCATCATTAAACTAGTATCCTTCTGAACGGGATCGACAGGACTGGAAACCACATGAATAATCTTATCGCTAATGACCCGCAACTGCACCGCTTTTACTGCCGGGCCCGGTAAATGAAGTATGACGCCGTCAGCTAACTTTTCAATTTGCTGACCATAAGTTTTTGCTGACAACATCAGCATGATGAACATTATTACACTCCTAAGATTCGCTTTCATCGATCTAAAAAATAATGGTCTTTGTTACATTAAAAGTTGCAGATTGATCAGCCACTTGGATTTTAAAATCTCCCTGCTCAAGGTGCTGCTTATTATCAGTGCCTATAAATGCCAATTGTTTCAGAGGAATCTTAAAGCTTACTGTTTTTGATTCACCTGCTTTGAGGTCAATCTTTTCAAATCCCCTTAATCTCTTCACATCGGGAGTGAACGAGGCTTGCACGTCGGAAATAAATAGTTCAGCGACTTCTTTTCCATCACGGTTTCCGGAATTTTTTACTGTCACAGTAATAGTTGCAGTTTCATCAGGTCCAAAACTGCTTTTGTTGGCGCTCAGATTGCTGTAAGAGAAAGTGGTGTACGACAATCCGAAGCCAAATGGGTACTGTGGCTTGAATTCTCCTCCCTGCGGATTGCCATCTCCTTCTGAAACCTTGTGGATATAGCCGACAATGGAATTAGTGTAGCGAGGATAGGTAAGGGGCAATTTGCCCGATGGATTCACATCTCCTGTGAGAACATCTGCTAACGCGTCACCCCCATAGTTGCCCGGTAAATACATTTGAATAATGGCTGCGACACCCGGTTCAATTTTACTGATAATTCTTGGGCGACCTTCAGTTAAAAGTATGATGATGCGTTTTCCGGTTTTAATCAAAGCGTTTGCAAGGGTAATCTGATTATCCGGTAAACTAAGATCTTCAAGGTTGCCAGGCGTCTCAGTGTAACTATTTTCACCAATACATAGCAACACATAATCGGCATTGGCTGCAGCTTGCACCGCCGCTTCAATATTTACAATTGAGTCCTGGAAATAAGCTTCTCTCTCTTTATACGCAACCCCTGCTACATAGTTCACATTTTCTTTCCCAAACTTATTTGTCACGGCTTCAAGAATAGTATTGTATTGCTGACCAAGTTCATTCGACTTGTCTCCTTGCCACGTGTAGGTCCAACCACCGTTTAAACAACGCATGGAATTAGCATTGGGACCAGTCACCAGTACTTTCACATTCTTATTAAGCGGCAATACACCATTCGCATTTTTTAGCAAGGTGATAGATTCGGCCGCAGTATTGTAAGCAGCCCTTTGAAATTCGGCACTCGCAAATTTTGGATAGTTATTGAGAGACGTTGTTGGCGTATCGAAAAGATCAATCTCATACTTCACCCGCAGAATTCTTCGCACTGCATCATCTATCCGGCTCATAGAGACCTTCCCTTCTTTGACCAATGCAATCAGGTCGGTGCAAAACTCTTTGTAATTGTAGGGAATCATTGACATATCAATTCCGGCATTGATAGCGAGCATCACGGCCTCTTTCATTGTCTTGGCTACTTTATCTCTTCGATAAATATTTTCAATATCCTGCCAATCGGTAACAACGAACCCGGTAAACTTCAATTCGTTTTTCAAAATATCGGTCAAAATATGTTTATTGATATGTCCTGGTATTCCGTTTACCAATGCAGAATTTACCATCACTGTTCTTGCGCCCGCTTTTACGCCTGCAGCAAACGAAGGCAAATGATATTCTCTCAAATAATGCTCGGGAATCCATGCATCGGTTCTGTCATGGCCTGATTTAGGATCCGAATAAGCCATATAATGTTTCAAGCTAACAACTAATTTTTCTTTACTACCTAACGGATCTTGTACGCCTTTTGTAAACTGCGCTCCTAATTCGCCGCTGAGGTATGGATCTTCACCATAACCTTCCCAAATACGCGGCCATTGAGGATTTGTTCCCAGGTCAACCACAGGCGAAAATGTCCACGGCACTCCCACTGCTCTTCCTTCATATGCCGTAATAACACCTGCATCATAGATTAATTGACGATTCCACGTAGCGGCTTGTCCTATCTGTTGCGGAAACAGGGTTGTTCCCGCAGCATAACTTACCCCGTGAATATCATCGAGACCATACAGCACCGGAATTTTCAACCTGGTTTTTTGGGCTGCATTTTGAATATCATTCATTACCTGGTTCCACTGCTGAGGTGTTAACAGGATTCCTGGCGGCGTATTTAAAATTGATCCGGCTTTAAAGTTTACGACAACATCATTCAATTTTTCAGGATCAACTGTAAATGTCTGTTTTGAATAGTCAACTTTGCCAACGACATCGATAGCCACTTGTGCCATTTGCCCGACCTTTTCCTCCAGAGTCATTTGCTTTAGTAGCTGCTCTATTTTAGGTTCGACAGAAGTATTGATTTTTGTAGCAGTTTGCGCTCTCATTTGGTCACATACGAGAATGAGCAAAAACAAGCACACAAAGAATTTATTCAGTTTCATAAAAAACAATTTGATTTTATCTTTCCAAAGAATATTATTTACCACGAAGCCGCGAGCGCACTAGGAAACTTTGGGCCTTAGCGCCTTTGTGGCTATTGTCTACTCCTTTATTTCCGAATTACTCATAAAAGCAATCCTCTTACTGTCCGGTGACCAGGACGGTGTGTTTATCGTGCCCTGGCCGCCGTAGACATAAGCAATCACCTTAGGCTGTCCACCGGTTATTGGCATAAGGCGCAAATAAACATGCTTATAAAACGGATGGTCCTCGGCTTTAACTTCTTTCAAATAACTCAAGATCACGATCCATTTTCCGTCGGGAGAAATGTGTGGAAACCAATTGTTGAACTCGTCTGAAGTGATTTGCACCTGGTTACTTCCATCGTTGTTCATTCTCCAAATCTGCATCGTACCACTTCTCGTTGAATTAAAATAAATGTATTTCCCGTCTCGAGTATATTCAGGGCCGTCGTCCAGGGCTGTGTTGTTTGTAAGACGAATTTCCTGTCCACCCCCTGATGGAATTTTATAGATGTCAAAATTTCCATCCCCACGTTCAGCAGTGTATACGAGAAATTTCTTGTCCGGTGACCAGCTATGCAAGTAGGAAGGACCCACGGGGGTGATACGCTTCGGTACACCACCCTTTGCTGATACAATATAGACGATAGAATTGTATTTGCCGTCACTACTGCTTAATCCGAGCATTTTACCATCAAATGAAAGCACATGATCATTATTATTTCTTTTAACGGTATCGGTGTTCAACACTTCCGGCTTCTGTTGGCTAAAATCGAATCGATAGATGAGGCCGTTGCTATTATAAATAAATGATTTGTTGTCGGGGGTCCAGTTTGGTGCCTGCAATGATTGTGGTGAGGTGTAAACTATCCTTCGATCACCTGTCGATACCTCCATGGTTTCAATATGGCTGCCTATGTATTCTCTGTATGGAACGAAATTCTCCCTGGCAGGCGTGATGATTCGTACATTGGAAAAATTTGCCGCTTCAACGACATCTTTGTTATGTGCGCAAATAAATAATCCGACATAGACTTCATCGCCGAGATTGATATCGGAAACCTCTTTGATTGTATAAAGGTCACCATGGCGGGCAACGGACATAGTAAATTTATTTCCCTTTCTCTCCAGCTCGATCACATCCGGCATTCTTATAGTAAATGAATCCTGTTCGGTATTTGCGGCAGCCGACCTTCGAAATTGTAAAGAAGTCAGCCCATTTCCATGAAGCGCAGCACAAACCATCGCGGAATTTGTGTCAAGGCTGGTTCGTATCATCCATCCGTATTTGCGATGCGGCTCTACGCCTTTACCAACCAACGAACCCCGCGTTTGCAAAATGAAATCACCCTTCATTTTCTTCCACAGAAAACTGAACTCATCATGGCCGAACCAAATATTACTACCGGAGCCGGACAATGTATATTTCTGTGACTCCTCGGAGTAAGAAACTTTGCCCGCATGAAGCACTTTACCTATGTCGGCGCGACCATCGAAAATGCCGGCGCTTTGTGCGAAACTGATCCCATTAAAAAGCAAGAGGCAACCGCAGGTATGAATCTTTTTAAAAGATAAAAAGGCCATAAAGTATTATTTTTTTACAGTCAAGGCTTCGAAAAATTTTGCCGCTACGAACTTGTTTCCGGCTTCATTCAAATGAATACCGTCTGTCGTGAGTATACCTTTGTTTTTATTTTCCGGGTTATGTTTGCTCGCATATTCGTGAAAATCTTTTCTAAAATCAACAAGACCGCAATTAAATTTTTGAGCGAGGTTGCGGATAATGTTTGCATAATAGTTCAGTTCCCCATCATCCGTGTTGGTATAATCTGTTCTTTCGCCAATTGCAGCTGGGGTGCAGAGCGAAAGCTGGATATTCCTGGCGTGCAGTTTTTTGATGATCGCCTCATAGAATCGTTCAAATTTATCAGCGTCGGTTCCTGTGCCCATACTTCTCTTATGCCCAACATCGTTCACGCCAATCCAAATAAAAACGCGGTCAGGATTCTTCATTATCACATCGCTATCCATGCGCAAATACAGGTCGTAAACTTTATTGTATCCAACCCCAGATCCTACAAGCTCGTATTCTGACGCAAGGCCTCTTTTACTTAAAGAATCCTGGAGTAAGGCAATGTAGCCGCCAGGATTTATTCCCATCTGCGTGATTGAATCTCCAAAGAAAATAACCTTTGTTTTCTTTTGAAAATTGAACGCCGCCAGTGCTACGAATAAGACGGCAAAGAAGAAATACGTTACGATGCGCTTCATTGTGCTATGATTATAGTTCGATTTATTCGATGAATTACTTCCATGCAAGCGCGAGTATTATGGTACGGACATTTCCAAATCCCTACTTTTTCTTGCTCTCTCATTGGCGAATGATCAGCATTTACGCCCCAATACCACTCTCCCAGGTTTTTGTCAAGGATATATTGTTTTATGAACTGCCAACTTCGAATCGAGTGGCTTAAGAATTTTTGATGCCCTGTCAATTGCCACGCGTTAAAAAAGCCAACCATCGCTTCCGCCTGTGGCCATGAATGTTTTTGACTTATCATTTGCTTCTTCGTCGGATTGTACTCATACCACAAGCCGCCATCCTGATCAATGCCACCAGCCGCTGCTTCGGCAAGATTCAGAGATATTTTTTTCACCTGTTGCTGGAGCGGGCTGTTCCCCACCCTTTCCGCCGCTTCTTGGATCAGCCAGGCTGCTTCCACGTCATGACCGTAAGAGATAATTGAGGACTTCGAATTCCATTTTTCATCAAAAAATAAGATTTGGTGGTGTGTTTCATTATCAACGATGTGATCGAGAAAAATTTGTATCAATTCAATTATCCTCTGCTTTAATGATTCATCTTTCCATGTTTTATAAAGATTTGCAAATGCTTCAAGCAGATGCAAATGCGTGTTCATTGACTTCTTCTCATTTTGATCTTTCGCACTCAGGCGCAGATCGTCACTTTCCTCCCAATCTTCAGCGAATGCTTCTATATAACCACCATTTTGTGGATCATAGCTATGCTCTGCGATGTCGCGGTAAATCTCAATCGCCATTTCTTTAGCTTTTTCATCACCAGAACAGCGATGATATTCACTTAAAGCGTAAACTGCAAAGGCTAGCGAGTATATCTGTTTTTTTCTATCAAGCGGTTGCCCTCTATAATCAACAGTCCAGTAAACACCGCCAAATTCTTTATCAATAAAATGGTCGACGAAATAACCAAACGCCCGTTGGGCAATCTGTAAATATTCTTTATTGCCAGTGAAACTGAACGAAGATGAAAAAGCCCATAGTATCCGGCTGTTAAGAACGGAACCCTTTGGTGCGTCAGGATAAAGTTTATTGCTGTGATCAATTTTCCCGACAAAACCCCCGTTCTCCTCATCAAGTGTTCTTGTCATCCACCAGGAAAGAATTTCGTTCAGCTCGTTCTGCAACTCCATTTTATACCGCTCGAGTAGCTCCATGGTCGTGTTAACTTGTAAGCCTGGAATTGACATTAACGGGTCATTGGTAACTTTTAGCTCATCATTCATAGCTCAAATAGACTAAATGTGGACTCTTTTTTTTACCTCGGTCTGAATATTTTGAGAGTTATTCTTCAGATTATTGTCGATGATACCGTTTAACCGTTGAACCGAGGTTGAGCTGCTAAATCCATCCTCGGGAGTATTGATAACATAGTCCAGCAATTTTTCAATGGTAGTGGTCGCTACATGCTGGCGTGTATCAGATGAAGCGTAATAAATATAGACGGTTCCATCGTCATCAAGTATCCAGCCGTTACTGAATAACACATTAGATACATCCCCGGTTATTTCTTCCCCCTCTGGAGCCATAAAATATCCTGCAGGCTTATGAATGATCCTTGAAGGATCGAGAAGATCGGTCATGAACATGTACAATACATAACGCAGGCCAGCTGCAGTGGTTCGCACACCATGAGCAAGATGTAGCCAACCCCTGGCTGTTTTAATCGGTGATGGTCCCAAACCGTTTTTGGCCTCATATATGGTATGATATTGCTTATGGTCAATTACAATTTCTTTTTCGATCACTGCGCATTCAATACAATCGCTAAGTCCAAACCCTATACCGCCGCCTCTTCCGGTGTTGATGAAGCCATCCTGCGGTCTTGTATAGAAAGCGTACCTGCCATTTATGAATTCGGGATGCAAGACCACGTTTCGCTGTTGCGGTGAGGGTGTTTTCAAGTCCGCCAATCGCTCCCAGGTCAACAAATCTTTAGTTCTTACTATTCCGCACTGGGCAACGGCTGCCGATTGATCATTCTCGGCAGCGGTGGGATCCCGCCGCTCAGTGCAAAAAGTACCATAGATCCATCCATCTTCATGTTGCACAATGCGCATGTCATAGACATTTACGTCCGGAGATTCCTTTTCGGGAATGGTGATTGGTCGGTCCCAGAATCTAAAACCATCAATTCCGCGATCACTCTCGGCAACCGCAAAAAAGGATTTCCTGTCAGCAGCTTCCACTCTTGCAATCAATAAGTATTTGTCATTCCATTTTATGGCTGTCGAATTGAAGACGGCATTGATTCCAAAACGCTCCATTAAGTAGGGATTTGTTTCTTTATTCAAATCATATCTCCAGAACAATGGAGTGTGTTGCGCAGTCAACACCGGGTGTTCATATCGATCATAAATTCCATTTACCGATTTCAGTTTTACGTTTCTGGGTCTTATCAATTTCTCATGTGCCAGCTGCAATTCCTCCAGCCGCTTTTCAAATTTTTTTTTCATCTCTCCATATTTTAGTAGTCGATCATATTTAAAAGCTTCACCGTTGTTCAGCTCCTGCTAATTTTCCAATTTATCCCACCAGGTTTTTTTCAATACCAGAACAATTGCTGCCAGTATTAGAATCGTGATTAAGAGAGGCAGCTTTAACCACAACACGACATACATGGGCAACACTGTCAAACAACACTGCGCAATAATGCCGAGGATCACGTTGAACATGTCCAGTTTGAATCTGTTGTTTGGTTGAAAGGCTGGATTCTCAGCAATCACCTGCTCGTGTATTGGTTTCCAAAATCCCCATGGCCGCACTGTGCTATAAAATTTTTTCAATACCTCCTTATCCGTTGGCGGCGCGGTGTAAGTACCGACGAGACAGCCAATGATCGAAATCAGAAATAACAATGGCCAAACATATAGTGGCAGCGTGTCGGGGAAAATAAATGGAAAAGCCAATGCCGCCATTATACCAGCTGCCATTCCCCAAAAAAATCCATTGGCATTAAATCTCCACCAATACCATTTAAGTACATTGGCAGCAATATATCCACCATACAATGCTCCCACAATCCATTGCAAAATGCTGTTTACGTCTTTAGCGAAAAAACCGAGTATCACCCCTATCGTCACGACCGCAATTCCCGATAAATAATTCATCGAAATCACTTTTCTATTCGACGCAGTCGGATTGACAGATTTCAGGTAAATGTCATTGACAATATAAGCCTGCGCTGCGTTAAGTGTTCCCGAAAAAGTACCCATAAAGGCACCGAGTAAGCCTGTGAGCACGATGCCGAGGATACCAACCGGCAGAAAATTATTGATGGCTGCTGGCAGTACTCTTTCAAAGTCTGTTCCGCCGGCGCCATTCGATAAATTCATCTGGTTGAAATACAAAAGACCCAGCACCGTGAGGCCGATGATCATACAATAACGAACAGGTAACAATACAATCGATACAAAGCCTGTCATCTTTGACGCTTCCTTTGGCGACCGTGATGATAAAATCTTTTGCATATCGTAATTTGGAGCTGGACCGGCCACAGCGGCAAACACTCCCTTGAACAACATCATCATAAAAAAGAAACCAAATAATTCAAATCCATCATCATTAATTTTTCTATTCGCATCGGGAACAATAGTTGCCCAATCCAGATTCAAATGCCAGCCGAAGAACGGGTCTGTCCATCCATGCGGCACGTTCAACGTGCTCCCTTTTAAGTGAATCATGGCTATTATGGCAATTGACACACAGCCAATGGTCATAATGATATATTTGATCAAATCGCCAAGCACAATGCTGTGCATGCCTCCGAGCACGGAATAAAACACTGCAAAGAGGGTAAATACAATTCCATAAAAATGCGCCACATACTGCGGTGCAATATCAAAGGGAACATAATGCTTAACTGAATCCCAGGGAATAAAAATTTCAATGAACTTTCCGAGCCCGACGAAACCATAAGCTAAAAAACCGAGACAACCAATCAACGCGAATGCTACTACAACACGATGGGATGCTTTCACTCCTTTGCCGGTTAATCCGAATCTCGTAGCCAGCCACTCGGCTCCCGTACTGGCATTGGAGCGGCGCAGCCATTTGGACAAAAACATCATATTAAACACCTGGTTAAATACTGGCCACAACCAGGGTATCCAAATGCTCTTTAATCCATACACGAAGCAAAGAGCTACCATCCACATCGTACCGCTGATATCAAACATATCCGAGGCGTCGCTCAACCCAAGCAGGTACCAGGGCAATTTCCTTCCACCGAGTAAATAACTCTCCTTGTTCTGCCTGGCCTTCTTACGCAGCAACCAACCGATCATTACCATGGTTGCCAGGTAAGAGACGAGGATAGCTATGTCAATGGCGTGCAATCTCATTCTGTCCATTCGATATTATCTCTTAAAGTCAAAAGTCAAAAGTCAAAATGCAAAAATGAAATTCACCATTGACAACATCACTGATACAACTTCTCTTTCGTCACATCTTTTTGAAACAAGGTTTTGTCATTTTTATAAAACTCAACGAAATCATTCGCTGAGGAATGTCCTTTGTAAGGTGCATAAAACTCGACTCTCGTACCCTTTATCCCGGCATTCCTCCATGCCAGCGCATAGGAAATTTTGTGTGTTTCGATCGCCTTTAGAAACGTTTTTGTCCACCATAGACTGTCCTTTACTCCACTATTTCCAAACTCAGTTAAGGCAGGAATTTTATTACGTTCGATCCCGATAGAGTCCAGCATTCCAAGCATCATCCCGGTATACTTTATAAAATCCTCGTTTTTTGCCGTGTTATATGCCTGGTAAATATCAAAGCCAATCACATCCACCCATTCGTCACCAGGATACCTTTCCATGTATTCGTCTTTGGAGTAAAATTTATCGGTATTAAACGCATAAAGCAGGTTGTGCACATTTTTTGTGTCGCGCAAATAACTTACTGTGAAATGCCAGAGCTGTCTCAGCTCTTCAGGAGTGCAATGATTTTTGCCCCACCAGAACCAACTGCCATTGAGCTCATGAAACGGCCTGAAAATAATTGGGATGTATTCCCCTCGCTTCCCTTTGAGATCAAGCATGAACCCAGCGATTTTATCCAGCCAGCTTTTATACAATTCATTTTTTTCTCCACCAGGTAATATCGATGCCACCGTACCGGGCGACGGATCCCATGCTGTTTTTCCGGTCAGCGGATTATTGAGATGCCAGCTTATCGTTATCACTCCACCGCGATCATAAGCGCTGCGAATAAACCCTTTCATTTTATCAAAGGGGACACTGTCAAGGTTGACGGGTCGATCTATTTCCAAACGCCCTAACTCAAAGCCGTATACGGCGGGATAATCCCCGGTAACATCTTTTATGTCGCTTCTGCCAGCTTCATATTGCCACCCTACGCCGTATGCCAGGTCATCCTGGTGACCAAACATGATTCCCTTATTAAGAAGTCTTTTTAAATTGTGTGCGAGGCGTACCGTTTCCTTTGTAGCCTTAGCATCTATTGGAAAATCAATAGCTTGTAATTCACGCATTGGAGGCGACTCCTGTGTAGAATGAGTACTAAAAAAGGCAACTCTCTCCCATGTTGTATAATCAGTGTCGAACACACCATTCAATCCTTGTTCTTCCATCGGCGGATCACCCATGTACTCGTTCCCTTTTTGCCAAAAAGTTTGGTCTTTAATGGGTCGCGCAATGCCACTAAATGCCCAAAAATTAGCACCGGCTACTACACCATTTGTGGCTTCATTAAAATCCCAAATACCGAATATGCTATCGTAGTAGCGGTTTCGCAGAGACGTCATAGCACCAGGATCAAACGAATGATCATCTCTTGGTAATCCGAATTCTTCGATGACCAATGGTTTATTCAGTTTTTTGGCAATCGCCACGTGTTTTTGGATGTAATCTTTTGTCTTTGAAACAACGCCCGGAAAATCTGCTTCCATCGATTCTGGTTTGAACCAACCCCAGTTTTTTGGCCAAATATGGATAGTCAGGTAGTCAATATTTTTATCCGCATGAACATCTTCAAACAGCTGTAAACTTTCTGTACCCATTTCACCTTCATTGCCAATCGTCACCAGGTGTTTTTTGTCAACTGATTTAATCAGGGATGCTGTTTTGCGAAGCCATGCTTTGTATGCGTTATTCGCAGCAGGCCGCATTGGTCTTGGCTCATTCGCAATTTCCCATGCCATGATCGTGGCATCATCCCTATATTTTGTGTGTGTGATCGAGTTAGGGTGGTTGAGAACCAGTTGCAATTGTTTGTCGTAGTCTTCCTGGCAAGGCGCGCAACTGTAAAACCTACTTACGTAATCCCTGTATTCATTCCAATTTAGCTTTCGACGTAGCACAGAATCAGCGATGAGCCCGTTCCAGTTGAGGTACTGAAGAAAACCGCCGCTCCACTCCCAGTTGTTGCTCAGAAATAACACTGCCTTCATATTCCGCTTTCCCATTTCATACAGCAATACATCTAATCCTTTCAGTGCGGTCTCATCGAATTTTCCTTTCCGAGGCTGCAGTGGCGGTTCAACCCTGTTTGTGCCATGAATTTGGCCGGTACCTTCGGCGCCAACCATGACGCGTAGGTTTGTGACGTTTACTTTTTTAAGAAAATCGAGTTCAGCTTGTAGTCGTTCAATTCCTCTTGCCTTGTCTTTTTGCAAACCAAGCAAACCAGCGTACCAATAATTTGCACCGATATAATAATAGGGTTTGTTATTTAAGATAAACTGGTGTTGATTGACTGACACAAACTTGCTTTGAGCCGCTATTTGGTCAAAAAAGAGACAAAAAAAGACAACCGCTATTGAGTAAATAGTTTGCATTGCAAGATTCGTTCGTCTTCATAGAGCCGGGAGAATCATTTTTCAAAAAAACCTGGTTGTGCACCTCTCTAATTTTACAGCAACCAGGTTAGTTAGATTAGTTACCATCCGCGATCAGTTAAATCCTACCGCGTCCACATAGATCGTAAATGGGATGGCGCCTGCATTGTTCGTATATTCCTTTACGAGGATCTCGGTGATCGTATTAGTGCTAGTTAAAGTAGTTTTAGGAATTACATAATCCGTCCACGTGCCTTCCACAATTGTGATTGTATATTTATCGGCACCATTAATTCCGATATTGACCTTTTTGCCGTTACTACCTGCAGCTCCGTAAATCGAAATCTTAAATGTAGTATACGCTGATACATCCACATTACCTGCTCCGAGTTGGAATGGAGAACCCCATTGCTCCGTATAGCCAATTTTACAGGATTTTGTCCCTTCTCTTACGGGTGTCGTATTGTTGTAATCCTTTGTACCTCCCCATCCGCCGCCAACCCAACCGCCGGTGCCTGTCCAATTGCTAGTGACAGCATCGTTATAGATAGGCAGTGCTATTGTGGGCGGAGGAAGACCGCCGCTGATCGCCAGGACGTCTGCCGACTGAATAGTATCTGTTGGATTTGGAAAGCCAAGAACTATCTTCCCGTTCAATACATTGTTAGGAACCGCTACAACTACTTGAGTCGCGGTCTGACTAATAAATGAATTAACCGTTGGCGCATTATTAAATGTAATTGAAGTGATTTTATCGAGCATCGTACCCGTGATTGTCAGGTTGGTTGCAGGAAAAACAGGGTTTGGCGACATTGAAGTCACAGATGGTAACAATACATCTAAATCAGCCACCGACGTAGTTTGTACGGTCGAAGCGGCTTCTAACTTTATCTTTCCATCCCTCGCTCCGGCAGGAACCTTTACTACAAGTGTGGTTACAGACTGGCTAACAAATGCAGTCACTGGCGCAGCCACGCCAGAGAAAATGACCTTCTTTGCAAGGTCAAGATCAGTTCCAGTGAAAGTAATATCTGCTCCGGGGTTAATTGGATTTGGTGAGAATGTCGTAATAACCGGCAATACAATATCCAAGTCAGCACCAGATACCGTTTGGACACCGGAAGTAGCTTCCAGCGTTAACTTCCCTTTTTTAGCTGCATCGGGCACCTTCACCACCAATTGAGTCGCGGACTGGCTGACAAAGCTGGTAACGGGAGTTGAAACACCATTAAATATAACCTTCCTGGCTAAGTCGAGATTTGTACCCGTAATGGTGACGTTCGTTCCTGGTTTTACGGGATTTGGTGACATCGAGGTTGTCGCAGGCAAAGTGACCCTCAATGTATCAGCAGTCTGAACATCCGCCGAGTCAGTGCCGCCATAATGTAAGATTAACGGGCCGGTCTGTGCGTCGTCAGGCACTTTCAGCACCAGTTGTGTCATTGACTTGCTTACAAAAGTTTGAACAAGTTTATCCTTGTTAAACGTCACTCTGTCTACCCAGTTAAGATAATTACCCGCAATAGTAATGTTTTCACCCGGACGAGCTTGTGCAGTAATCGAAGTAATTGTAATCAAAACATCCAGGTTTAGCTGCGTCTTTGTTCTGATGTCTCCCGATGGCGTCTTCAACGTAACGTAGCCTTTTTCTGCGGCAGTTGGCACGATTACTAAAATGAGATCTGATGTTTGCTTCTTGAAATCGCTTTGTTTTACTGCTGCAGCCGCGCCACCGGTAAACTCGATGGACGTGACTTTATCAAGATTTGCTCCGATGAACTGCAACGTATCTCCATGCTTTGATCCGGTAGGTCCGAAACTGAAGAGCTGCACAACACCAGAATTGTTATCGTCATTCTTATCACATGATACCACCAGTCCCACCGATAGTATAGAACACATTGACACAAGCAATCGAAAAAAAGATAGTTTAATCATATCCTAGATTTAAACTTTTAGAAATGTTATTTCAAAACTTTGGGTACCACTCTTAAATTATCAAAAGCCACATCCGCATCCACTGTTCCCGGTCCATGAAACCAAACTTTGACTCCATAACCTTGTGGACGGAGGCCCCAGTTCGTTTTGTAATTCGCAACAACTTCGTTAAACGGAATCACAACGGTCTGCCATTGTCCTTTTGTATCAAAAGGCGGTTTGAAGAAATAGGGTTCAGTGTCCCAATTAGGATCTGGACCGTTAACCTGGCCAATCATAATCTTAATCATATTTCCATTATAAGGCTTCAATGTGTTTAGTTCAAACTTTAAATTGTACTTAGAGGGACTCAACACGGCTTCATCCGGCAATGCGTGGCTTGTGGCCAGCGCATCTTCTCTGCCACCTATCCATTCTGTCCATGCCCATGCACCAATGCTTTTGGTGATCCTCGAGAAATTGCCACTTATTGCGAGCGGGTCTGAGGAAGCGATTACCATATCTTGTCCCCACCATCCAGTCCACGGATCATTGGTGATGAGAAGATTTCTATTGTCGCGGAACCAGAAATCAGATTTTGTCTCACCAAAATTTGTTTTTATAGTAATCTGCCCTGGTTGTGCGCCTGCGGGAACCCTTACCTGGATTTCCTTATCCTTGACGGAGACAAGCTCCCCGCTACCACCTCCAGCGAATTTTACTGTGAGTGGTTGATAAAAGAAATCACCTCTTATCGTAGCCACTTCACCAATCTTCGTGTACTCGTTATCCATGCCCGCGATATACGGTTCACTGATTTGCACTACGAAATTGTGTAGCAGTACAGTGCCGTCTCTGAAAACAATCTTTAACTTATTCGTTACATCTCTTGGAATTTGACTGGGAACCGTAACGAGTATGGTAGTATTCGTAATATAGGTAGGCGTCAACCTTGCTTGTTGGTCGTTAAACCACACTTCAACAGCATCCTTCAAATTATTTCCAACAATGGCGATAAGCTGACCCTGGCCCGCAGCTACCAGTAAAGAATCAGATGATTCAGGTCTTGTTATTCTAACATAACTAACGGATGGCGTAGCGGCCTCGTCCTTTTCACAGGAAATGAACAGGCCTGTTGTTGCGACTGCCATCAACATTATTAGAAGAATTTTATTTACTGATTTCATTTGTGTTTCAATTTCTTTATTAATAATATTATGGATAATCAACCGGGGGTTTTTGCAGGTTCGGCGCCTGGCTGAGCTCGGCAGTTGGTATTGGCAATAAGAAGTTTCCCTCCGTAGCCGTAATCGTCCGTTCACTAAACCATGATGTTTTGGTGAAAGTCCACTGGGTCGGAGTCGGCATTACATCTGGCTGGGTAAAAAACAAACCCCTGTCCTGTGAATTCAGAATGGAAAGCGCCTTTGTCGGATTCCAATAATGAAGGCTCACCAGGTCATACCATGACATTCCCTCCATAGCGAATTCCTTAAATCTCTCTGAAAAAACAGCATCGAGGGTAAGTGGCCCGGTTCCATTCGGTCCTCCTACTTCGTAAGGAGGCAACCCGGCCCTTGTGTGCACTTTATTGAAGTAGTCAACTGCAGTGGCATCACTGGTTGAATTATTATTTCCAATCGTGGCTTCCGCGTAGATCAAGTACATTTCAGAAAGCCTCATCATGTAAGTGTTATTCGGGTAGTGCTGTTGAGAAGCGATTCCGGTTAGATCGATGGGAGAACCGATGACATATTTTTTAACAGCTAAAAAGTTAGCTTTATCGGCTGCGCCGGTATACGGATAAATCAATTTTGTGCGATCAGTAACCTTTGTGATTTCGGGATAATAAAATCCGGGTAACATGAACGTGGCATGTAATCTCTGATCTAAAGTTCTTCCTTTCAGGGTGTCATTCTTTTCAACAATTCCATCGTATTGCTTAATTAGCCACCAAGTAGCACCCTTGTCACCGCCCCAACCACCAAATGAAATATCGGGGCTATACGCCAGGTATTCCGGCATGCTGTTATTCGTTCCCCATACATTGGGCCCAGAAAAGACCCACTGTAACTCAAACAATGACTCTGTATTATTATCGTATGGATATTTAAATAGATTCTCGTAGTTAGTCAATAATTTCTTGCCACTGTTATTAATCACTCTTTGCGCATAGTATTTGGCACTATCCAAAAATTGTTGTTTCCTCGTGCCACCAGTGGCTTCAACACCTGCTCTTGTCAAATAGAA
>AR_comb_assmDRAFT_10086560_pt1 | contig 20083 bp, 10 predicted proteins | sample ArasoioldDNA_FD_10543 | JGI IMG/M metagenome (IMG submission 10543) | reverse complement strand
CAGATCAACGGCGTGGAAAAAGGCATCTACATGAAGTCGACCAACGCCAACGACGGCACCCTGACGCTCAAGGTGTCGTTCGAGGTGGGGTCGAACCAGGACATGGACAACGTCCTGACGCAGAACCGCGTGTCGCAGGCCCAGCCGCAGATGCCGCAGTCGGTGAAGAACTACGGCGTGACGGTGAAGAAGGCGCTAGCGTTTCCGCTGCTGGTCATCTCGATCAAGTCGCCGAACGGCAGCTACGACAGCAACTTCCTGTCGAACTACACGACGATCAACATCAACGACGCGATTGCCCGCATTCCGGGCGTCGGGCAGATCAACCTGTTCGGCGGCAGTGACTACGCGATGCGTATCTGGCTGCGGCCCGACGTCATCGGCCGCCTGGGCCTGACCGTCCCGGACATCGCGAACGCCATCTCGACGCAAAACCAGCTGACGCCGGCCGGACAGATCGGCGGGCCGCCGGCTGCAGTCGGCACCGAATACACATATACCGTCCGCACACAAGGACGCCTGCTCAACGAAGAGGAATTCGGCAACATCATCGTGCGCACGAACCCGAACGGGTCCGAGGTGCGGCTGAAGGACGTGGCGCGTCTCGAGCTCGGCACGATGCTCTACAACGCGATGGGCCGCCACGACGCGAAGCCCGCCGCGGTCATCGCCGTGTTCCAGATTCCCGGAACGAACGCGCTCGACGTGGCGAACCAGGTCAAGAGCGCAATGGCGGATCTGTCGAAGCGCTTCCCGCGGGATATGGAGTACCTGGTCTCGCTCGACACGACGCTGCCGGTCTCAGAAGGCATCAACGAAATCGTCCACACGCTGTTTGAAGCCGTTGCGCTCGTCATCATCGTCGTGTTCGTGTTCCTCCAGAACTGGCGGGCGACGCTCATCCCGTTGATGACCGTGCCCGTTTCGCTGGTCGGCGCGTTCATTTTCTTCCCGCTCCTGGGGTTCTCGATTAACGTGCTCTCGCTGCTCGGTCTCGTGCTCGCCATCGGCATCGTCGTGGACGACGCGATCGTCGTGGTCGAAGCCGTGATGCATCACATCGAGCACGGGATGGCGCCAAAGGAAGCGACCATCAAGGCCATGGAAGAAGTATCCGGGCCGGTGGTCGCCATCGGGCTCGTGCTGAGCGCCGTGTTCGTGCCGGTCGGTTTCATGGGCGGCATCACGGGACGCCTCTATCAGCAGTTCGCGATCACGATTGCGCTGTCCGTGTTGCTGTCGGTCGTGAACGCGTTGACTCTCAGCCCGGCTCTGTCCGCCCTCCTGCTGAAGCCCGCGACCGGCAAGAAGTCGTTCCTGACGCCGTTCTACAACGGGTTCAACAAGGTCTTCGGCTTCACCACGGACAAGTACGTCAGCTTCGCGCACATCCTCATCCGGAAAACCATCCGGAGTGTCGCGTTCATCGGCATCCTGGTCTGGCTGATCGTGGTCCTCGTCCAGCGAATCCCCGGCGGGTTCGTGCCTGAAGAGGATCAGGGCTACGTGATGGTCAACGCGCAGCTGCCGGACGCCGCGTCGCTCGAGCGCACCGATGCCGTGATGAAGAAGGCCGAGGCGATCCTCGAGCACAACGAGGCGATCGAAGGCTTCAACACCATCAGCGGGTACTCGCTGCTGACGTCGGCGTACTCGTCGAACATGGGCTTCTTCTTCGTTCAATTGAAGCCGTGGCATGACCGGCATACCGCGGAAGAGCACGCCAACGGGGTAGTGGCGGCGTTGAACAAAGCCTTCGCGCAGCAAATTCCCGAGGCAGCGGTGATCGCGTTCGGGCCTCCGTCGATTCCCGGTCTGGGCACCGGCGCCGGGTTCACGATGCAGTTGCAGGATCGAAGCGGCGGCTCGCCAGATTACCTGGCTACCCAGGCGCAGCGGTTCATGGAGGCCGCGCGCAAGCGGCCAGAAATCGGACGTATCGGCACGCTGTACCGCGCGTCCGTGCCGCAGGTGTTCGCCGATATCGACCGCAGCAAGGTGCTCAAGTCGGGCGTTGCCTTGAACGACGTCAACACGACGATGGGCGCGCTGCTCGGCAGCTCGTACCTCAACGACTTCAACAAGTTCGGCCGTGTGTACAAGGTCTACATGCAGGCCGAACCGGAGTTCCGCCGGGATCCGAAGCAGCTCGGATTGTTTTTTGTCCGGAATTCCGCCGGGGGCATGGTACCGCTCGACACGCTCGTGACGACGCGACCGAGCTCGGGACCGGAGTTCACGAACCGGTTCAACCTGTTCCGCGCGGCGGAGTTGACCGGTGTGCCGGCGCCCGGATTCTCGTCCGCCCAGGCGCTCGACGCGCTGGAGCAAACGGCGCGCGAGGTTCTGCCAGGCGATATGAGCTTCGACTGGGCAGACATGTCGTATCAGGAACGGAAGGCGCCGGGTGTTGCGACGGTGTTCGCGCTCGCGGTCTTTCTCGTGTTCCTGATCCTTGCCGCGCAGTACGAAAGCTGGGGCCTGCCGTTCAGCGTGCTCCTCGGAACGCCGTTCGCTGCGTTTGGCGCCTATCTCGGGCTGTTTGCCGCGCGCTGGTACCTCGGTGAGAGCTACGTGAACAACGTCTTCGCGCAGATCGGCCTGATCATGCTCATCGGTCTGGCCGCGAAGAACGCGATCCTCATTGTCGAGTTCGCGAAGATGGAACACGACGCGGGCAAGCCGCTCGTCGACGCGGCACTGAACGCCGCGAAGCTCCGCTTCCGGCCGATTCTGATGACCGCGTTCGCGTTCATCCTCGGCGTCGTCCCGCTCCTTACCGCGTCGGGCGCGGGCGCCGAAGCGCGCAAGGTGATGGGCATGGCGGTTTTTTCAGGCATGCTCGTCGCGACGATTCTCGGCGTCTGCCTGGTTCCGATGCTTTACGTCGTGGTCGAGCGGATCATCGGCGCCGAGAAACAGCACGCGCCGGCGGCGCAGCCGCCGCCGAAGTTGGCGACCGAACACGGACACGGGGGAGTCTGAGATGCGCCAGACGCTCAACCGCGCCGTGATCGTTCTCCTGGCGGCAACATCCTCGCTCGCTGCGGGGTGTGCCGCCGTCGGTCCCAATTATTCGCGACCGCAGCTCCCGAATCCCCCGCAGTACCGCTTCGTCGAGGGTGAGCAGGCGCAATCGCTCGCCGACATGCCGTGGTTCCAGGTATTCGACGATCCAGCGCTGCAGGCGCTCATCCGCGAAGCCATCGCCAACAATCTCGACCTCCGTGTGGCCGTCGCGCGCGTCGAGGAAGCGCGAGCGCGCGCCGGCATTCCGAAGTCGTTCCTCTATCCACAAGTCGACGGCGTCGCGAGCTACGCCGTCCGCCAGGCCTCGAACACGACGGCGACGGGCAACGAGGACACGACGCATCAGAGCGGCAACTACGGGTTTCAGCTGTCCTGGGAGCTGGATCTCTTCGGCCGCATCCGGCGCAACACAGAGGCAGCCCAGGCACTTGCGCTCGCAAGCGAGCAGGGAAGACGCGGTGTGCTCGTCACGTTGGTCGGCGACGTCGCCACGTCGTACTTCCTGCTGCGCGAGCTCGATCTGCAGCTTCAGATCGCGCACGACACCTTGACGCTCAACGACGCCACCGTGAAGTACTTCCAGGATCGCCTGGACGGCGGCGTATCGAACCGGCTGGAGCTCGACCGGATCCAGGCGCTTCGCGCCGATACGGCGGCGGCCATTCCGACGATCGAGAACCAGATCGCGATCAACGAGAACGCCATCTCGCTCCTGCTCGGCCGGCCGCCGAGCCCGATCACGCGCCAAGCGCTCGGGATGGAGGAGGCGCTGCCGCCGATCATCCCGCCAGGACTGCCCGCCTCGCTCATCGAGCGGCGTCCTGACATTCAGGAGGCCGAGCAGTTCCTGGTCGCCGCCAACGCCGACATCGGCGCGGCCAGGGCGCTGTTCTTTCCGACCATCAGCCTGACCGGGTTTCTCGGAGGTGTCAGCGGCGACCTCACAAGGTTTCTCGGCGGCGACGGCGCGGTCTGGTCGATCGGCGCCGGCCTCCTTCAGCCGATCTTCAATGGGAAGCGCATTCGCCGGAATTACGAGGCCGTGCAGGCACAATTCACGGCGGCGGTCGCGCAGTACCAGAAGTCTGCGCTCAACGGATACCGAGAAGTCGCGAACGCGCTCGTGACCATCCAGAAGCTGGCAGAAGTCCGCGTGCAGCGTCAGGCGGGTGTCGTCGCACTGCGGGATGCGTCGGATCTGTCCCGCGCGCGGTACGACTCCGGCCTTGCGAGTTACATCGAGATTCTGACGGCGGATCAGGATCTCTTCCAGCAGCAGCTCCTGCTCGCGCAGACACAGGGCGCCGAGCTTCGCGCGCGCGCGGAGCTATACCGCGCGCTCGGCGGCGGCTGGCAGCAGCCCTGAGGGTTGATTACCAATGGCCAAGAACGACGACAACGGCGAGAACGGAAAAAAGCTGAGAACGAAGAAGTACGAAAAAGAGTTGCAGAAGTTGCAGGGGAAGTTGTGCATCCTGCAGGAGTGGGTCAAGGCCAAGGGATTGCGCGTCATCGTGATCTTCGAAGGACGAGACGCTGCGGGGAAGGGCGGCACCATCAAGGCCATTACCGAGCGTGTCAGCCCCCGCGTCTTCCGGCTCGTCGCGCTGCCCGCGCCCTCCGATCGCGAGAAGAGCCAGATGTACATCCAGCGCTACATGGCGCATTTCCCGGCTGCCGGCGAAATCGTCATCTTCGATCGGAGCTGGTACAACCGCGCCGGCGTGGAGCGCGTGATGGGCTTCTGCACCGACGAGCAGTACGAGAAGTTTCTCGAGCTCACGCCCGCGTTCGAAAAGCACATGGTCACGGACGGCGGCATCATCCTGATCAAGTTCTGGCTCGAGGTGGGCAACAAGGAACAGGAGCGGCGGTTCAACGCCAGAATCGACGATCCGTTGCGTCAATGGAAACTGAGCAACATGGACCTGCCGTCCCGCGAGAAATGGTACGAGTACTCCATCGCGCGCGACGCGATGCTGAAAGCGACCGATACGAAGCACGCACCCTGGTTCATCGTCCGCTCCGATGACAAGAAGCGCGCCCGCCTAAATACCATCGCCCACTTGCTCTCGCTGATCCCGTACAAGAAGGTCGATCGGCCGAAGGTCAAGCTGCCCAAGCGGTCCAAGAAGCACGCATACGACGACGAAGCGACGATCGCGAAACGCCGCTTCGTGCCAGACCGGTACTGAGAAGTCCGAACAGCGATCCTCAGAGGTACGCGACCAGCGGATCGTGAGCCCGGTGGCCGGCTTCTAGCGAGGCCAGCAGCAGATCCGCCGTTGCGGGCGCACGCCGGAACACGTCGACGCCGACGGCATCGACGATGGCCGCCAGGACGGCGCCGACGCCCGCGCCAACGGGCGGCTCGCCGACACCGCGCGCGCCGACCGGCGTTTCCGGATCCGGGATGTTGACCGCGTCTTGCCGCATTCCGACCGGCACATCCAGAATCGTGAGCGGCCGGGTGTGATGGAACCGAACCGCGAGCGGCACGCCGTAGTGATGGTCGTACACGGTGCGCTGCGTGAGCGCGTGCCCGATGCCCAGGCAGCCGCCGCCGAGGATCTGTCCGCCGAGGCTCCGGGGATTCACCACCGTGCCAACGTCGCCGACGGCGGCGTAGTCGATCAATTTCACGCCGCCAGTTTCGACGTCGACCTCGACCTCCGCGAACCCGATGACGTACGAGTGCGTCTCGCCGTCGTGGGGATAGGTGTCCTTGGCCACGCCCATCAGGCCGAGGCCGGCGAGCGCCGTCGCGGACGTGCGCGTCATCGCATGAATGTCGGACGGTAGTTCGTGGCCGTCGTACTTGCCGCCGAGCGCGATGGCGCGCTCGGCCGCCTGCGCCAGGCTCATGCTGCCGCCGGGGCCGGTGATCTGGCCATTCGCGACCTTGTACTGCGCCGGGGCGCCGCCGTGTGCCTTCGCGGCAATCTCCTGGAGCTTCTGCTTCGCGTCCATCGCCGCGGCGTGATTCGATCGCGACACCGCGTGGACCGTCTGGCTGCCGTCGGACGTGCACGTCCACGGCAGGTTCTTGCTCGTGTCGCCCCAGACGACCACGACGCGATCCCAAGGCACATCGAGAAATTCCGCGGCAACGCGCGCCGTGTCCATCACTGAGTGCGTCCCGAGATTGCCAACGCCCGACTGCACGTACAACTTGCCGTCGGGCCGGATCGTCATCAGGCCGTCGTAGTTGATCGAGTAGCCGCCGATGAACGGGCTCACGGCCATGCCGATCCCGCGCGCCTTCGAACCCATCCGCTTGCCGCTGCGCGCCTTGCGCTCGTCCCACTTGAAGAGATCGACGCCGCGATCGATCGCTTCGCGGACGAACGCGCTGGTGACGTAGCTCCGTTTGCCGTCCTTGTTCGGGCCGCCGAGGGGCGCCTTGCCCGCCGGCGCGTTGATGCGATGGAGCGCCACCTGATCGATGCCGAGCTGGTGCGCGGCTTTCGCGAGGAGCGGTTCCATGATCGAGTTCTGCTGCGCGCCGCCGGGAGCCCGCTGCGACGTGGGCGGCGGCGTGTTCGTGAGCACCGACAGCCCGCGGAAACGCATGGCGAGCGGCTGATACGCCAGCGAACACATCATCGGCGCCGCTTCGAGATCGAACTGATCCTCGTACGGTCCGGCATCCTGCAGGACGTACATGTCGACGGCTGTCACGCGGCCGTCCTTGCGGAAGCCCATCTTCACCCGCGCCAACAGCGACGGACGCGATCGGCCGATGAAATGCTCTTCCTCGCGGCTGACGCGCATCATCACCGGCACGCCGAGCTTCTTGGCGAGCAGTGCCGGTACCGCAACGGTGACAGTGCCGGGTATCTTGCTGCCGAAGCCGCCACCGGTGTATTCGCTGATGATGACGACCTGTTCCGGCGGCACGCCGACCCATTGCGCCACCGACGCCACGGTCCGCGACACGCTTTGCGTCGAGCAGTGCAGGTGGAGTTTGCCGTTCTGCCAATACGCCATCGCCGAGCGCGTCTCGAGCGGCTGATGGCTCGTGCACTGCGTGTGGAACGTTTCATCGAGGACGAGCGCGGCGTCCTTGAATCCTGCTTCGACGTCGCCATACGTCCACTGGGTTCCTGGCTCGCCGAGCGGAAGCGAGCCCTCGGGCGCGCCGTTGAAGTCGCCAGCCGTCCACTTCACCGTCTTCAGCTTGCCGCCGACGAACGCGTTGCCTTCGCGCCGTGCGTTGACTCCGTTCGGGCGCAGGCTGTCGAGCGGGTCGACGACGAAGGGGAGCGGTTCGAGGTCGAGCACGATCTTCTCGATGGCCTCGGCGGCGGTCCGTTCGTCCACCGCAGCCACCGCCAGAATCGGCTCGCCTTTATAGACGGGCTCGTTCGTCAACGCGGCTTCAGGCGCCAGCGAGGGTCCGGCATTCGCGTTCGCGTCCTTCGGCGCTGGCGGGAGATCGTGGGCCGTCAGTATGCCCTTGACGCCGGGCATGGCCAGCGCCGCCCGCGCGTCGATGTTCCGCACGCGGCAGTGCGGCATCGGGCTCAGCAGCAGCTTGCAGAACAGCATGCCGTCGGCCCGGTAGTCTTCGGCGTATTTCGCCCGGCCCGTCACCTTGGCGACCAGGTCCGACGTCGTGTAGTTGTGGCCGAGAAGCTTGTAATCCGGCATGGGGCACCCCCGCGCGGCGAGTGTACGCGAGAGCGGCGGCGCGGACAACGGCTATGACGCGTGCCGGTCAGCCGTCCAGGCCCCCCGTCAGCTGCTGCTCCAACCTGACGGCAGCAGGGAACAACACGTTGTTTTCGAGGTGCACGTGCCGGCGGAGGTCGTGTTCGAACTGCTGGAGCTCCGCCATCGCGATCCCGTAGGTGGGCGAACCGTCCGGCGGCGTCGAGTAGCCCTGTGTGAGCTCGCGAATGATCCGCACGGTGTCGCCGGCTTCCGCGTGTTCGCGTTCCATCATGCGGATCGGGTTCTCGACGGTGCCGAACGGGCTTCGAGGTATGAGCACCGTGTCGCGGCTTCCAGCCAGGTCGCGGATGTACGGAAACAGGACGTGCTCTTCCTTCAGCAGGTGCTGCGACAGATCCGCAGCCAGGAGGCTGAAGTACGCATTCACGCGCAGGAGCTCGGGATGATTGGCGCCGTCGGTGGACGTCAGTCTGTCCAAGTGCTGGGCGATGACCGGCAGCGCCGACCGCACCGACGCATGGTGCACGGACACCACGTGATCGATCAGCCGAGGAATCGGCCATCGGCGCACATCGTCATCACTCGACCTCCGTCCAGGCAAGGCTCCGAGCGCACGCACGACGTCGCCCGGGTTGACGTCGGCCGCAGAGCAGGCCTCGGTCAGGAGCCTCCGGCCGTTGCAGCAGAAGTCGATGCCGAATCGTTCGAAGACCTCGGCGCGGCGGAAGTCCGCGGCGACGAGGGCGCCGATGGTCGAGGTGTTGAACGAGTCGATCATGGCCGTGTCCTTGTACGTCCAGCCTAGGGCAGGCGCGTGCGTGACGGTATGATCCGCGTCATATGTCCACGAGCCTGGATGACGTGCTGCGGCAGAGCGCGCTGTTCCGCCGGCTGAAGCCCGAGGACCGCGTGCGGCTCGCGGCCGTCAGCAGCGTGCGCTCGTTCGACAAGGGCGCATCGCTCTTCGCCGAGGGGGACGAGTCCGACCTGATGTTCACCGTCCTCACCGGCCGCGTGAAGGTGTTCAAGACGACGGCTCGGGGAACCGACGTCATCCTGGAAATCTTCGGGCCCGGCGATCCGGTCGGCGCCGTTGCGGTCTACGAGTCCCGGCCGTATCCGGCGAGCGCTGTCGCGATCGAACCTGTGGCCTGTCTCGTCGTCCCGAGGAGAGAGTTCTTCTCTCTGCTCGAGACGTATCCGACGCTCGTGCGCGGCCTGCTCGTCGGGCTCACGCATCGCCTGGTCGAATTGACGAATCGCCTCGCCGAATTGTCCGGCGGCCGGATCGAGGGCCGCTTCGCGCGGTTCTTCCTGAAGCTCGCTGACCAGATGGGCCGCCCGGAGCGCGAGGGCACGTTCGTCCCCCTCGCGTTGTCGCGCCAGGAGCTGGCCGACATGATCGGCACCACGATCGAAACGTCCATCCGCATCATGAGCCGCTGGGCGAAAGACGAGGTCGTTCGCACCGACAAGGACGGCTTTGTGCTGCTCAACCGCGCGGCGCTCGAGTCTCTGGCCGCCTCGTAGTTTCCGCTGAGGCAGCTCGAGCATCCGCGCGGTCCTGGCAGACTTCGTGCCTGCGAGGACCTCTGTGGTACGCGGCATTCCTGCTGGTCGCCGCGCCGTTGAGCGCCTGGCTCGGAGCGCGATGGGGCACTGGCGGACCAGGCGTTCCGGCCGCAAATCACTGAACCGACGACCGCGCCGCGGCGTTATGATCGCCGGGAATGAGGGCGGCGACGGTCGTGGCTATCGCGCTCTTCGCGAGTGCTTGCGGCGCGCGGGCGGAGCCCGCAAAGCCGGCGGCCCACACCGGCGTCGGCTGGCGTCAGCTCGGCACCTGGTCGGGCCGCGGGAACGCGCAAACGGCGTCCTTCACGAGCGACACCGGCGCGCTTCGCGTCAAGTGGCACGCCAGTCCGGCGCCCAACGAGAACGCACCGCGATCGCCTAGCCCATCCTTCCGTATTGCCGCACACAGCGCGATCAGCGGCCGTCTGTTGCAGCCCGTCGTCGAACACGCGGGCGCAGGCGAAGGCATCGGATACGTCCAGCAGGACCCCCACGTATTTTTCATGGTCGTCGAAGCCAGTCAGTTGAACTGGACCGTCACCGTCGAAGAGGCGGTCGGCTACCCGTGAGGTAATTTTCATGGCGAACAAGCTCATTGGACAGAACTACACGACGCCGGATCTCGTGGCGAAAGTCACCGGGCGCGCCAAGTACGCCGAAGACTTCCGCGCCGATGGCATGCTGTTCTGCAAGCTGCTTCTCAGCCCGCTGCCGCACGGCCGAATCAAACGGATCGACACGAGCAAGGCGCTCGCGATGCCAGGTGTAAAGGGCATCCTGACCGCAGACGAACTACCGGCGCCCGCAGATGTCGTCACCGACCTCGGTCAGCGAATCGCCGCCAACACGAAGGGCGAAAAAGCGCTGACGAACGAGCCCGTGTACCAGGGCGAACCCGTCCTCGCCGTCGCCGCGGTCGACGAGAAGACCGCGGTGGAAGCTATCGAGAGCATCGACATCACGTGGGAGGCATTGCCGTTTGTCGTCGATCCGCTCGTGAGCCTGCGTCCCGGCGGACCGAATGCCCGGCTCGAAGGAAATGTGTGGGGCCAGCCGAAGCCGCCGGCGCCGGGCCAACCGGTGACACCACCGTCGATCGAAGAGCTGAAGTGGACCGACGCTGAGTTCGCCGAATACGAATCGGGCCGGCTGCCGATGGGCAAGACGCCAGACCAGTGGGCGTACGGCGACGTCGAGGCCGGATTCAAGGATGCGGCGCTCGTGCTCGACGAAACGTTCTCGACCCCGAACGTCAGCCATCAGACGCTCGAACCTCGCACGGCGATGGCCTACTGGCAGAACGGCAAGCTGTACGTGCACTGTTCGACGCAGAGCGTCGTGCAGACCGTCGGATCGATGGCGCGCTGGCTGCACCTCGATCAGAAGGACATCGTCCTCATCAGCGAGTACACCGGAGGCGGATTCGGCAGCAAGGCCACGGGGACGATCACGAACGTGATTCCCGCTCTGCTGTCGAAGAAGCTCGGCGCTCCCGTGATGCTGCGGATCGATCGCGAGACCGAGCACTACATTGGGGGCGCGCGGCCGGCGATCCACGGCCGGCTGAAGGTCGGCTTCACCAAAGAAGGACGCATCACCGCGGTCGACATGTTCGTGGTCAATGAAAACGGACCCTACGAACCCGTCGGCGACACGGGCATGACCGGCCGGATGGTCTCGCTGTTGTATCAGCCGATGGCCATGCGGTGGCGCGGTGTATCGGTTCTGACCAACACGCCGCCGCGGCGCGCGCAGAGCCAGCCGGGCGGCATGCAGGGTATCGTGCTCATCGAGCCGATCCTGACGAAGGCGGCGCGGAAGCTCGGCGTGGACCAGGTCGCGATCCATCGCGTCAACGCGCCGGAAGGCAAGGCGAAGTTCGGTCCGGCCAACCGGCAGGGCCAGCGCCCGTACGCGACGAGCGCATTCGTCAAAGAGGCTCTCGATCGTGGCGCAGAGATGTTCCGCTGGAACGAGCGCAGCGCGCAGGGCGGCAAACGTCAGGGCACGAAGGTGCGCGGGTACGGCGTTGCGACGAGCGCTTTCGTGGCGGGCTCGACTGGCTATGACGGCCTGTTCGTGATCAAGCCCGACGGCCGGATGTACATCCAGTCCGGCATCGGCAACCTCGGGACCGAGTCGATGAGCGACTGCCATCGCGTGTCGGCCGAGATGGTCGGCATGCCCTGGGAGAAGGTCGAGATCACCTGGGGTCACACGGGGCGCAATCTTCCGTGGAGTTGCGTGTCCGGCGGCAGTCAGACCACGCATGCGCACACGCGCGCGGCGCATGCCGCGGCGAGCGACGCGATCAAGAAGCTCCAGGAAATTGCCGCGAAGGTGCACGGCGGCGCGCCGGCCTCGTATACGGTGGCGAACGAGCGCGTGTCAGGTCCCGGCGGCAGCATGACGCTCGCCCAGGCGGCGCAGAAGGCCATCGAACTCGGCGGGAAGTACGACGGCCACGAGGTGCCTGACGACATCAATGCGTTCACGAAGGCGTCGGCCGCGGCGCTCGCGGGCCAGGGGCTGATGGGCGTCGCGCGCGATTCGTACAAGCGCGACGGCGTCTCGAATTCCTTCGTTGCAGGCTTCGCGGAGGTCGAAGTCGACCTTGACACCGGCAAATACCACATTCTCGATTACGTCGCCGTGGCCGACGTCGGCACGGTGATTCACCCGAAGGCGCTCGGCGGGCAGGTCATGGGCCGGTCGATGCTCGGGATCGGCCACGCGATCGGGCAGCACTGGGTGTACGACCAGCACTACGGCGTGACGCTGGCGCGGCGCTTCTATCAGAACAAGCCGCCGACGATCCTCGACGCGCCGCAGAAGATGGCGTGGGCGGCGCTTGACATTCCCGATCCGGAAACCCCGGTTGGTGCCCGCGGAATTGGCGAGCCGCCGGTCGCGGCGGGATGCTGCGCCGTGCTCAATGCATTGGCCAACGCGCTGGGAGACGATGTGTTCAGGCGGGCGCCGGTCACGGTGGGGCCGCTGCTCGCGGCGCTCGACGCGGGACATCCGGTGCAGGAGCCGCTGACCGCCAACATCTAGAAACTTAGAACTCAAAACTTAGAACTTAGAAGAATTTCTTTTAAGTTCTAAGTTCGAAGTTCTAAGTTTTTACTCCTGTCGCAGCGTCACCGCAGGATCGACGCGGACCGCGCGCAGCGCCGGCAACACGCTCGCGACGAGCGCCGTCGCGACCAGCACGCCTGGCGCCGCGAGGAACGTGAGCGGGTCGAGCGCCGTGACGCCGAACAGCAGCGACGCAAGCGTCCGCGTGAGCAGCGCCGCGGCGGCGAGTCCTAGTACGGCGCCCGTGCCTGCGATCTTCAGACCCGTCCTGACGACCAGATTCAGGATGTCCGCGCGCGTCGCGCCCAGCGCGACGCGCACGCCGAACTCCCTCGTCCGCTCCCGCACCGAGAACGTCAGCACGCCGAACACACCCACCGCTGCCAGCGCGAGCGCGAGGAGCGCGAACGTGCTTACCAGAGTCGCGCGGAAGCGCGGGCGGCTCGTCGCTTCGGCCGCCACTTCCTCCATTGCCCGCACGCGCGTCACTGGTTGATCCTTGTCGACGCTGGCGATGGCCGCCCGTGCGGCAGCCGCGTAGGTCGCCGGCGGACCGGCGGTCTTGAGCGCGACCGCGCTGCCGTACCAGACGTTCTGCTCCATGGGCACGTAGATCTCGACCGCGCGCTCTGTTTCGCCCGCGCCGATCGCCACCTGCCTTATCACGCCGACGATCTCCCGGGCGATCGTCGGTGCCTGTCCCGGCGCCATGTTGGGCACCTTGACGAACGCGCCGACGGCCTCGCGCCGATTGAGGAACCGCCGCACGAACTCTTCGTTGACGATGCACACAGGCGGTGCGGAGGCGATGTCGCGTTCCGTGAACGCGCGCCCACTGGCCAGGCGGATGCCCATGGTCTCGAAGTAGCGCGGGCTGGTGATCTGGTAGTGTGCCGACCGTCTGCTGGCCGATTCCGCCGGCGGATCGCCGACGATCTCGATAGGCTGGCCGATATCCCACCCGTCCAGCGGCAGATTATCCACGAAGCCGACCGACTGTACGCCGGGGATCGCCGCGAGCGCGGCATCAGCCCGCCTGAAGAAGTTCAGCACGCCCGACTGATCGGGATAGCGGGTGAACGGCAGGACCACCGACATCGTCAGCACCGAGTCCGCGTGGTACCCGGGATCCTGCGCGTTCATCGATGCGAGCGTGCGAACGAGCAGTCCCGCGCCTGCGAGCAGCAGCACGGCGCCCGCAACTTCCGCGGCGGCCAGCGCCGCGCGCAGCCGGCCAGCCCCGCCCGCGGAACCGCGTCCGCCGATCGCCAACGCCTCGCCGGGTGCCCGACGCATCGCCTGCCACGCCGGCGCAAGGCCGAAGAGGATGCCGGTCAGCCCGGTTAGAACCGCCGCAAACATCGTGACGCGCGCGTCGAACGACAGCGCGATCCCTTCCGGAAGGAGACCGGGAGGTATCAACGACGGCGCCGCGGTCAGCGCGGCCCAGGACAACATCGTGCCAGCGATCCCGCCAAGCGTTGCCAGCACCAGGCTTTCACATACGAGGAGTCGCGCGATCTGGCGCCGGTTCGCGCCGAGCGCCGCCCGCACCGCGATTTCGCGCGCGCGCCCGACGCCGCGCGCGAGCAGCAGGTTGGCGACGTTCGCGCACGCCATCAACAGCACGAAGAGGACGACACCGCCAAGGATTATTGAGGTTGTCCGAACCTCGCCGCCCACGATCGCGTCGCGCAATGGCTCGATGGTCACGGTCCAGTTCTTGTTTGTATCGGGAGCGATGCGCGCGATTCCGTCGGCGACCTGTGCCATGTCGCTTCGCGCCTGGTCGATCGTCACGCCGGGCCGAATCCTTGCGATCACCTGCAGGTAATGCTGGCGGCGCTGTTCGGGCGTGCGGCGCAGGGTGAACGGCGTCCACAGATCGGCAGGGAAGAGAATCTGAAAGCTCGCCGGCACGATGCCGATGACCGTGAAGGGCTGGCCGTCGAGGCGGAGCGTTTTCCCCACCGCAGCGGGATCGCCGGCCAGGTGGCTCCGCCAGAAGCGCTCGCCGATCACGACGACCGCCTGCTGCGCCGCCATGTCATCCGGCACGAACGTGCGGCCGGCAAGCGGTGCGATGCCGAGCACGTCGAAAAATGCCGTGGTCACGGCCTGGCCGGGCACACGTTCGGCGGCGCCGCTCGCGTTCGTCAGCGTCCGGCCGCCGCCGGCTACCGCCGCCATGGCCGAGAACGCATGGTTCTGTTCAGCCCAGTCCTGAAAGTTCAGCGGCGACACGCGATTACGCGCGTAGCCCGGCGGGTGCTCCCACAACATCAAAAGACGATCGGGATCGGCGAAAGGGAGAGGGCGAATCAGCGTCCCGTCGATGAGACTGAAGATCGCGCTCGTGGCGCCGATCCCGAACGCCAGCACGAGCACGGCCAGCGACGAGAACCCACGGGCCTTCCAGAGCGAACGGACAGCGTAGCGGACGTCCGCGGACAGCATGGTCCGTTAGACGGGACGGCACGACGGGACGTTGGGTGCTATTTGGATTCGCGTGCGGGCGCCCGGAACCATTCGTCCTTGGGCACCACTTTCGGTTCCGGAGGGTCGCCCTCGTACGCGGGGGTCATGATCTGGACGCTATGCTCGTTGAAGACATCCAGAATGTTCTGGTACAGGCTGTTGTACAGAACAGCCTGCCGTTGTGGGGCGTCGCAGTAGACATTGATCTCGTACGTGACCGCGAAGTCGCCGAGCTTTTTCTGCAAGACGAACGGCGGCGGTTCCCGCTTGAGCCCGTCGGTCCGCCCAGCGGCTTCGAGCAGCATCGCTTCCACTTGCCGCCATGGGGTTTCGTACCCGATGCCGACCTCGGCGTGGAGAATCAATCCTCGGTCGCCCGCGAGTCGGCTGTAGTTCACGACATTGGACGTCAGGACGGTCGAGTTGGGAATGATGACTTCCTCGTTCTTCATCGTCCTGACGTGGGTCACCTGCAGGCGGATCGTCGTCACGATGCCGAAGTCGTCGCCGATCCTAATCACGTCGCCTACGCGAAAGGCCCGCCGGTACGTCAGCGAATAGCCCGCGATGATGTTGGCCAGCGCGGACGAGGATGCCAGCGAGAAGACCAGGCCCAGGAAGAGCGAGACGCCCTTGAAGGCGTCAGATCCCGAACCGGGCAGGTACGGGTATCCCACGACGATGGCGAAAGCCACGATCAGCACGCGGGCGATTCGAAACGTCGGCTGCGCCCACTCCGGATCGAAGTTCTGAATCGTCAGCGTGCCATTCTCGATCCCGTCGAAGGCGGCCCTGACGAGCCGCAGCGCGACACGCACCACGACGAACAGCACGAGGAGGAACACGAAGTTCGGGATGAACTGCACAATCCCGAGGCTCATGGTCTGAACGGGACTGAGAAGGATGGCGCCGAGGTTCTGCGAGATGGACCGCGTCCACGGGAACAGGTTGAACGTGTACTGGATGAAGGGCACCGCGAGGAGCAGCCAGATCAGCAGGCGCACCAACCGGAGCAAAGGCAGGATCAGTGCGTCGATCCTCTGCTGGCGGACGAGCCGGAGCGTCTGATCGGGCAGCTTTTCGAATCGCGAATGCCAGTATGCACCGATCTTCGGCGTGAACCACGCCAGCACGCGATGCACAAGCCAGAGCATCGCGAGGAAGATCGCGGTGGCCACGAGCGCACGCGCGCCCGAACGAAGAAGCGCGCCGGGCTGGCGTTCGTCGCGGAACGAGCGGATGCCAGCCGCGATCTGGCCGCGGCAGAATTGCGCGATGGCGGCTGCGCTCGCACCCACGAGTTCGGCGTCACGCGCGGTGACCGCCAGCAGACGTGTGTCTCCCGCCTGCAATGCGGAAAATCCGCTTTCGTCAAGGACCCGAACGTCGTCGGAGCCGATCGACGGATCCGCGGCGACGTGTGCGATGCGTTCCGAGATGCCGGCGGCGCGTTCGGCGGCGGGACTGGTCGGAAGACCGGGTATCTTGAAAAGAACGCGCCCGTCGAGAGTGACGGGCGCTGTCTCGACGCCGTCGACGTCGGGGTCGCGCGCGGTCTGCGCGAGAAGCACCGGCGCGCACGCGAGGCACGACGCGAGAACGAAACCCGCCGCCCGTCGCGCCGCGCGACCGGCCTTTGTGAGGCCGCTCACCGCTGCGGGAGAGCGAACGCGGTCAGCGCGCTGCCCGCCGGTACCAAGAGGTACTGCCGTCCGTCGAGCATGTACGTCGTCCCTGACGTCGACCGCATCTGGTAGCCCACCTGGTAATGCCAGAGGTTCTTGCCGGTGCGCGACTCGAAGGCCATCAGGTTGCCGTCGCCGTCCGCGGCGAACACCAGCCCTGACGCGGTTGTCATGACCCCGGAGGCGGACGTGGAGGTGTAACGGAATTCCCACTTGACCGTGGCCGTCGCCGGGTCGATGGCGCGAAGCGCGCCGAAGTTCTTTTGATCGCGCGGCCGGATCTGTCCGCCGCCGGTGTACTGGTCGCCCTGCTTGAATGTCTGCTCGTACCCGTAATACACGGCGCAGGTTTCACGCGCCGTCACGAAGAAGAGCTTCGACGTGGGGTCGAAGGACGGTGACATGAAATTCGTGCCGCCGCCGAGATCGGGGCACGTTTTGGTGCCGTCTTCGTCGGGAAGATGCCCGGGCAGCAGCACCGGGCGACCGTTGGAATCGATTTCCTTGGCCCACGTCGTTTCGACGAACGGCTTGGCGACGATGACTTTACCGGTGGTGCGATCGATCGTGTAGAAGAAGCCGTTGCGGTTGGCGAACATCACCACCTTGCGCGGCTGCCCGTTGATCGTCAATTCGCCGAGAACGGGAACCTGCGTGGAATCCCAGTCGTGCACGTCGTGCGGCGTGAACTGGTAATGCCACTTCCGTTCGCCGGTGTTCGCATCGAGCGCGACGAGCGACGTCGTGTAGAGATTGTCGCCTTCGCGCGCGTTGCTGTAGTAGTCCGGGCCGGGGTTCCCGGTGCCGAAGAAAACCAGGTTCTGTTCAGGATCGTACGTCCCCGTCACCCAGATCGAGCCGCCGCCGCGGAGGTAGGCGTTGCCCTGCGGCCATGTGCGCGAGCCCGGATCGCCTGGGCCAGCAACAGTGTAGAAGCGCCACGCCCGGTTGCCGGTCTGCGTGTCGTAGGCGTCGATGAACCCGCGGATGCCGTACTCCGCGCCTGCCACGCCCACGATCACCTTGTCCTTGACAACGAGCGGCGCGACGGTGACCGAATAGCCGGCCTTGTGATCCGTCAGCTCGACGTCCCAGAGAACGGTGCCGGTTTTCATGTCGAGCGACACGAGGTGTGCGTCGAGGGTCCCCATGAAGAGCCGATCGCCCAGCACGCCGAAGCCGCGGTTGATCGCGCCGCAGCACAATTTCAAATCTTCAGGCAGCTCTCGCCGGTACCGCCAGATCTGGCGGCCCGTCCGCGCGTCGATCGCCCACGCGGTGTTGTTGAACCCGGTCACGTACAGGACGCCGTCGACGACGATGGGCGTCGTCTGGAAGCTGCCGACCATGCCGGTCTGGAACGTCCACTGCGCGGTGAGCCGTTCGACGTTCTCTGGCGTGATCTGCGTCAACGGACTGTGACGGTTCCCGCTGTAGTCGCCCGAGTAGGTCAGCCAACGCGTCGGTTCCTTCAGGCCGTTGATCAGATCCTGCGAGGTGATGGTCAACGTAGGCGGGGCCGCAGCGCCGGGCGTGGACGCGGCTGCGGCTGGAGGCGCGCCGCGGAGCGACGTCAGGTAGCCAAGCAGATCGCGGAGATCGCTGTCAGGCAGCTGCGCCGTCCCGAAGGTTGGCATCAGCGAATTCTTTTCGTAGACGACTTCCTGGAGGTTTGACTTCAGGTACCCCTGGATGCGCTCGCGCGTGTCCATGATCTGAATACTGAACACGTCCTCGGCTTTCTTCACGCCGCGAATGCGCTGGCCATCCTTGGTGACCAGCGTGACGGTCTCGAAGTTCGGTGCCATCCATTCGGAAGGCGTCCGGATTTCGCGCGTGAGCGCCGCCCGCGACCGCTGCACGCCGATTCGGGAAAGATCCGGACCGATTCGTCCGCCGTTGCCCGACACGCGATGGCACGACGTACACCGCTGCGAAAAGATCTGCTTGCCGTTGTCCACGTTCCCAACGGCCGTCTCGGTCGGCGCGACGGTACTCAGATTCCTGAGATACGCGATGACCTGGAGGATGTCGTTGTCCGAGATGTCATCTCTCTGAGCCGGCATCTCGGTGCCCGGAACACCCTTGCGGATGGTGTCGAACAGACGCTCGTCGGTCGCGCCAGCACCGATGAACGTGACGAGATCCGGCCCTCGGTATCCGCCGGCGTCGAGGCCGTGGCAGTCGGCGCAGATGACGCGGTACAGCGCCATGCCGGCGCGAATCGACTCGCGGTTCCGGAGGTGCGGATTGTTGGCGGCCGGGTGTGGCGGCCGATCCTGGGCGGCCAGCAGGACGCCGGACGCGATGCACAGCGTGCCCAGCACCGCAGAACGCACAAGAGTCATCGGAGCCTCCTCGTTGACGGCGCAGGCCTCTCGCGAAGTCGTCGCGCGTCAGCTGTTGACGATCTGTGGAATCAGCGTGCCGTACACGTCCGTCAGCCGCATGTCCCGCCCGTTGAAGCGGTACGTGAGCTTCGTGTGATCGATGCCCAGCAAGTGGAGCATCGTAGCATGCAGATCGTGATACGAGACGGGTTGTTCGAGTGCCTTGTAGCCGAAGTCGTCGCTCGCGCCAATTACCTGGCCGCCTTTGACGCCGGCGCCCGCCATCAGCACGGTCTGCGTGCCCGGATTGTGATCGCGCCCGACGCCGCGCTGCGAGATCGGCATGCGGCCGAATTCGGAGTGCATGACGACCAGCGTGTGGTCGAGCAGTCCACGCGCGCGCAGATCGGTCAGCAATCCCGACATCGGACGGTCGGTTTCGGCGGCGTGCTGCGTGTGGTTGGTCTTGATGTCGTCGTGCGCGTCCCACGTATCGGTGTTCTGGTTGCCGACGCCGCCAGCGAAGATCTGGACGAACCGCACGCCACGTTCGACGAGGCGCCTGGCCATCAGGCACTGCCGGCCGAACGGCTCGCTCACTTTGTCGTCGAGGCCGTACAGCTTCTTCGTCGCGTCGGATTCGCTCGCGATGTCTACTGCGTCCGGCGCGCAGCCCTGCATGCGGTAGGCGAGCTCGTATGACGAAATCCGCGCCGCCAGCTCGCTGTTGCCGGGGAACTTCGCCATGTCGAGCTCGTTCAGCTTCGCCAGCGCGTCGAGCCGTGCGCGCTGTGCCTCGGCGGTCATGCCGGCGGGCGGCTTGAGATCGACGATCGGATCCCCCGTCGATCGGAACTGCGTCCCCTGATACGCTGCCGGGATGAAGCCAGCGCTCCAGTCATTCGGACCGCCCAGCGGTCCGCCGCGCGCGTCGGTCATGACGACGTAGGCGGGGAGGCTCGACGAAATCGACCCGAGGCCGTAGGTAACCCAGGAACCAACACTCGGGTACCCGAGGTTGATCTGGCCCGTCTGCATCTCGTACGTGCCCTGGACGTGATCGTTCGACCGCCCGTAAACCGATCGCAGGAACGCGAGCTCGTCCACGTGCTTGCTGAGATGCGGGAAGATTTCGGAGACTTCAATCCCGCTCTGCCCGTATTTCTTGAACGTGAACGGGCTCGGCATCAGCGGTCCGGGAAATCCCTGCCGGACGATGACGTCGCC
>AR_comb_assmDRAFT_10308173_pt1 | contig 20102 bp, 12 predicted proteins | sample ArasoioldDNA_FD_10543 | JGI IMG/M metagenome (IMG submission 10543) | reverse complement strand
AGTTACGTGAGGATCGAAGGCTTCGAGATTCGCAACTTTCGCACCGCCGAACATCGATTGTCCCCTCTAGGCATAAACGTGATCGGGGCAGGCTCCCATATCGAACTGCTGAAGAACAACGTCCACCACATCGAGAATAACTTTCAAGGCCGCGATGCTCCGGGAAGCGGTGGCAACGGATTTGGCATTGCCGTATATGGGACTGACGTCAAGGCTCCGATCACTGATCTGATCATTGACGGCAATGAAGTACATCACCTGAAGACAGGTTCGAGCGAGTCGCTGGTTGTGAACGGAAATGTCACGAACTTCCGCATCACGCACAACGTCGTTCACGACAACAACAACATCGGAATCGATGTCATCGGCTTTGAGCGCACGGCGCCGGACCCCGCCGTCGATCAGGCGAGAGATGGATTGGTGAGCGGCAATTTGGTTTACAACATTACCTCGAAGGGCAATCCTGCTTATCGCAACGACGAGTCTTCCGATGGCATCTACGTGGACGGCGGCACTCGGATTCTGATCGAACAAAACGTCATTCATAACGTGGACTTCGGAATCGAGTTGGCCAGCGAACATAAGGATCGCGCGACCAGCTATATCACCGCGCGGAACAACCTGGTCTATCACTGCCACACGGCTGGTGTTTCCATCGGAGGCTATGCGCCTGAGCGAGGGCACACCGTGCACTCCACGGTAATCAACAACACTCTCTACGACAACGATACGTCAGCAACCGGCTCGGGTGAGTTTCAGATGCAGTGGAACATGGCGGACAATATTTTCGAAAACAACATTGTGTATGCGGGGACCCGCTGCCTTATAACGCTGAATCGATCTCAGGTCGATAAGAATAGCCCGCCCGCAATCATCGACCACAACCTTTATTACTGTGTGTCTGGGGCACCGGCGAGCACATGGGTAGGGGCCACCAACACCATGACGGGATTCGACAAATACGTTGAGGCTACCGGAAATGATCGGCATTCCCATTTCTCGGACCCGCGTTTTGTAGATCCAGCCAAGAATGACTTCCATCTACAGCCCGATTCTCCAGCCCTTGCTGCAGGCACAACTGCTGAAGTGCCGACTGGAGAACTCGATCTTGAAGGCTCACCGAGAATCCGGTCCGGGAAGATAGACATCGGCTGCTACCAGCGGCAATAGAAGCAAGTTCAGGTTCCGGAAGTCCTCAAACACCTACGTCACTCGGGAGACTGGTTTTTCTTGCAGCAGCAGCTCTGACGCTTGCACCCGCCGGTTGGTGTGAAACCAGTTCTGGACAATATTGTTACGAAGGAAATTGGCGAGCGACAGGAGACTCATACCCTGGTGGTGCACCATCCACGAGCGGACCAATTTCCATTGGCGACGGTGGAAAAAGCTGCCTGGAACCGTATAGTCGGCAGATTCGCAAAATCCGTAGGCGCCGAACCATCCCAGGTCCTCCATGCGGTGCAGGTTGGCGAGGGCCGCTTTGGGGTCCACATTTAACGCCAAAAAAGTTGAATAGGGAGAGATGATCAGCGGGTTCGACTCGGTCTTCTTCAGAGCGAGACTGGGTACCCCGAATGCCTCATAGTGATAGTCCCCTCCATCGTTCAGCCTGGAGCACGCCGATTCTGAGATGCCCCAAGGCACGCCCTTCTCCGCAGCGTATTCCTGCTGCGACCGAACGGCAGCGACGCAGGCCCGGTCAAGCAGGGTATTGCGGTAGCTGCGCATCCAGATATTGGGCATGAGGTATTCGAACATGGTTCCTGTCCAGGAGAGCAACACGGGCCGTCCGCGATCGGTAGTGAACGGGCGGCGCAGGCGAAACCAGCAATCCTGGGGAATATCTTCCTTGGCGATAGCGATGAACAGTGCCGTACGCGGTTCAGTGGCGAGCAAATCGTAGAAGAAAGGCTGCAGCTCTTTTGCTCCAGCGTCAAAGCCGACAGATACGAGTTGCCGTGGTTTGTCCATCAAGAACGTGAAGTCCATCGCCTCCGCAATATCGTGCGCACGCTGACTGATCTCGCGTATAGCGGACAGCAAACGATCGACATTCTGCCGGGCCTCTGACAATTGCTGCAGGAATTGCTGATTGAGAGAGCGATCGCCATTTTTCGCAGATGGTAGCGTACCGTCGACAAATCGCTCGAACTCAGATATCAAATCTGGAAGTCGCTCAAAAGGCACGTCGTCGAGCGACCGTGCTCCAGCCGCTTTATTTCTGATCTCAGAGAAATCCGGGAGAGCCCATGGCATATACGATTTCACGAGGTCGCGGATGGTATGAATTCGTAGATGTGCTTGGGCACGAAACCAGTTAATCTCTTCCGTCCGATCGGACTCCGCTCGAGGCTTCTTTTCGTCTAGCGATTCCTCTGGGAAGTTCAAAATCGCTGAGAGCCAGTTCCCATCCCGAACCTGATCCTGAAAACCGGCCAGAACTTTGTTCCGAAGGACTCCCAGTTTCACGAGCGCTTGCAGATGATCAATCAGACCTTCGGCAGCCGTACTGGCAATCAGGGGCCGTGTCAGACATTCAATGCAGCCCTGCTGTAATGTCCACAACGATGCTACGAGGTTTCCGCTATCGACCGAGGAAACAAAGAATGGCGGCTTCGCTTCTACACTCCGGGTGTCATACCAGTTCATCAGATGCCCGCGATATTTGGGGATTCGGATGATGGTATCGAGCGTCTTGCGCGTGAGATCAACCATTTCCGGCAGGGTGATGTAGCCGAATTCGCGCGCTACTTGCCGAGCATTTAAGAGGAGACCGACGTTCGTGGGTGAAATGCTCGCTGCCACCTTCCTCGGTTCGTCCTGAATGTTGTCGGGAATGAGCCAGTTATGTTCTTCCGAGGAGAAGTCTGCGAAGTACCGCCATATATAGAGCGCAGACCTGCGAAGCAGCGCCGCATCTCCACGCGAGATATCCGGGAGAGGTTCGACCGGACTGGCGTTGAGCCAGAGCACGAGAGGTTTACTGCAAGCCCACAGCAACAGAATCGGAAAAGAAGCAAGCAGAGCATGCGGACGGGTAAACCAAATCAGCACGCAGAGAGCGGCAGATAGAAAGGGCGTCCAATCAACATACCGGTCGATCGCCGTGCGGCTCTTGCCTAGTTCAGCCTCAGCAGCAGTTTCCCACTCCAGAAGACGTTGCCGGGTTACCGACCGCCGGACCAGCGCCCGCACGACGGCGTCGAGCGCCAGTAGGGTCTGATGCGCCAGCAGCGTGAGATTCAAAAGTACCGTGAAATTCGAAGCAAAAAGAGTTTCAAACGCGTCACGCGCAGTGCGAATGTTGCGTGCGATGACAGCCCGGGTTAGACCGAACAGGAGTTCGACCCAGGCAGGCACGAACAGAATGCAGATCGCCGCAATAGTCCAGAGAACCGGGTGGGCCGTCGCGAACCATGCATACAGCAGCAATATGAAAGTCGCGGGCTCAACCAGGCTGCGCCGCAAGTTATCGAAGATCTTCCAGCGCGATACGAGTGAAATGGGATTTGGTACTCGAGAACCCGCTTCATCGGGAACGGTATCCGTAAGCCATTCCACAATCTGCCAATCTCCGCGCAGCCAGCGATGTTTGCGACGGCTGTAGGCGCTGTAATGCGAGGGATAGTCCTCAATCACCGCGATATCGCTGGCCAAACCTGCACGCGCATAGGCTCCTTCGATCAGGTCGTGGCTGAGCAGCGAGTTCCGCGGAAACCGCCCATACAAGACCTGGAACATCGTGTCCACTTCGTAGATGCCTTTGCCGGTGAATGAGCCTTCGCCGTACAAGTCCTGATACACATCGGAAGTGGCCCGAGTGTAAGGATCCATCCCGGTTTCACCGGCGAAGATGGCTGCCAACCGCGAACGTGCCGTGCACTGTACGCTGATATCGACGCGGGGCTGGAGAATGCCGTAACCGGCCACGACAATGTTCTTCTGCGAGTCGACAATGGCCTGATTCAGCGGATGAGCGAGCGCTCCGATCATGCGATGAGCCGAGCCACGCGGCAACTCCGTATCCGAATCCAACGTGATCACAAAACGGACTTTGGGCAGCAGAGAAAGATCGCCGATCTTCACAGGAAAGCTGTCGTATTGTCCGCGCAGTAGCTGATTCAGATCGAGCAACTTGCCACGCTTTCGCTCCCAGCCCATCCATCCTTTTTCCCGCGGGTTGTATACCCGATGGCGGTGGAGATGAAAGAATGTACCCGATTCCTTCGCGGAGTACCGCACGTTCAACTCCGTAATCAGCCGTGAGCACAATGCGACAAGTTCGTTGTCTTCGGGCGCAGGCTGCGGAGAATCCGGCAGATCCGAAACAATCGCGAAGTGGATGTTGGGGTCATGATTCCCCAGATACCGCACCTCCAGCTCTTCGATAAGATGTCGCACCTGCTTCTCGCCTAGCAACAACGTCGGAACCGCCACCAGCGTCACGCAATCATTCGGCACGCCATCAGAGAAATCCATTTTGGGCAGAGTGGCGGGTGACAGCAGATTCGTAGTCAAGTAGTTCATCAGCTGAACTGCCGCCTGAGAACTGGGCAAAAGCAGGATCAGCATGGAGAGCAGAATGTTCTGCAACGGCGTATAAGGCGGCGTCAGTAACCACAAGACGCCTGTGAGGATGACAAAAGTTAGAACAACGGTCCCGATGAGAAGAAACTCATCGGGGTGACTGCGCAGTGTCGTCCTGACTGTCTCCCCAAAAGTCGGATGGTACCCCACCCTTTGACACAGGATTGAGGCGCCATCGCCCACCAGGTAGTACCCAATGTGAGATTCACGGAGCGCGATCCTTGGATCGCCTAATCCTCGACTCTGCGCCTGCCGTGCTAGAGCAAGCGCCTCCTTTGCCACTTCCATCTCCGTGAGATCGGAACGGCGCGAGATCGACGAGATCCTCTCGCGATATGAATTCCGGCTTTCGAGGTCCATGCCTGCATAAGCGCCAGCGGGATCGTGGCGCAAGATCTCGTCATAGGGAATAAGCTCTTCGAGATCATCCTTCCACGAAGCATGAATTACATGCTGGAATGTTTGAACGTAGGGAATGACGCTGAGGGAAGGCTGACCTGCCGGAGTTTTGAGTAGTCGGAGGCCACGTTCCGTAATTCGCTCCAACAAGACGAGTTTCAGAGCCGGGACCAGCGCGCCGATCTCATGAAAATCGAGTGGAGTAGTTTCTTCGAACGCCTTGCAGAACGCGATGAACTCACCCTTACGGAACTTTGTTTCCATCTGATCGAGAAAGGCCTCGGAGATCGCCAACACTCGAGGCAAAATCTCTACCTGATTCGAAACGACGGGCAGTTCGATCTGCCCAAGTTCACTCGCAACAACGCGGGCTCCTGAGGAAAGTAATTTCGCATTGCCGTGCACGGCCAGAAGCTCTTCGGAATCGGGCGTTCGCGCAAGAGCGGAGTCCACGCGTTCACACAGGATCTTCAGACCCATAATGAGTCTTTCGCACCTGACCGAGAATGTTTCTGCGGACGACCGTTCCGGAAGCCATGTGAGACTGGCAGCAAGCTCCGCAGCCGCATTCGTTACCGGAACTACTTCTTCTTTCTGAATGCGAACAGCGGAGAACTTCCGCTCTTCTTCACCAATGATGCCTTCGGTCTGAGTGTGAGGCCCCATGAATTAGTCAACCGTCCTTACGTACCACGGCGCGTTTGGGCGGCTATCGATAGCTTGCCGCCTGCAGCTCGAACATCTCAGCATACCGCCCCCCGAGACTCGTTAATGCATCGTGATTCCCTTCCTCAGCGATACGTCCCTTTTCCAGAACCACGATCCGATCTGCCATTCGGACGGTAGAGAAACGGTGTGAAATGAACAATGCCATCTTCCCCGCCGTCAGCTCCGCAAACCGCTGAAAAACCTCATATTCGCTACGGGCATCGAGCGCCGAAGTGGGCTCGTCCAGAATGAGCACCTGTGCATCTCGTAGGTAGGCGCGAGCGAGGGCAACTTTCTGCCATTCTCCGCCGGAGAGGTCGACTCCACCATCGAAGCGGCGGCCCAGCATCTGCGCATATCCTGCAGGAAGTTTAGCCACCACTTCGTCAGCCATGCTCTTTTGAGCAGACCTTTGCAAACTCTCCAGATCCTGGACCTGTTCGATGCGCCCCACAGCAATGTTTTCACGAGCGGTCATCTCATAGCGCATGAAGTCCTGGAAAATAACGCCAATCTCTCGATAGAGGTCCTCAAGGTCGTACTCCCGCAGATCAATGCCGTCCAGTAGCACTCGCCCTTCGACCGGATCGTAGAGTCGCGTCAAGAGCTTCACGATGGTGGTCTTGCCTTCGCCGTTTTCCCCAATCAGCGCGACACGTTCGCCCGGTCGCAGATGGAAATTTAGCCCGTTGAGGACCAGGCGCGAGGACCCCGGATATCGAAACGAGACATTTTGGAATTCAAATCCACTCTGGATCGGCCGCGGCGCAGGCAGGGCGTTTGGCTTCGAACGGATTGTGGGCCGCATCTCGAAGAATGCGATCAGATCGGTCAAGAAGAGCGCCTGATCTGCGATCGTCGAAAGGGTGGAGAACGTCTGCTGGAGATTCGAGCTTGCCTCGCGGATGGCATTCGCCAACAGCGTGAGGGTACCGAAACTGAACACTCCCATTACAGTTCGCCAGACTGCGTAAACGTAGGCAGTGTAGTAACCAGCAGTACCAATAGCCGAGAGTGCAGATCCGGCGATTACCTTTCGGCGCGCAAGACGGATATCTTCTTCATACACCTGATCGGACAGCCCCTTAAAACGGCCTGTCAGGAAGTTTCGCAATCCGAACAGCTTCAGTTCCTTGGCCGCTTCCTTGCTGCCGCCCAGAACGCGAAGGTAGTCGAGTTGGCGACGAATGGGCGTCTGGCGGAAATTCTTCGCGTACCCCAGGAATGCGAAGTGCGTCTCTCCAATGAAAGCCGGGATTACACCGATCACCAGGAGCAACAGCAGCCAGGGCGAGAACACCATGATCGACGCCGACAAGGTAATGGTGGTGATTACCTGCTGAATCAGTCTGCCGATCGCCTGGATCATGAACAGTCGATCTGTGGCTTGCACGCGAGCACGCTCGAGCCTGTCATAAAAGACAGGGTCTTCGTAAGCCAGTAAGTCGAGGCTGGCAGCATGCTCCATGACTCGAACGCTAACGTGATTGGTGTACTTGCCGGATAGCAGGGCATCGAGATAGTCGATCAGCCGTCCTACTAGCCCAATGGCGACGGCAATGGCGAACTCCGTCCCCACCAGCCACCACAGCCGGGGAGTGATCGGCTGGTGAGTGGTGACGATCTGGAAAATTGTGTCGATGATCAGCTTCGACACCCAGAAAAGCGCAGGAGGCAACAGAGAGGCAAAGATTCGCGCGAGAAGCCCAAGAATAACGACGCTACGCCCCGACTCCCAAACAAAGCGCAGGACAGCGGGTACGTTGCGAAGGGCCGCAAGCCGGTCGCGCCAACCGCTCCAGAACTCTGGCTGTGAATTCATCCCTGAATCAACCCGGCTTCGTCAGTGGCCGAGAGAGATCGGCACTCGAAGTTATCCACCAAGGTTCTTGATAGAGACCTTGAGCATAGTCGAATCAGTTCAAGGCAAACAAGGCCACTCCCAAAAACGCCTTTTGGATGAGGAAAATGCCCCTACGGTTGGTGGGACGGCAAGCCGATTGGCCCTAAAAAGCCTATTCAGGACGGAACCCCGCGCGCTCCATTCCACGCTGGGCCTCGGGACTTTTCATGAAAGCATTCCAGACGAAACCCGTGCGCAGGTTCTCCGCCATTAGCAACATGATCCCTGTATCGATCCCGATCACATCAGAGCCATACCAATTCTTGAGGGGATTGAACGCGTCGACGAAACCGTACTTGCTCCACGCTGACGGATACTTCTTTCGAATATTCTTCAGCACGCGCAGGGTAGCCTCGGGTGCAAAGGGCAATGAGCCCCCGGCGGCGCTTGGAACGACTGTACCGTCAATGGGACCAATGGCCGGCGGTCCGCCCCAAACGGTATATCCCTGCTGAGAGTCGGACGCGGTGATGCCCCAGAGATCTTCGCTGTAGTCCGGGAATTGCTTAGCCAGTTCCAGACAGAAGCGGCGGTGCACTTCGGTTGCGGTGACGGAATTCTGAAAGTAATTCGCAAACTTATCGCGCTTGCCGCGAAAATCAAACCATGCCTGCGAATACTGATGAATGAACAGGGGCGCGAACGAACCGATGTACCGCAGCCCGTCGTATTCAAATGTCAGCCGCTTCCACGCGTTCCAGGTTTCCTGACTCAGGGGATGGGCGGAGGACCCCATTCCAAGCAGATACATCATCATGAGTTCGCTATAGTAGTCCCAACGCGAAGGCAGAAATCCAATCTCCGGACTCCAGCCATGCGTTAGCAGAGCGGTATCTTCGGAGAGCCAGGTCCAATCCACCCGACTGAAGATGAGGTTGCAGAGTTCCGCCACGGCAGGATGGCGAAAGAACTGGCGACAAGTCAGTACGCCGCAAAGGAGAATGGCTGTATCGACCGAAGATACCTCAGAGTCGAACATGCGCTCGCCGGTTTCTGGGTTGGCGAAGTGGTAAAAGAATCCGCGATGGTTGGGCAGCTTTTTCCACAGGAAGCGGAGGGTTACGAAAACTCGCTCCAAGACGGTAGTGGTTGGAATGAAACCGCGTTGCGCGCCAATGCAGAGAGCGGTCAGTCCGAAACCGGTCGCCGCAATCGAGGCCGCGTCCCCCTGCCGCTCGGTCTGGACGTTGCACCGATCTTTGACCATCCCGGTTCTGGGACTTCCCTGCTCCCAGAAAAATTGAAAATTCGCATTCTCAACGTCGTTGAGAAACTGATCATCTTCGGGAGACAATGCCGGCAAGCCAGATGTGTTCGCCTTCGACGCGGGAGTCTGCGCCTGCGCCCCCAGCACTCCCCAGTCGTGGACGAGGGGAATCGACAAGCCGGCGGCCAGAATCTGCAGGGCCTCGCGGCGAGAGCGCAGATTAGGTTTGCTTTCTTTCATCCAGTTCTTATCTTATTAACAGCGTTGGGATAATGCGAAGCTGTTTTAGCGTCAAACGTATGATAGTTGCAAGGGTACGAACGTGTAGGGATGCCATATAGGTCCCCTTCGTTGCTTGCCGTCGGAAACGTGCAACAGAGTTTTATCATCTCAATTGGGTCGGCAGCCTCTATGACACGGGCCCACAAGATCGAGCTTTTCATTATCGGACTTGTCGTGATTCTTGCGGCGGCCGGGACCTATGTCCTGATCCGCTGGCAGAAGCAACGACCCATTTCGCTCAGGGGTGCTGTGATCGTGCGGGACACGGATCCACGCAAACAGTTGCCAATTGGTGGCGTCAGGGTATATACCGAGGGCATCATCGCTCCGGAATCGAAGTCCGATTCGTCAGGATTCTTCGTTCTAAGCTTGCCCAAGCCGATCCGCCGAGGCAGGCCAATCGTTCTTCATTTCCGTCATCCACAGTATCGTCCGCTCGACTTGAACGACTACGTTGGCAATCAGCTTTACATTGTGCGCATGGTTCCGCTCAACATCACGCAGGACACTAAACAACAACCTGCCATAAAGCTGGCTAACGTGCGAATTCGCTACACGGTAAAGGCCATGACCGAGCTCAACGTTGGCAGCGCGGTAAAAACCTTTCAGGTGGAGAACAAAGGGAACGTGCCATGCAACAAGCAACATCCCTGCTCGCCAGATGGGAAGTGGAAAGCCGCTCTCGGTTCAGCGACGTTGGATGCGGGCGTCGGCAACCAATTTCGCGGTATTCGGGCCTCCTGTATCGCAGGGCCTTGTCCCTTCACGCGGATCGAATCCGATCAGTCGTCGCCGAACGGTCAGACCCTGACATTGGCGGTCCGCAATTGGTCCGATACGGCGACCTTTCTGCTGGAAGCTGAAGTCTCTCGTCCGATGGTCACGCAGGCCGAGCATTGGTCGTACCCTGCCATCTTTGGTGACGGTTTCTCGTTTACCCTTCCACCTTCCGCCGAGAGTGTCAGCATGGAAGCAGATGTCGATGGCCAAACGATCATTTTTCCATTGGGACCGTCACTCGCCCTGAGCTGGGCAACCTGTAACGATGGAACCAACCCCGACGAGGGACGGATTTACCGCTGCACCCTCAAGCCCGGATATCGTTTCCAATAGCGCATCATTCACCCCTCGGAACTCACGACAACGTCACATCGTCCGAGCGCTCATCCGTGTTATTCTTCGCCGTGCAAAATACGTAAACGTTTACGCCGGGCTTTACAGATCGCTTTGTCGAGTTTCTCGCACTCACACGGAGAACCACAATTATGAGACGCACGCTGCAATCATCTTGCTTGCTGGTTGTTTGTATTTGCTTCAGTCTGATGGCTCAGGCCCAGTGGTCACCCATGAATCCTGTGAAGAAGGTCCAGCAGGAAAGTGATGGTGCCACTTTCACGATGGGCTCAGGAACTTTGCGCTTGCAGGTGTGCTCCGATTCCGTCATTCATGTTCTCTACTCGCCCACGGCGTCCTTCCCGAAGAAGACAGAATTTGTGGTCACCAAAGATAAGTGGCCGACCTCCAAGTTCACTATGCAATCCAGCGACGAATCGGTGACGCTCAGCACCTCTTTGTTGAAGATCACCGTGACGAAGAAAGATGGTGCTATCGCTTATGCCGATGCGTCGGGCTCTCCACTCGTACAGGAGGCCACGCGCAGCATGGCTCCGGTGAAAGTAAATGGTGAGGATACCTACCGGGCCGAATCTTTCATCAACATCTACGGCTCGCACGAGGGCCTGTATGGTCTAGGCCAACATCAGGCGGGCGTCTGGAATTATCGCGGTGAGTCGATCGACATCGTGCAAGACAACAGCAATATCTCAGTGCCGCTGATGCTTTCGAGCAAGGGATACGGAATTTTCTGGAATAGCACGGCTCGCAGCCGTTTCAACAACCGGTTCGCCAACTATCTCTACATCAGTTCCGAAGTTGCCGACGTAATCGACTATTACTTTCTCTATGGACCTGAGTTTGACAAGATCGTGGCCAGCTATCGCGATCTGACGGGACAAGCTCCGCTGTTCGGGAAGTGGGCATACGGATTCTGGCAGTGCAAGAATCGCTATAAGTCCCAAGACGAAATTCTCGGTGTTGCGAAGAAATATCGCGACCTTCACATTCCCGTCGACAACATTGTGCAGGACTGGTTCTGGTGGAATCGAAAGGGAGAGTTCGTCTTCAACAAAAACTATCCCGACCCGAAGGGAATGATCGATCAGTTGCACACCGAGAATTTTCACCTGATGATCTCGATCTGGCCTTTCTTTGAGCCCGGCTCAGCGAATTACGACTACATGAACAGCAAAGGGTGGTTCGTCGACAAATTCAAATTCGCGAAGCCGCCTTATCACACCGATGCGATGGCGGTCTACGATGCCACCAGCCCGGAGGCGCGCAAATACTACTGGGCTCAGGTGAATAAAGGTCTCTTCAGCATCGGAGCCGACGCGTGGTGGATGGACACGACTGAGCCAGAAACAGAAGGTCAGGAAGAGAACATCCTGCTTCATCACAAGCTTGCCGCCGGAAGCGGCGACCGTTACGTCAATGCCTATCCTTTGCTTGACACGGGAGCTGTGTACGAAGGGCAGCGCAGCGCCTCGGACAAGAAGCGGGTCTACATTCTCTCGCGCTCGGCGTTTGCCGGATCACAGCGAAATGCGGTAACGGCATGGTCGGGCGACATCAATTCGGACTGGTTCAGCTATCGCCGGCAAATCCCGGCTGGACTGAACTTCGCTGTGTCGGGGATTCCCTACTGGACGACCGACATCGGCGGATTTGTTTTTGGAAGCCCAACCGATCCGGCGTTCCGCGAACTTTTTGTGCGCTGGTTCCAGTACGCGACGTTTAACCCGATTTTGCGAGTCCACGGCACCCGGAACCCCGATGAAAACGAACTGTGGTCGTATGGGCCCGATGCACAGAATATTTTGGTCAACTTCGATCGTCTGCGTTACCGCATGCTGCCCTACATCTACTCGCTTGCCTGGAAGACAACGAGCGAAGCCTACACACCGATGAGACCTCTGGTGATGGATTTCCGCACCGACGAACGGGCTCTGAATATCGGGGACCAGTTCATGTACGGACCGGCGTTCCTGGTGAATCCGGTTACCGAGCCAGGTTCCACGAGCCGGCAGGTTTATCTGCCGAATGCGAAGTGGTATGACTTCTGGACTGGGACTGAGATGGGCGGCGGCCGGATGGTCAGCGCGAACACGCCACTGGAACGGCTACCTCTGTACGTGCGCGCGGGATCGATTCTCCCGCTGGGGCCCGATCAAGAATGGTCCACCGAGAAACCCGCGGATCCAATTGAGCTCCGCATTTATGGCGGAGCCGATGGGGACTTCGTTCTGTACGAAGACGAGAACGACACCTACAACTACGAGAAGGGTGCTTACGCAACCATTCCTCTGCATTGGGATGACGCACCACGCACGCTCACCATCGGCGAGCGAAAGGGACAATTTCCCGGAATGCAGGAGAACCGGACGATTCGCGTCGTTTTCGTTCGCGAGAATCACGGAGTGGGTGTGAATCCCGCGGATGCACCGGACAAAGTCGTGCAGTACTCGGGCAAGCAGGTCACGGTAACTCCTTAGGCAGCACAAAGGCGCAGACCACAACGGACGCGAAGGATCTCGAAGGAACCCAAGAGAATTGCGCATTCCTTCCTGCCCTTCGTGTCCTTCGTCGTTTATGCCTTTTCTCTATTGACATTTTGGAACTATCGGTTCAACATGGCATTGTACGACATGTCGCGACACGCCATAATGGAAAGTTTACCTCTCACCGAGCCCGTGTTGCTGATCCTGTTGAGCCTTGCCGGCCAGCCTCAGCATGGCTACGCCATCTTGAAAGATGTTGAAAGGATGAGTTCGGGCCGCGTCGTGCTTAGTACGGGGACGCTGTATGGCGCGCTGCGGCGCTTGCTCGATGATGACTGGATCGAGCGGTTTGAAGAGAAGGAGATATCCAGAGGGCGCCAGGCTTACCGCCTCACGCCTCAGGGCCGCCGCAATCTGCAGCTTGAAATCGACCGGATGAAGCACATCACCCGGCTGGCAACATTACGGGTCGCCACGAAAGAGAGCTGATCGATGCTCGCCATCTACCGGAAACTTCTGCGTCTCTATCCGATGAAACATCGTGAATCGTTCGGCGAGGAGATGCTTTCGGTTCTGATCGAAGAACGCAGTGAAATTGCGGAGAGAAAGCGGATGGCCAAGGCCCGGCTTTTCGTGCGCGAGACTACGGGTCTGCTGGTGGGCGCCCTCCGTGAGCATTTTCGCGCCTTAACAGAGATTCACCAAGAAATGTCGTTTGTAACCGGGAGGTTTTCTATGCGTAACGGATTCCGTTTTCCAATCTCGACGATTGTGTTCATGGCCTTGATACTCGCGTGTGTAATGTGGGCTATCCAAAAAGGCGAAGATATCGCATCATCTGTTCCGAATGTGAATCCCCCACTTCCCGTTCACATTCAGCCCGTGCATTCGATTCTGTTAGGCGGAATGCCTTTGTTCTTCGCGTTCTTCTATGCGGCTGGGCTAATCGGATGGGCGCTTCTGTTTGCGATGCGAAGGTCGGGCGTGCACCGGCTCGATCAGATTGCGGGCGACAAGCCACTGAATCATTAAGGGCACGAAGGCACACGAAGGAATGTCCTTCGTTCCAGTACCTGCATCTTCATTCCATATTTCGGGCGCAATGTGATCAATGGCTCCGGCTCGACCTGGTGCCCCGGCACCAGCGTGAGTTTCCAACGCTGACCCAGGGTCGCGAGCAGTAGCACACCTTCCATCCAGGCGAACGATTCGCCGATGCACTGCCGGAACCCAGCTCCAAACGGAAAGTAAGTGAATTTCATCCTGCGAGCCTTGGCTTCAGGAGCAAATCGTTCTGGATCAAATCGCATGGGATCAGGGAAAAAACGTGAATCCCTGTGAGTCACAAACTGGCTCATCAGTACTGTAGTCTTCGCCGGTAGCCGGAAATCCCCGAGTTGAAAATCTTCCAGCGCGTAACGTCCCATCGCCCATGCCGGAGGATAGAGACGCATCGACTCGGCCAGAACCATCTCCACATAGCGCAGGCGCGGAATATCGTCGTACTTTGGAAGCCTGCCTTCTAGCTCGCAATCGATCTCCTCATGAAAGCGGCGCTCGCACTCAGGATTCTGGGACAGCAGATACCATGTCCACGACAAGGCGTTCGCGACCGTTTCGTAGCCAGCAAGAAAAATCGTGATGACCTGGTCTCGCAACGATTGTTCCGCTGCGGGGCTGTGATCGGGCTGTGCAGCCAGCATCAGATCCAGCAGACTGCCGCTGTTTGCGCTCTGTCGCCGATGGGCGGCGATCATTCGGTAGACCACTGCATCGATCCGCTTGCGTGCCCGCACAAACGCCGCCAGACCCGGAGGCCTCATGTGCACGAGCCACTCCGCTGCCGGAAGCATGACCAGGAAGTTGTAAAGTCCCATGATGCGGTTGATCGCGTCTGTGAGTTCGTTGACTTCCTCCCGGAGATCGGTGGCGAACAACGTGCGCGCGACCACGTTCAACGTGAGTCGCATCATGTCGATGGCGATGTCGCGATCTTCTCCATCTCGCCACGTCTGACGCAACGCGGCGGCCTCCTCAACCATCACGGCCGCATATTCCGGAATGCGTTGACGATGAAACGCGGGCTGTGCGACTTGCCGTTGCGAGCGATGCTGCTCACCTTCAGCGGTGATCATGCCCTCGCCAAGTAACATCTTGGATCGCCGTACAGTGCGTTCCTTGATGAAATTGTCGTTCTGCACCACAAGCACTTCGCGGATGTAGTCGGGATGATTCACGAAGACAATATGGTTCCAGCCGATCTTGTAGTGGGCAATGTCTCCGTATTCGCGGGTCAAATGTTGAAACAGGAGAATCGGATTTGCGGGCCGGAACCTGCGCCAGGCGAACCACAGAAGGTTGCGTTCGAAGCCGGGCGGGAATCGGAAGATGCCGTGTTTCGTTATGCGATCGCCTAGAGGGTTTTGTCTGGCGCCAACCGTTCGGCTAGCAACGACTCCGAATGCATCCTTCGGAGGCATCCAGTCGCCTCGCTCGCGAAGTTGTGCAGATTTTCTTGGGACCATTAATGTACTCGAACTTGTATCCCTTGATGGTGTCATACATTCCCCGGGCAGGCCAGGGAAGATACCCCTGGGGCATCGCATATGGCGGATGGCACGATCCCGGCCGCGTTCAAAGTGACTGAAAGGCATGGTCACGTCGAAAGGCGCATCATCATCAACTACGAGCGCGAGGCGCAGTCCCAACCGGCAAGGTCATAAACATTCGCGCCCGTGTTGACGGAGGTCTTGGGGCCAGCTAAGGTTAGGGCCGTCTATGGATCCAAATGCGTTTGTTGCAGAAGTGTATCGCCGAATGTCGCTCAGGCATAAGGTGGAGCAGCCACGACCTGGCTTTGCGGAAATACAGAATGACTCGCGAGTTCTCTTGGCAAAACAAGAGTATGCACAGATCCTTCCAGCTGACAAACACTGTTCGATCCTCGACATCGGCATCGGCGGAGGATGGTTCCTCGCCGCCTGTGTGGCACTCGGCTACAGGAATCTCGGTGGTGCGGATTTCGGCATTACGAACAAAGCGCACATCGCAGGGTGGACGAACGAGGGTATCGCGCTTTATGAGATCGAAACCGACATCGGAAGCCTGCTTGGCCGTCATCCAGCTGAATACGATTTCATTCACATGTCCCACGTAATCGAGCATATCCCAAAATATTCACTCCTATGGGTCGTCGATGCGCTGTATCAAGCCTTGAAGCCAAATGGAACACTTCTTCTGAGGACTCCTAACATGGAGGGCCCCACGCCGAACTCAAGCCTGTACGTCACTCTTGCGCATGAATATGGATTCGCGGGTAGCAATCTGAAGTCGTTGCTTGACATCTCCGGTTTCGACGACATCCGGTTTCACGACCTTATCGTGCGAAATCCCACAATCAAGCAGCGAATCGGCGCGATGCTTCGTTGGCCATTTCTTTGTGAGAGCCGATTGCGACACCGGCTTTTCGGAGCGAATGTGGGAGCACAGTTTGGAACAGAATTGGTCGTGACTGCGCGGCGCGGCAACCTGCCCCCGTTGTTCCCCGAACAATACAAGTAACCGTGGCGCCCTTTACGAGCCGGTCGGCTCCCCTCGTTTCTCGCCGCAGTCGCCATTCGGCCACTTTACTTCTCAGTTGTAATCGTTGGACCGAAACAAAACATCAGGGTGTGATGCAACGTTTTCACTGGGTGTCCACTTCCGAACGAGCAATCGCCGAATTGGACACCCGAGAATTGTTTCATGCCATCGCTCCCGCACGAAATAAGGAACTTAGCAAGGGAAGGCACGGTTCGACAAATGCTTACAGGTATTCCACTCCAACCCTACGACTTCCGGCCTGCGGGAGGTTCAGACAATGAGAGTTCTGCACGATTTGCGATACGCCATCCGGCAGTTGGTGAAGTCCCCGGGATTCTGCCTGGCCGCGATCATGTCCCTGGCGCTCGGAATCGGCGCCACAGTTTCCGTATTTAGCGTCATTTATAGCGCCGTCCTCACGCCGTGGCCCTATGCGGGGTTCGATCGCGTATGCCAGATCAATACCATCAACAAGGATGGCGGCGAGGGAGAACCCGGCTTTACCGGACCTCAAATTCGTCAGTTGCGGAATACTCAAGCTACGGAAGATGTGGTCGGAGTCGATAGTTGGAGCCTGACGTTGACCGGCAACGAAGCCCCGGAAGACGTGAAGGGCCTCTACTTCACCGGAAATGGATTTCTCTTCTTCGGCATGCCTGCGATGCTTGGCCGGTATTTCCAGCCCTCAGACGCTCCGGATTCGGGCGAACCAGAACCTGTGGTTGTGTTGAGCTACAAGTTCTGGCAGCGCCACTTTGGCAGTGATCCGTCGATTGTCGGCAAGAACATTCAGCTCGAACGAAAGAACTACACGGTTTTGGGAGTCATGCCTGTCCGGTTCACATGGGGCGACGGCGATGTATATCTGCCTCTGAAGATGTCGCAGGATCAGAAACACATTTACGAAACCTTTATAAAGCTGAAGCCCGGCGTTCGACTGGAGGCCGCCGAAGCTGAGTTTCGGACCTTGATGCAACAATTCGCCAAGGATCGACCCAACTTCTATCCCCCAAACTTCCGGATGGCTCTTCGCAACATGGGAGCGTTCTATACACGCAATTTGCGCGGGATACTCTATTTTCTATTTGGTTCCGTGTCGTTGCTGTTGCTCATTGGATGCGGCAATGTCTCGATCCTGCTATTGGCACGCGGCACTACCCGGTACCACGAACTCGCAATCCGTTCCGCCCTGGGCGCAAGCCGTGTCCAAATCATCCTCCAGTTGATGACAGAATCCCTGCTGCTGGCTTTGATTGGCACGGGGATCGGCGTGGTGCTTGCCTATCGCGCGCTGGGCTTCATTGTGGCGAGACTGCCGGAATATTCTTTTCCTCATGAAGCAGATTTCCACGTCAACGTCCCAGTACTGCTATTCAGTGTTGGCCTGGCTCTAGTTTCAGGTCTGCTCTTTGGAGTTTTTCCCGCTCTCGACTCCGCCCGTCGCGACATTAATCAATCGATTCAGGCCGGGACGCACAAATTGGCCGGCAATCTTCGGCGTCATCGCACTTACACAGGCCTGATTGCCAGCCAGATCGCACTGACTCTGATACTCCTGACCGGAGCGGGCGCTGCCATCCGAGGATTTACGCGCATGATTCAAAGGCCGCTTGGCTATGATCCCCATCAGGTTATGTCCGTGGGCATCCCCATCCACGAAAATACATTCACCACATGGCCCGAGCGGGCCTCGTACATCGCTCAACTTCGCGATCGCGTGGCGGAAACGCCCGGCGTCGTTATGGCAGGTATTTCCAGCAATGCAACCCCTCCAAGGAATGGTTGGAACCTGCCGGTGGAACTGCTGGGCAAGAACACAACCGAGCAACAAGAAGCTCGCGTTAATCTTGTGAGTTCTGAATATTTTTCGATCCTGCGTATTCCGCTCACTGAAGGACGACTTTGGCAGCAAAGCGAAATCTCACGAGGAGCGCCGCTGGCAGTCGTCAACCAGGCCTTCGTTCGCCGTTATTTTCCAAACGAACACGCCTTGGATCATTCAGTTCGTGTACCGCGGTTAAGCGAACCCTCCCCTTATCGACTCTCGTCGATGGATGCCGGCGGATGGCTCCAGATCATTGGCGTGACTGCTGACTCTCTCGACGACGGCCTTGACAAGCCAATCTTGCCGGCAGTGTATCTCCCCTACACGAACTGCATGTTCATGGGAACCCAGATTCTCGTTCGCGCAGAAGGCGATCCGCTCAGATTACTGCGCTCCATCCGACAGTCCATCTCGAACCTCAATCCCGATCAGCAGGCTTCTGCCGATGTACGCGATCTCGACAGTTGGATCAGACGAGAACCGGAGTTCGCCAACGGCCGCCTCGTTTCGATTCTCTTCGGCGCATTCTCAGCGTTGGCGCTTGGACTCGCGGCTGTAGGTCTCTACAGCGTTGTGTCATATAGCGTGGAACAGCGTAGCGGCGAATTCGGCATCCGCATGGCGCTCGGAGCCCAACGCCGCGATGTGCTGCGCATCGTGCTATGGTCGGCTGCCAGCAGCGTGGGCATCGGTCTCGCTGCAGGTCTCGTCCTGAGTCTGGGAACTGGCAAGATCATCACGCGCTGGGTACAAAACGCAGCACAGGATCCTTTGATTCCGCTTAGCGTCTCAGCACTTGTGATCTTGGTCGCAGGCCTGGCATGCCTGGTTCCCGCAATGCGGGCGTTATCCGTCGACCCAAACACGGCGCTGCGATGTGAATAGTTAAGATCTGCTATCGGGCGGACTTCTTCAAAACATCCAGATCCGCCAGAACCTCAGAACTGTGGCTGCCGGGATTCACGCTGGTGTAGACTTTTGCGATTTTGCCGTCGGGATCGATCAGAAACGTGTGGCGAGCGGCGAACTTGACTACGCCGAGATTCGTGAGCGATCCATACAAATCCGTCACTTTATGCTGGGTGTCGGCGAGGAGTTTGAAATTCAAACCTTCTTTGGCGCAGAACTGCTTGTGCGACTCGACGCTGTCGAGACTGACTCCCAGTACGACGGCATTTCTTTCAGCGTACTTCGGTTGATCCACCTGAAACTGGTGGGCTTCACGGGTTCAACCCGGGGTCTGATCTTTCGGATAGAAGTAAAGGACGACCCACTTGCCGCGGTAGTCCTTGAGGCTGACCGGGCCGTCTTGCGAAGGAAGGGTGAAGTCGGGAGCCATGCTTCCCTCGGCAGGTTTCGCCGAGTGTGACAGCAATCGCGGGACCAGAATCACGGCAGCGATGACCAGCAATACAATCAGGATAATTCGCATGGATCCCTCTGTGTAAGAGCATAAACCACTAAGGAAACTAAGGTGCACGAAGGAAAAACTGCGGGTTCGGTTCCTTAGTGGGCCTTCGTGTCCTTCGTGGTTTCCCGCCCCTCTTCCAACAAGAATCGCCGGGATTGAATTATGATGGAGTATTCGCCAATCCTTGGGGGAGACTTCAGACGTGGCACAGACGGAAACTGACGGCCTAGAAGTGTTGGAAACCAGAGAATGGGTGGATTCTCTGGACTATGTTCTTTCGCACGGAGGCCCCAACCGGGCTGGCCGTTTGCTGCAGCAATTGGCCTTGCACGCCCGGCGCGAAGCCGGCGTCAACCTGCCTTTTACCGCCACAACACCCTATCAGAATACAATTCCTGCACGGCAACAGCCGCCATTCCCTGGAAGTCAGGAGATGGAACGGCGCATCAAGAGCCTGGTCCGCTGGAACGCTCTTGCCATGGTTGTTCGTGCCAATAAGATCCAGGAAGGCATCGGCGGGCACATTTCGACCTTCGCGTCGGCCGCCACTCTTTATGAGGTCGCCTTCAACCATTTCTTCC
>AR_comb_assmDRAFT_10021814_pt1 | contig 20116 bp, 12 predicted proteins | sample ArasoioldDNA_FD_10543 | JGI IMG/M metagenome (IMG submission 10543) | reverse complement strand
AACTCGCCACCCATGAAGAGCAATTTCTTGCCAGGCTGGGCATACATATAGCCCAGCAAGAGCCGCAGATTGGCAAATTTATCCCAATCGCTGCCAGGCATTTTATTGAGTAGCGAACCTTTGCCATGCACCACCTCATCGTGCGACAGCGGCAAAAGAAAATTCTCGCTGAAGGCATAGAGGGGACGGAAGGTCACGAGGTTGTGATCGTACTTGCGGAAAATAGGGTCCAGATGCATATACGTCAAGGTGTCATGCATCCATCCCATATCCCATTTCAAGTGAAACCCCAGTCCGCCTACATACAGAGGGCGGGAGACCATAGGCCAGGCGGTTGATTCTTCGGCAATCATGGAGACGCCAGGATAGTGTGCGCCCACCAGTTCGTTACAACGGCGTAGCAGCGCCACGGCCTCAAGATTTTCTCGCCCACCGTAGCGGTTGGGAATCCACTCACCCGCCTTACGAGAGTAATCTAGGTACAACATTGAAGCCACTGCGTCGAGACGGAGACCGTCAGCATGGTACATCTCAAGCCAGAAAAAGACACTGCTCAACAGAAAACACTGCACCTCATGCCGCCCGTAATTAAAAATCCAGCTGTGCCAATCTGGATGCATCCCCTGACGGTCATCGGCATGCTCATAGAGGTGCGTGCCATCGAAGTAGCCCGGGCCATGCTCGTCGGTGGGAAAATGCGACGGCACCCAATCCAGGATGACGCCGATACCCTGCTGGTGCAGATAGTCAATGAGATACATAAAATCCGTCGGCGTCCCATAGCGCCGAGTCGGGGCGAAGTAGCCAGTGGTCTGGTAGCCCCAGGAAGCGTACAGAGGATGCTCCATGATCGGGAGAAACTCGACATGGGTAAATCCCATCGATTGGACATAAGCGGCCAATTTGGGAGCGAGCTCGCGATATGTCAGTGAACGATTGCCCTCCTCGGGTACCCGCATCCAGGAGCCCAGGTGCATCTCGTAGACGGCCATAGGCGCCTCGAGGACATTACGCTTGGTGCGCGCTTCCATCCAGGCTTGGTCCCCCCAGATGTACCACAGATCGGTGACAATCGAGGCCGTACGCGGCGGCACTTCGTGGGAAAAACCATAAGGATCAGCCTTGGCCACATGGTAGTCATGGTAGCGTGAGACAATGTGATACTTATAGATGGCCCCTGCACCTACGTCTGCCACAAAACCTTCCCAGACACCTGCCTTCCCGCGCTCCTGAAGCGGATGGCTCTCTGCGTTCCAGTCGTTGAAATCTCCGATCACGGACACATACACAGCGTTAGGAGCCCAGACCGCGAAGTATGTCCCTTTCGTTCGGCCAGACGTGACCAAGTGGGCTCCGAGCTTTTCGTAAAGTCGATAATGGGTGCCCTCGTTGAAGTAATGTAAGTCGTCATCCCCTAAGTGAGTTACTCTCGAGCTGCGTGCAGATCGCTGGCGACTCGGTCTCTCTGCCATTGTCGGCATCCCCCTCGCATGGAGAGAGGTCCATTCCTCTCGTCGCATGATCAAGGTTGGCACAGCCCATGGGTCTTCGTCAATGGCAGACCGTGTGCCTTAATGGCAGACAGGCAAGCACGCGGTCGAGCCACTGGGAAAAAGACCGGAGGAAATATGCGCAGGATGTTATTGACTGCCGCAGCATGCTCAGCTACGAGGGGCTCTATGGGCGTCGTACGCTGCCGTGACAGTCGTCACGGCAGCTCGGGGTCTCGTCGTTCACCGCGCCAGCGGATCGGGCCGTAGCTGGAAGTGCACGGCGATAGGTTTGCTGCCCTTGCCGCCTTCCCTGAGCCACGGAGTCCTGTCGCCGCTGGTGGTCCACAAGCCGCGGCCTTTCCAGCCGGCTTGCGCATCGTCAATGCGGCCATCGAACCCCTTGGCGTAAAAGCCGAGCGGGTACGGGACACGCAACGAGATCATCTGGCCATCTTTGAGCGCGACAAGGCCGCCCATGAGATTGGCGGTCGACATCGGCACATTCTCGCCAAGTCCGAAGGTGTTGTGCTGGTCGACCCAGGTGTAATAGCTCGACTCGGCACTGTTCTCGCCGATGCCTGCAAAGCCCGGGCCCGGGTATTGGTAGAACGACCACCCCTCCGGACAATGATCGCCAGTCGCGGTCGGTCCGTTGAGTGGCCCCTTGCACTTACGCCGGTCGAAGCTCGCCAGGTGGCCGCTCGAGGCCGACGCCCACACCACGCCGTTCTTGTCGATGTCACCACCACGGATGCCGAAGCCAGGCAAGGGCACGTTGTAGACTTCCGACAGGCCTGTTTCGGGCACAAAGCGCAAGACCGCTGGAGTGCCGCCGAACACGCCAACGGTGTACCAGATCGAGTCGTCCACCGGGCTCGGCATCACAGCATAGGGTCCCGAACCGGGGACAATCCGCTGGTCCTTGGTCGGGTCGAGCGGCTGGTTCGGCTCGCTATATTCGTCGCGCTTCCCATTGCCGTTGGTATCGAGGATGAACGGAGACCAGCCCTGCGACTTCGCCGCGTCACCGGTCTCGTCGAACATTTTGGTGTTGACCCAACCGGCCACTGGCCCCGTGCCGCTGAGCCACAACGTCTCATTGGCATCGTAACCGAACTGTGGGTGATGTGTCCCGAAGCAGGTGTCGACGAAAGTGTACTGCATCGTCTTGGGATCGAGCCTCGCCACCTGCCGAGGCGAGCGCTCCAGTGGGAACACCTTGGCGGAGGGATGGTCGGAACCCTTCTTGCAAAAATCCGGGTTGTCCATGCCGCGCACGGTGGCCGCGAGCCAGACTCTCCCCTGCTTGTCGAACATGCTGTTGTGGTTGTTGGCCCGGGTATCCCAGATCTGCTCGTCACCCCAGTAAGGCGAAGGCGCCAGCGGCTTGAGGCTGGCGGCATGTCCGGGCCCAAGTGCTTCAGGCATGTTCGGGTCACGCACGGGCATCTTGAATGTCGTCACCCGGTGTGTCTTGGGATCGAGAATCGGCATGTTGTCGGTCGAGTATTCGGGTGAGCCGAACAGCGGACCGTAAGCATTGACCATCGGATAGCGCCGGTCCGAGGCGATCAGGTCATGCAGGTAGTGCTTCTCAGTGCTCCACTCCCACCACGTCACGACGATATTGCGCTCGAGCCCCTGCGGCCGCGTTGGCTTGCTGTGCGGTAGCTCGCCTTGGGCGATGCGTTCCGTCCAGTCGGCGTAATACTTGAACGGGGCACCGCCGAAGTTCTTGGCAAGCTGGGTCAGCATCTGCTCGCCGGACTGTCCCGACTGAATGCGGCGCATCCACGCCTCTTCGTGCGACTTGAATTCCCCCAGGCCCGGCGGGAGCGTGCGCGTCGAGAGCTGACCCAACGGGTGACAGCCAATGCAGCCGATGTTCTTCACCTGCTTGAGCCAGTCGATCTGGGTGAGTTTTTCCGGAATGTTGCTCTTGCCGCCGAACTGGCTTGGCTCGGGAATCTTCAGCATCGCGTACCAGTAGATGGCGGGATAATATTGCGCCGCTGCCGCCTCGTCCGGCGCGCCCACGGCGGTGAGATTGAGCATCTTGCCCGGCGCGCTGTCCACCTTCGGTGAGTCTACCAGACCATAACCGCGCACCCACACTTTATACGTGGCCTTCGGCAGATCGGGGATGAGGTAACGCCCCTGATCGTCAGTGACCACGATCCTGGTGAACTTGGTGGGCAGATCTGTCGTCTCCGCGATCACCCAGACCCCGGCTTCTAGTCCCTGGGCGCTGGTGACCACACCACCGAGGTCACTGTCGCCGATGCGGACGGCGACGGCGGGGTTTTGTTGGGCACTCAGCCAGGCTGGTGAGGCGGCCAAAAGCACGGCGATGCCGACCGCCACCATGCCGAAGTACACTGCGTTTGTCGTCCTCATGTCCCTGCTCCTCTCTCCCCACTGCACCGCTGGGCGCTCTGCCCCAGGATCACGGACCAGGAGCAGGCGCACCTGAGTGCTTGCCTTGACTGTCCCTTGTGCTCGGGCACCATTGTGCCGGGTTCCGTATCAGTGCGTCAAGAGGCCGCGCCGCTCAGCGCGCCAGCGGATCAGGTCGTAGCTGGAACCGCACGACCTTCGGTCGGTTTTCCTTACCGCCTTCGAGGTGGAACATCGTCCTCGTGGAGTAGGTCGTCCACAGCGCTCTGCCCTTCCAGCCGGCATTCGCATCGTCGATACGCCCTTCGGCCCATTTGGTGAAGAAGCCGATGGGATAGGGCACGCGCAAGTTGACGAACTGCCCGTTTACCAGGGCCAGCATCGCGTCGTTCAGGTTACCGGTGGCAAGCGGCACGTTCCGCCCCAGCCCGAGTGTGTCGAACCAGTCGACCCAGGTGTAGTAGCTCGACTCGGCGCTGCCATCGTCCTGCACATCCTTGAACTGCGGTCCGGGCAGCCGATGGAGCGTCCAGCCTTCGGGGCAATGCTTGCCGGTGGCGTTCGGCCCATTGAGCGGGCCTTTGCATTTGCTGCGATCGAAGCTCGCAAGGTGGCCGCTCGCCAGAGACGCCCAGAACACGCCGTTGCGATCGAGGTCACCGCCACGCGGCCCATAGCCCGGCAACGGTGGCTCGTAGATTTCGGTGAGCGCGGTGTGCGTCGCATCCGCTCCTGGGTTGAGGCGCACGACGTAACCGGGGACTCCCAGCGACGTCCCCCAGACCGACCCATCGACCGGGTTCACGGCCACGCTGTATATGGCCGCCACGACCCGCTTGTCCTTCGTCGGCTCGATCGGCTGATCGGGCTCGACATACTCGTCCCGCTTGCCGTTGCCGTTGGTATCGAGGATTAACGGCGTCCAGCCTTGTGACTTCACCTCGTCGCCGGTCTCCTCGAACATCTTGCGGTTCAGCCAGCCAACAACGCCGCTGGCAGGGCCGCCAGCGCTGGTCCACAGCGTGTCGTTGGCGTCCTCAGCAAAGATCAGGTGATGGGTAGGGAAGCACGTGCTGATGAGCGTGAACTGGCCCGTCGCCGGATCGTACATGGACAAATGGCGGTTGGCGGTTTCAAGCGGGAATACCTTTGCCGATGGATGGTCCGACCCTTTCTTGCAGAAGTCCGGATTGGCCGGCGGACGCACCCGCGTGGTGAACCAGACCCGTCCCTTTTCGTCCATCATCGGGTTGTGATTGCTAGTCTGACTATCCCAGATGGGCTCGGCTCCCCAGGACGGCGAGGGCGCCATCGGGTCCGCCTTGGACGACGGCGTCTTCGGATCGCGGACCGGCACTTTCACCTCGGTCGCCGTATGCGTCACCGGATCGAGGATCGGCACATAATCCGTACTTTCTTCCGGCGATCCGTAGAATTTGCCATTGGGTTGGAGCGTCGGCTTGCGCCGGTCGGTCCCGATCAAGTCGTGCAGGTAGGCCGTGGGGCGGCTCCAGTCCCACAGGGTGAGGACGACGTTGCGCTCCATACCTTGCGGCCGCTCCGGCTTGGCGAACGGCAGTTCACCGGCGGCAATGCGATCAGTCCAATCGGCCCATAATTTGAGCGGGCGCTCCGAACCGAGTCTGCCGACGACGTTGACCATAGCGGTCATGGCTTGTCCGGACGTGATACGCCGTGCCCACGCCTCAGTCGAATCCTTGAATTCACCCAGTTCCTTTGGGATCGTGCGTGTCCCGATAGTCCCCAGCGCATGACACGACATGCAGCCGAGAGTCTTGACGTTGGCCAGCCAGTCCGCCTGACTCTTCAGGCCTGGGGGCAGGCCGTTACCTTGCGGCCCAGTGCCGGGGAACTCGCTCTTAGCCGGGATCTTGAGCATTGCATACCAGTAGATTGCCGGATAGTACTGCGCCGCTGCCGCCTCATGCGGCGCCGGCACCGCCGTCAGGTTGAGGATCTTCCCGGGCGCGGTCCGCACTTTGGGCGAATCGACCAGCCCGTAGCCGCGCACCCACACGCTGTAATTCGCCTTCGGAAGGTCGGGCATGACGTAACGCCCTTGCTCATCGGTGACCACGATCTTGGCATATTTAGTGGGCAAATCGGTCGTCTCCGCGATCACCCAGACCCCGGCTTCTGGTCCCTGGGCGCTGGTGACCACGCCACCGAGGTCACTGTCGCCGAGGCGGATGGCGTCAGCGGGGTTTTGTTGAGCACGCAGCCGGGCTGGTGAGGCGGCCAAAAGCACGACGATGCCGACCGCCACCATACCGAAGTACCATGCACTTGTCGTCCTCATGTCCCTGCTCCTCTTTTCCCACTGCACCCCTGGGCGCTCTGCCCCAGGAGCACAGACCAGGAGCAGGCTCACCCGAGTGCTTGCGTTGATTGTCCTTTGTTGTCGGTCACCATTGTGACGTGTTCCGTACCAGTGAGGCAAGCGGAAAAATGACAGCCCTGGCAGGCACAGTAGCGCTGTGATATAAGAGGCATAGAGACGATGCAGAGAGGGAGAGGAGAAGGCGTATGGGCTTTAAGATGGTCATTGTGCCTCCGAATACACAGCAGGACTGGCCCCAGAAGATCCGGGCCGTGGTGCCTGATTGCGAGGTGCAGATGTTTGAGAGTGCCGAGGCGGCGATGGACGCCATCGTGGACGCCGATGCGGCCTACGGCAACATTGGGCCAGAACTCCTGCGGCGAGCCGGCAAATTGCGCTGGATCCAGGCACCAGCCGCGGCCCCACCAGCCGGCTACTACTACAAAGAACTCATCGAGAGTAACGTGGTCGTGACGAACCAGCGCGAGATCTACAACGACCACATCGGCGCACATATCATGGCTTTTATATTGGCCTTTGCGCGTGGTCTACACCGTTATATCCCGCACCAGTTGCAGCGGCAGTGGCGGCCCCACGGCGTGGAGCCGATCATCCACCTGCCCGAGGCCACGGCGTTGATCATCGGGGTGGGCGGCATCGGGGGCGAGGCTGCCCGACTCTGTGCGGCCTTTGGCATGACTGTGTTAGGGGTTGACGCCCGCCGGACCGATGCGCCTCCGAGTCTCAAAGAACTACGGCGTCCGCCTGACTTGCACACGCTGCTGCCGCAGGCTGATTTCGTGGTCATGACGGTCCCGCACACACCAGAGACGCGGGGCATGATGGCTGCCAGAGAATTCCAACTGATGAAAAAGACCGCGTTTCTCATCAACATCGGACGCGGCGCCTGTGTTGTCCTCGACGATCTGGTGGCAGCATTGCGGGCTGGAGAAATCGCCGGGGCTGGCCTGGACGTGTATGAGATCGAACCATTACCGCCTGATCACCCCCTCTGGACCATGCCTGGTGTGTTACTCACGCCGCATGTGGCCGGCGTCGGACCTTATTTACAAGAACGTCGCACCGAGTTATTCCTCGAAAATTGCCGGCGTTTCAACGAGGGGCGTCCGATGCACAATGTCGTCGACAAGACCCAGTGGTTCTGAAAGGCACAGAATATGGAAGAGCCCCCCTTTCGGCCGGAATTCTTTGCGCGTCTGGATGAAGAACCCGATGAGGCGTTTTACACCATGCCTCGTAAGGTGGTCCATATCGATGAGCCTGCTATCGCGGCGATTAAACAGGGCTTACCTGAGGTGCTGTCCCCTAATGGCGTGGTACTTGACTTGCTGAGCAGTTGGCGCTCGCACTGGCCCGAAGGCTTTCCGAAACAGCGCCTGGTGGGTCTAGGGCTCAATGCGGAAGAGATGGCGGACAATCCGGATTTGGACGAGTATGTCGTCCACAATGTCAATACAACCCCCCAATTGCCTTTCGAGGCCGACACGTTTGACGCGGTCGTGCTGACTGTGTCCATCCAGTATATCACTCAGCCCGTCACCGTCTTTCAAGAGGTCGGCCGCATCCTCCGCCCGGGTGGTCCGTTTGTGGTCATCTTCTCGAACCGCATGTTCCCGACCAAAGCGGTGGCCATCTGGCGCATGCTTGATGATCAAAAGCACGTCGACCTCGTCGCAACCTATTTCCACCATGCCGGCAACTTCGTCGATATGGAGGCGCACAACTGGTCGCCGACAGGGTATACTGACCCAGTGTACGTTGTCCTGGCCCGGAAACCCAGCGTCTAAGAGGGGGTACAGGGGTTGTGGTGGCTGGTCAACGGAGGTTATTGCAGTTTGCAATTTATCTGTGGTATAACTGGGTGGCTTGAAGCAGCCAGCGTTTGCACACACGCTCTGGGAGAAGGTCCCCCATGCAGTTTATCGCCGATCTCCACATCCATTCGCGGTATGCCCGGGCCACGAGCCGTGAGTTGAATCTCGACAATCTCCATAAATGGGCAGCGCTCAAGGGCATTACGGTCGTGGGCACGGGTGATTTCACGCACCCGTCCTGGTTCGCAGAGCTGCAGGAAAAATTGGAGCCGGCCGAGGAGGGTCTGTACCGACTCAAAAACCCATGGCGGCAGGCCGTCGAGCAAGAGCTGCCGCCCACCTGTCGAAACGAGGTGCGCTTTCTGCTCTCGGTAGAGATCAGCTCGATCTATAAGAAGAACGGCCGCACGCGCAAAGTGCACAATCTGGTCATGCTCCCTGATCTGGCGCAGGCTGAAGTATTCAATCGCCGTCTAGGGGCTATTGGTAATCTCAAGGCGGACGGTCGGCCCATCCTGGGGCTCGATAGCCATGACCTGCTGGCCATCAGCCTGGACGTCTGTCCGGACGTGCTCTTCGTTCCCGCCCACATCTGGACACCGCATTTTGCGGTATTGGGTTCTGAGTCAGGTTTTGACAGTTTAGAAGCATGCTTTGACGAGTTGCTCCCGTACATCTTCGCGTTGGAAACCGGGCTCTCCTCTGATCCGTCCATGAACACCCGCCTGTCGGCGCTGGATCGTTTCGCTATGATCTCGAATTCGGACGCGCACTCGGCGCAAAAATTGGCGCGCGAGGCGACTTGCTTTGACACGGAACTGGGGTACACAGCGATCTACACGGCTCTTAAGGAGCGCGATCCGACGCGCTTTACGGGTACCCTGGAGTTCTACCCCGAAGAGGGGAAGTATCACTACGATGGCCACCGCAAGTGTCAGATCCGCTGGAAGCCTGCTCAGACTCTCCAGGCCGCGGGGCGTTGTCCGGTCTGCGGTGGCAAACTGACGGTCGGTGTGCTGCACCGGGTCGAGCGCCTGGCTGATCGCCCTGAAGAGGCCGAGCCAGTGGTAGAGCGTCCCTTCGAATACCTCATCCCACTCCCTGAGGTGATTGGTGCGGCTCTCGACGTGGGGCCTGACAGCAAGAAGGCTACGGCTATCTACAAGAAATTGCTCGAGCAGTTTGGGCCAGAGCTGGGCATTTTGCGCGCGGTACCGCCGGAAGACGTGGCGTGCTGCGGCGAACCGTTAGTGGCGGAGGCACTCAGCCGCATGCGTACAGGAGCCGTGGAGATCCTGGCGGGCTATGACGGTGAGTACGGCACTATCCGCATCTTTAGTAGCACTGAACGTGAGCATCTCAAGGGGCAGCATGCGCTTTTTGTACTGCCGGCGACTGGTCCAAGTCCAGTACAACACGTCGCACCTTCCACAAGTGCGCCACCGGCTGTCGCGCCAGTGGTGGAGTCACCAGCACACGCTGTCTCTAGCACGCTCGACGAGGCGCAGCGGCAAGCGGTAGAGGCAGATACTGGGCCAATTATCGTGGTCGCCGGTCCTGGGTCTGGCAAAACACGCACATTGACCCAACGCATCGCCTATCTCATCCGCCAGCGTGGCGTGCCGAGTGAGCAGATACTCGCCGTCACCTTTACCAAGCGGGCGGCGGCGGAGATGCATGGTCGCCTGCGGGAGCTTTTAGCTGTGGCGCAGGTAGGGAACCTTCGTATTGGCACCTTTCACCGCCTCGCCCTGGACCTGATGCACCTGTACGAGGCAGGGGCCCCCAAGACAGTCCTGGATGCGTTGGAAGCGCGGCATCTACTCGACGTGGCGCTGCACGAGACCGGCCTCAAGCTGCGGCCCCAGGCGGTGCAACAGGCGATCTCCTTGGCGAAAGCAGCCGGGTTACGTCCCGCTGACCTCGTCGGGCAAGACAAACTCCAGACGGCCTATGCGGCGTATCAGGAGCAGTTGCAGGCCTACCGGGCGTGGGATTACGACGATATCCTGCTCGATTGTCTGACGTGGCTCGATACCAACCACGAGGCGGCAGCACAGGTCCGCCAGCATTTCCCATATGTGCTGGTGGACGAGTTCCAGGATGTCAATGCTGTGCAGTATCGTCTCGTGAAACTCCTCGCGGGTGATGGCCAGGGACTGTTTGTCATTGGCGATCCGGATCAGGCGATTTATGGCTTCCGTGGCGCTGATTCGCAGTATTTCCGAGTGTTGACCCAGGAGTTTCCCCAGGCGCGCCTGGTGCAGCTCGCGACCAATTACCGTTCGACGCAGACCATTGTACGAGCGGCTGACACGGTCATTGCCCACAACGGCGACAGGCAGCGCTTGCACCTGCAGTCTGCAGGAGACGTCGGCCAGCCGCTGCGGCTGTATACGACCCCGAGCGAAGTGGCTGAGGGCATTGCCGTAGTGCGGCAGATCAGCCGCATGGTGGGCGGGGCTGATATGATCCAGGCGGACCAGCATGCGCAGCGCTCGGCCAACACGCGCAGTTTCGGGGATTTCGGTGTGCTGGTGCGCACCGGCCAGCAAGCCGAGGTGCTTGAACTGTGCTTTTTGCAAGAAGGGTTGCCCTATCGCCTGCTGGGCCACACGAGTTTCCTGGCCGCCCGCGGTGTCCGCCAGGCATTGGCGTTTGGCCGCTATCTTCTGCAGCCTACTGACGCGCTCCGGCTCCTGCAAGTTCTCGAGGTAGAAGCGTTTCAGCCTGGGAAGACGGCACGCGCTGCACTCCGTCAGCAGGTGCAGGCGGATGTGATTGCACTCCAGGCCCTGGCAGCAGCCGTGCCCACCGCCGCAGCACAGCTCCAGACCCTGGCGGCGGCTGTTGAGCGTTATCGTCCGCTGCTGACAGAACCTCCAAGCGTCTTCTTCCGGCGCTGGCAGGAGGAGTATGGCAGTCCTGACGACTCAGAGCTGGAACGGCTGATACGTCTGGCAGAACGGGCAACGTCGTTGCCAGAGCTGTTCGAGACCATCCTCCTGGGCCAGGACGCGGATTACGAATACACTCGCGCCAAAGGGCCAGCCCCCGTGGAAGCGGTCAAGGTCATGACGTTACACGCCGCCAAAGGTTTAGAATTTCCCGTGATCTTCATCTGTGGCGTGGAAGACGGGTTCCTCCCGGTGCACAACACAGGAGCCGAGATTGCCGAGGAGCGTCGCCTCTTTTACGTCGGCCTGACGCGGGCCAAGGAGGAAATCATCCTGCTACGCGCCCACACACGCCAGCGGCATGGTACACGCCAACCGTCTGACACGTCGCCTTTTGTCCATGAGCTGCCGAGCGCATTGCTCGTGGAAGAGGCAATCGAAGTGCCGCGCCAGGAGAATCGGGCCACACAATTGTCGCTGTTTTAGAGGCAGAGCCCATCGTGCCAGTGGTGAAAAAGCTTGCACGGGCGTGCTCGCTCCCCTATCCTCTCGCCGCAGCCCGGTGTGGGGCCTATCCCTGCACGCCATCCCGCCCGTACATGGTGCCGAGAGGAGAGGCAGTGGACGATCTTATGGGGGCGACGTTCGTGAGCTGCGTGCTTTCCAACTGGCAGGGCGGATGGATAGAGAAGAGATTAGAGGCGGTTCATCCGCCTTACTTTCACCAGAGGAGAGATGCCGTGAACAAAGGAGGCATGGCTGCCGTGCTGGTATCCCTGACGCTCTGCTGGACCGGACACCCGCAGGCGCAAGAGCCACGGATTGCCGCTTGTGCTCTGAATTGTCTGGTCCCGCCCACCCCTGGCTTGCATACGCGTGCTGACTTGGTGGGCAAGGTCACATTAGCCAACCGGACAGTCCAATTTTCCGCTACGTGTTTCGATGGACCGTCCTCGTCGTTATTCCCAGCCTTTGAGATGAGCGACGGGCAGGTAACGTCTCTTGACTTGTCCGTGGTCACCTCTCTAGAAACCGGCAACCGGGAGGTGGTCGCCCAGAATCACTGCCATGCAGAGGCAAGGAATGGCTTCCTGACCTTCAGATGTATCGCGTCCGAAGCCCAAGGAGGCGAGGTGGAGGTTTTAGTGTCTGTCGCACCTCTCCGCCTTAAAATGTCTTCCGATGGGTTGGTTCCCTAATCACCGTGCATCTTCATGGCTTCCCTTGCCCTCGTGCGGTGACTGCAGCGCTCCTGCCTACGCCTCCCCAAAGAAGCGCCGTCTGACGGTTTCCCCAGGAAGAGCGCCTCGTACAAGAGGAACCGCGAGCGTGTCGCCGGCATGGCACTTCACTCCACCTTCAGCGTCGCGTGCATCGTCGGGTGCAGCGTACAAAGATAGGGGAACACGCCAGTTCTGGTCGTCGTGTAGCTCCACGACTGGTCGGGCGCAATGTCGTGCGAATCGAATCCCCCGGTCTGGGACGTCACGGTATGGGGGAATGGGTCCTTGTTGACCCAGACCACAGTATCACCGACTTTGACGGCGAGCGTCTCAGGAGCGAACGCGACGCCGTCAATAGCCACCGTGTGCGTCGCCGCCAGCGCGGCACTGCGACGTGTGTAGACCATGCCTGCAGCCCAGAGAATGGTCGCGATACAGCACAGCGCTGCGAACCGTTGCATGCCTTGTCCTCCACGCCTGACCGGGTAGGCGGTGCAGCTTGGGAGCGCTGCACCGCCAGCCGGGCCTCACGCTCTTTACTTGGCGAGCGCCGCCTGGACCTGCTTAGCGTGCTCGAGATGGGCCACGAACGCCGGACGCACCTTGACCAGTAGGGCCTTCAGGTCCGCGTTCTGCGCGCTTGGAATCAACGTCTTATCGACCGCATTGAGCACCAACTCGTGGTACGTGACTTCCTGATCGATATACGCCTTGTCGAAGGCGGTCCCGCTCAGTGTCTTGAGGTGAGCCACGTTCTTCTCACCCCCTGTCTTCAGACTCTGACTCGTGGGGTTATCCTGCGGTGTCACGTGCAGCTTGGTCACCAGCTCGGTCGCCTGCTTGTTGACCCCGGTATGGTCCGTGACCATCTGCTGCCCAAACTTCTTGACATCCTCCTTGGAGGCTTTCGACTCGGCCAGCTTGCCCGCATCAATATCGACCTGATTGGCGGTCACGACGATTGACGCGATCTGCGCGTCCGTAACTGTTTGCGCCTGCACACTTGCAGCGATCAGGCACAGCATGACGACGAGGATCAGGGGTGTCAGCTTCATGATATGGCTCCTTCGTAGTTGAACGCGTGTTCTCTGCACCGCCACGGCGCGGAGCCGTAGCAAAGCAGTGTAGGATACTTGATATGGCTGGCGCATGCGAGGGAAAAGAGCACAAAATGTGCTGCCGTTGCACGCACTCCTTGTCTGGCATGGCAAGAAGAAAATGCTGGTGGGATACACCAGCATCGCGCATCTCCCGGGTATGGCATGGTGTACAAACATGTTGCCCAAGGCGAGCGTTGCGCAGCAGGCCCATGCACGACGGAACCCCTGTCTTGTGTAGGCCTGCCTGCTCTCGCCCAGGGCATCAGACGTTATATCCAGAGGGTGCTGCAGGAAGCAAACGGTGTGTTTCCGCCTGCTCGGGTTAGTCGATGACGACTTGGACGTCACCCGTATTGCCGCTGCGGTGGTCGAGGGCCAGCACGGTGATACGCTGCTGGGGTTTTAATGCCGCGGTCAAAGCCACGAGGTTTTCCGCGTTTTCAATAGGCTGCCCGTCGATCGCTAGCAAAATATCCTGTACTTCGAAGCCTGCCTTCCCCATGGCGCTATTGGGAGCCACGTGGGTGATGGCCACGCCCTGGTGCGGATCCAGGCTGTAGCGTTCTGCTTCCTTCGAGGTCACCGGGCGCACTTCGACGCCCAAATGCTTCTCTACTGCTGCCAGCAACGCCCTGTTCGCCTCTGCAAGATTCCCAACCCTGGCAGTGAGTTCCTGTTTCTGGCCATTGCGTAGCAGCGTGACTTGCACGTCGTGGCCAACGGGAGTGACGGCTACCGCGTTGCGGAGGGCACTGGCGTCCGCCACATCCTTGCCCCCGTAGGCAATCACTACATCGCCCTGACGGAGTCCTGCCTGCTCCGCAGGCCCGCCTTTGACCACCTCAGCGATGAGGGCCCCTTTGCGCTCCTCTATACCAGCGGCCTTGGCTATCTCGGGTGTCACGTCCTGCACGCTCACGCCCAACCAGGCCCGCTCCACCTTGCCGTGGGCAATCAGGGCCTTAGCCACAGACACCGCCATATTACTGGGGATAGCAAAGCCAATGCCTTCGAAGCTCCCGGTTTGCGAAGCGATAGCTGCGTTCACCCCAATCACCTCCCCCCGCAGATTCAACAAGGGGCCCCCGCTGTTACCGGGATTGATGGCTGCGTCCGTCTGGAGAAAATCTTGATAGCTGCTGGGATCCGAGATCCCCCTACGATGCTTGGCACTGATGATGCCATGGGTGACGGTTTGATCCAGGCCACGCGGATGACCAATGGCCACTACCCACTCCCCTACCCCTATCGCATCAGAGTCGCCAAAGGTCACAGACGGTAACGCCTCTTTGGCATCAATCTTGATCACGGCCAGATCTGTCTTGGGATCCGTCCCCACCAGTCGGGCAGGGTACGTGTGCCCGTCCGCGAGCAGGACCTCAATCTTGGTGGCATCCCCGGCGACGTGATGGTTCGTGAGGATGTGGCCCTGGGTGTCCATGAGCATACCGCTCCCAAGGCCTTTCACTTCGCGATTGAATTTTTTCGGCATATGGCGTGGGAGATCAAAAAAATGTTGAAAAAAGGGCTCTTCATCGAATGGTGTGAACGGATTGGACACGGTCTGGCGCTCCGTCACCTCAATATGGACCACCGCTGGAATAGTCTGCTTGGCCACCTGCGCAATAGCCGTGGTAAGATCTACCGAGCCCTTCGCCCCTCCACTTGCCTGGGCGTAGGCCATAGGAACTCCTGGCAGCAAGATAAGTAGCCAAGCCATGCTTATGAGCATACTAACCAACACTGTCCGATGCTGTGCAGTGTAGATTAACATCATAGACTCCTTCTTATGTGCCCAAACACACACGATTTACGGATTATCGTAAGAGGCCAGCCGCACCTCTCGCTCTGGTATACAGTCTAGAAAGTGCGCCTTAACACAACCTTAAGAAACGGGGACACTGAAAAAAAAGCGGGCATACGCGCGCCCGGCTGCCAATACCCATGGCGTCTACGAGTGGCCCCCCATTGAGCCTGCCGCGGCGAAAGAGTACAATGTCCCTCTATGGATACTTTTACCCTTATCTCCGATTTTCAGCCGGCCGGTGATCAGCCGCAGGCCATCGAGGCATTGGTCAAGGACATCAACAGCGGCGTCAAGCACCAGACCCTCCTCGGGGTAACCGGGTCTGGGAAGACGTACACCATGGCCTCGGTGATCGCGCGGGTGCAGAAGCCGACCCTGGTCCTCGCCCCGAACAAGACGCTGGCAGCGCAGCTCTACAGCGAATTTGCGCAACTCTTTCCGCATAATGCGGTGGAGTATTTTGTCAGCTACTACGATTACTATCAGCCAGAAGCCTACGTCCCAGCTACGGACACCTACATCGAAAAAGATGCGGCGATCAACGAGCATATCGATAAGATGCGCCATTCGACCACGCGCTCGCTCCTGGAGCGTCGCGATGTGATTGTCGTGGCCAGCGTGTCGTGCATCTACGGTATTGGCTCACCCAAGGACTACGCCGGCATGCTGGTGCTGTTCCACAACCAGATGGAAGTGTCGCGGGATGACATTCTGCGGCGCCTGGTAGACATTCAATACGAGCGCAATGACATTGACTTTCACCGTGGTACTTTTCGCGTGCGTGGCGATGTGGTGGACATTTTCCCGGCGCACGAGGAAGAGCGGGCGTTGCGCGTCGAGTTTTTTGGTGATTTTATCGAGAGCATTACCGAGTTTGATCCCCTCACGGGCGCGGTGCTCCGCCCGGTCGGCAAGATCGCCATCTACCCCAGCAGTCATTACGTGACCAGTAAGGACAACCTGGAGCGGGCTATCCGCGATATTGCGGCTGAATTGGCAGAACGTCTCCCCATGTTGCGCAACGAGGGCAAGCTCTTAGAGGCCCAGCGTCTGGAGCAGAGAACGCGGTTTGACCTCGAGATGCTGCGCGAAACCGGTGTCTGTGCCGGCATTGAGAACTATTCACGTCACCTGGATGGCCGTCGCGAAGGCGAGCCGCCGTGGACGCTCTTAGACTACTTTCCGGACGACTATCTGTTATGCATCGACGAAAGCCACATCTCCGTGCCACAGATTGGTGGCATGTACCATGGCGACCGCTCGCGCAAGCAGACGCTGGTGAATTACGGCTTCCGCCTGCCGTCGGCCCTGGATAACCGGCCGTTGAACTTTGAGGAGTTTTGCGCGCGCACGCATCAGGTGATCTATGTCTCGGCCACACCGGCTGACTATGAGTTCCGCATGAGCGGCGGGGTCGTGGTGGAACAGATCATTCGCCCGACAGGGCTGATGGATCCGGAACTTCTCCTGCGGCCGGCCACGGGCCAGGTGGACGACCTGCTGCACGAGATTCACCAGCGCGTGGCACGCTCCGAGCGCATTCTGGTCACTACCTTAACCAAGCGGATGTCCGAGGAATTGACGGAGTACTATCGCTCCCTGGGCGTCAAAGTGGGCTATTTGCACTCTGACATCCACACACTGCAGCGCACCGAAATTATCCGCGAGTTGCGTCTGGGTACGCATGACGTGCTGGTAGGTGTCAACCTGTTGCGCGAGGGTTTGGATCTGCCCGAAGTGTCGCTGGTCGCGATTCTCGACGCCGATAAGGAGGGCTTCCTGCGCTCCGAGCGCTCGCTGATTCAGACCATTGGCCGAGCCGCACGCCATGTCAACGGCCAGGTCCTCCTATACGCCGATGCTATGACTGGCTCGCTGCGCCGGGCTATCGATGAGACCAATCGTCGGCGTGAGCTGCAACACACGTTCAATGCTGAGCACGGTATCACGCCCACGAGTATCGTCAAAGGCATTGGCGATTCCCTGGTGGCGATCTACGAGGCAGACTACTCTACAGTCCCGATTGCTGCTGAGGAGTCCGTCACATACGGCGTGAGCGATGCAGATATCCCGCGCCTCATTACCAAGCTACGCAAGGAAATGAAAGCGGCGGCGGAGCGTTATGACTTTGAACGTGCTGCCGAGCTGCGTGATCGTATCTTTGCCCTGCAGGAACGCGAACTGGAGTTACGTTAAGTAAGGAGGTACACGATGGAAAAGCCACGTATCCGCCATATCGCCCTCAACGTGCAAAACCGTGACGAACTCGCCGAGTTCTACAAGCGCGTCTTCGGTCTGGAGGAAAAATACCGGGGTCCCAACGGTACCGTCTACCTTTCTGATGGCCATGTGGGGGTGGCTCTGATCAGCCGATCTGACATGCCGTGGGGCATTAATCATTTTGGCTTCCAGGTTGAGGACGTGCCGGCGATTGAGGAGGCGACGCACACCACAGCAGAGTCCAACACCTTTGGCGCAGTGGCCGAGAGCTGGATACGCGACCCCGAAGGCAACAGGATAGATATCACTGAGCATGGCTGGCCGATCTGAGAGGGCGTGGCCATGGATACCTACGTCGGTAGGCCGCTGAAGCGTTTTGAAGATCCGCGCTTGGTGACCGGGCAAGGGTCTTTTGTCGATGATCTGCGGTTGCCCGGCATGCTGCATGCTGTCGTGCTGCGCAGTCCGCATGCGCACGCGCGTATCCTGTCCCTCGACGCGGCGCCAGCGCGCGCCCTGCCTGGGGTTGCTGCGGTGCTGACCGCCAGTGATATCGCTGGAGCAGTACGGGACATCCCGCCCCGGCCTACACGGGAGCTTGAGGGCCTGCAGGTGCCGGAACACCCCGTGCTAGCCCGCGATACAGTCTATTACGTCGGGCAGCCCGTGGCGGTGGTCGTGGCCCAGGACCGCTACCTCGCCAAAGATGCTCTAGAGCTGCTACGGGTGGAATATGAATCCCTCCCTCCCCTCATAGACCCTGTCGCCGCGGCGCAAGACAGTGCCACGCCTCTGCACGCCACGTTTGGTACCAACGTGGCGATGCGTATCCACGTGGGCCGGGGTGACCTCCAGGCGGCGTTTGCCCAGGCAGACTGCCTTGTACGAGAACGCTACGACGTGCCCCGTCTCGCTCCGGCCCCGATGGAATGTCGAGCCCTGGTCGCCCACTACGAGCCGGCCGAGCAGCGACTGACGCTCTGGGCCTCAACCCAGACACCGCACAAGGTGAAGCGCTACGTCGGTCAACTCCTGCACCAGCCCCCACGTGAAGTGCGCGTCATTGCTCCTGACGTCGGGGGTGGCTTTGGCCAGAAGGTGGAAATTTGGCCTGAGGATATTGCCCTGAGCTACCTCGCCATGCAACTGGCACAGCCCATCAAGTGGATCGAGGAGCGCTGGGAAAATATGCTCGCCTACCATGGCCGCGGCTATAGCGCCGAGGTAGAAGCCGCCGCCAGGCGCGATGGCACAATCCTCGGTATGCGCTTCCGCATCATCGCCGACGTGGGGGCTTACTTCCTCAACTCCAGCCCTGGACCACCGGTCAACGCCGCGCACCGGGTCGCTGGACCATACGCTATCCATACCATGGACGTCGAGTGTCTGGGTGTGCTGACCAACAAACCTCCTACAGGGCCCTACCGAGGCGCTGGAGGCCCCGAAGGCGCCTTTTTCATGGAGCGCACCATTGATCTTCTGGCCCGCGAACTGGCACTCGATCCCGCTGAGATCCGGCGCCGCAATTTTATCCCGCCTGAGGCCTTTCCCTATGCCACGGCAACAGGATTGACCTACGATTCCGGCAATTTTGTGCCAGCCCTGGAGCAGGCCTTGGAGTTGGCAGACTATGCCAGTGTCCGCCAGGCACAGAAGGGCCGGGGTAGTGCAGAGCCGCTCCTCGGCGTGGGCCTGGCCACTGTCGTGAAGGCGTCTGGCGGGAGTGGCGAAATGAAGAAGAGCCATGCGCTGGTACGCGTCGAGCCGACTGGTCAGGTGAAGGTATACACGGAAGTCTCGCCCCACGGTCAGGGGACGGAAACCACCTTTGCCCAGATCGTCGCCGACGAGTTGGGGGTACGCCCCGAGGACGTGCAGGTGCTGCACGGGGACACCGCCATGCTCGCGTCAGGACAGGGCACGTTCGCGAGTCGCGGCATGACGCTCGGCGGCTCGGCGATGTATGAAGGGCTCCAGCAAGCACGCCGGAAAATGGCTCTCCTGGCGGCATATCTCCTGGACTGCCAACCTGAGGACATTGTGTTCCAGGATGGCAAACTGGTGAATGAAAACCGTCCGGAGCACGTCCTCACCTTTGCCGAAGTCGCTGCTGCCGCACAGCGACACGAGCAACTGCCACCAGGTATGGAGGCTGGGCTCGAGTTCCCCACGCATTTTATCTTGCGCGACAACCCCTTTGGCTTCGGCGCGCATGTGGCTGTAGTTGAAGTAGACCGTGACACCGGTGCCCTCAAAGTCCTACGCTACGTGGCTGTCCATGACTGCGGGCGGGTCATCAATCCCAGGCTCCTGGAGGGACAAGTCTACGGGGCTATCGCTCAGGGACTGGGCCAAGCCCTTGGTGAGGGCATGCGCTACAGTCCGGAAGGGCAGCCCCTCACCGGCACCTTACTGGACTACCCACTGCCGCATGCCAAAGATATGCTGGAGATACGCACCGCCACCCGAGAAACCCCATCGCCAACCAATCCGCTGCGCTTGAAGGGCATCGGCGAGTTGCCGACCGTCGCCTGTGCGGTGGCTATCGCCAATGCGGCTTTAGATGCCCTATCCGGAACCAGCGTACGGCATCTCGATGCGCCTCTGAGCGCTGAAAAGGTGTGGCGGGCCTTACGTTGAGCGCTTGCAAAGGCCCGATAGATTTTCTAATATCCCCGCTGGTGGTGTGTCGTTCAGCTCCCTGTGAGGGAGCCCGGGACGCGAGGTGCTTGTCAGTAGGTATGTGACCATGCCGATCTATGAATATCGCTGTGAGGATTGTAGTCGTCTCACCTCACAGCTC